>Ga0123357_10002619_pt1 | contig 20210 bp, 16 predicted proteins | sample TergutEmb28metaG_FD_89873 | JGI IMG/M metagenome (GOLD analysis project Ga0123357, IMG submission 89873) | Embiratermes neotenicus P4 segment gut microbial communities from Petit-Saut dam, French Guiana - Emb289 P4 | ecosystem: Host-associated > Arthropoda: Insects > Digestive system > Gut ... | reverse complement strand
TATATATTGAGCTAAGGAACACACTCCCTAAGTCTGGCACATACCTCCTGGGACACACTGTATATATATGTGTGTATATATATATATATATATATATATATATATAAGTGTGGTTTTTTTTCCTTCAGGTTGTAACTGTTCAACCCATGTAAATACATTGCCTCTGGATGCATTTACTGCTTAGGCACTGCTAGTTTGGCATACCTGGAATACATGTACATTGTATCAGTTAATTTATGTCACTCATCACATTGCTTACTGGTTGTTGAAGACAGTCTCCAATATCATTACAAAAGTTTAGTAATATGACAATGTTTTCCAGAGACAAAGAGCACTTCAAGAAGCTCTGAAATCTTGCCTTGACAGAAAACCAGCAATAAGTGACAAGATTGAAGAACTGAAAAATGAAATGAGACTTCCTAAGAGTCCAATTGAAAATTTGCTCACACTACCAAGAAACTTCTCACGACAGAGTTCCCGGTTTGAACTACCACTGGATAGCAGACTGCTCAACAGTATGTAAAATAATACTGTTAAATGTGATATATTCGGAATATGTATAATGAAAAAAATCCAACCCACAGGTCTCTAGCAATCTTGTGCCTTCAAAGGGTGTAATGCTCCTTCCATTCACATTACTCACTAGAAACTGCAGACAGTAAGGTCCCAAAATAAGGCACATAAAATTTTCATTGTTTCAGCAATGACTCCTTTGCAGTACGTAAAGAGTTATGTCTACATTTCAAGTGGTCGCCGACAATTGTACAATATAGTATTCAACAGGCATAAAGAAGAGTTGGAAGAACGTCAGATTCTGGGCAAGGTACATAAGCATGACTATATTCAGTGACAACAGCTATAATAACTTGTCACAATGATACACTCATAACTGATGTAGCACCCAGTGTTTACACTATGAAGTAATTACTGATACCAGTTTTGTTCAATTGGAAGGGTAAGAGCTCAAGCTAGTTGCACCTAATATTTTTGTACAAATATATTAATATATATGGAATGTTAAGAAAGTACTGGGCTTGTCAAGTAGTGCATCAAATACTCTACTGAAAACACTGCTTACTGAGGAATATGCTAGTTGTAACTATTTAATTATGGGTCACGAGTAAAGTTGACAGGTAACCAACTTTCTCCAGTGGTTTATCATCAGACTGATGTGTCATTCAGTGATACAGTGTACTTGGGCCAGTGTATTTTCCAGTCAGTTTAGCTTCACACCTGTTTGTAATTGTTGTTCTCACACATTTTCAAAATATTTCTTACATATCATATTATATATTAATTCAATCCATATTTACATATACATCAATTTCTTTGCCAACTGTAAGAAAATATCTACATTTTTTAAGCTTCTGTATTTTGCAACAGAACAATTTTTACAGTGAAAGGTCATAGTTGCATTGCCAAATCTGACAGTCTGAGACTGCACATTCAATAAATTCACAGCTACAATATATACATGGATGTCCTTCTCTCTACCAATTAACTGGACAGAGAAATACGTCATGGTGTCAGAGACCTACTTCACATGTTCCAAACACACATACCCTCTGAAATCTTTAAACCTGTTACCATAGCCATGAAGGTATCACATCCAATTAGTAAGGTTATGTATAATGTTCTCTGCTGCAATTTTTAATTAATAACACTACTGTCAAATCAAGTTTTTTGTGTTGTCTTTATTTAGAATGTGGTGGTGGCTCTTGGAGAAGTAATGGGCCGTCCATTAAGTGACGAACAACTTAAATACCTTAAAAATCTGATTGGTTGGGAAGACTCAGATCTCCTTGATTTTCGGACGTGGGGTGGTTTATGTGCACTCTGTGAACGTCTTCTAGGACCCCAATTCATCACTTCATTTCCATCAAAGTTAGCCGACCCATGTCACGAGGTGGAAGAAGCTGACTTTGAAACTCTGCCTCAAAGACTGCAGGGACTTCACCCAGATCCTCGACTTGTTAACATTCTGCATGATATATGGAAACTGTAAACAAGGCTGCCTGTGTACACAGTGTATTGCAAATGAACATGTATATTCATTAAATTCAGCTCTCTGTTTGGATACTGTGTTCCCAGTTTCATAGTGCATAAGAAGATACATGAGCAGAAAGTTATAAGTAGCAGTTAACCAGTGAAATATGGGTATGAAATAGTTAAGAACAACAGCAGTTAGTGCCAGTTCATTATTAATTTCAGGAATTGTCACTCACAGTACATTAGTAAAGAAACTTGTATGGCAACTATAAATCTCCTGTTGTGGGTTATGTTTATTCAAAATTCGTAGTTTCATGACCAAATGAGGGGAAAGGTCTACCTTTTGTGATTTGTAAGGATCTGAGAAGAAAGCCATAGGAAGCCTGCCATGTCCATGAGAGGAATTCATAGTAAAGCAAATAAGCACCAAACACAGATAAATCTAAAAAATCTCTCAATTGCATTTCATTCATATCACTTCTTATTTACAACTGTTAACAGGAAATACAGTGCAACATACCACATCATTCTTGTTCAATCGCCTTAATTTTTCACTCCTGTAAACTCAACCTGCAGCAAAAATTAGTTAACAATTTTATTCTTGGCCTACTTTGTTGCATTTATTACACAGCAATTATACAACTTCCCCATTGTCCATTTCAACGAAACAGACACCTGTTTCTTGTCCAATAAATACATACACACATAGCTATACATGGTACTATAAACAATACAGTATAAAAACACAAAATTACTGCTGTGTAGTCTAATACTTATGTGGTGACCAAATGCAGAATAAAATGCTGCTGGATAACTGCTACAGTTTCACAGAATTCAACTGCAGTGTCACTTTTTTCCAACAGACCACAATCTGGGAATGAAATTTTACATGTGATAAATTCCATTCAATTATATGGCATCATGTATGAATAACTTTACAGTTTGTTCGAAAGCCAGAGATTCATGAAGGTAGTCATGTTAGTGTGAGGTTACATTTCTATAATTAGGTAAACAGAGAGTAAAGAGCAGCAGTTATGTAGCACTATTATAAAACCAATAACAAATTCATTAAGGAATATGTTACAAGCACTAAGCACACTGAATGAAGAAACAATGGCATAAAAGAAACATGACAACAAAAACTTGTTGGAAAACAGGCTTATAAGTGTCATCATGTAACTAATGAAAACAAATCTTACGGCAAGGGATTACACCCACATTTATACGTTCAACTAATTAATGCATTACTCAGTACTTCTAAATGAGTAGTTTTCATTTAATATTTAAATAAAGCCCTACCAGAGTTCAGAATGCACACCTCTATAACCTATATTTTGCTTACTTTTCACCAACAGTGAACATCCTGCTTACACATTCACTCCATTGCAGTAAATAAGAGCTGAAATTTGAATACACATTAAGTTACTGAATGTAACACAATCCACCATTTTTTGAAAACATAATTCTACAAGAAATACTCAAATTTCCAGATACACCACTCAATACATAATTTCAGCATTTGGACAAAAATGATACCAATGGGGCAGATAAGTAAAACCCAAAAATTTAATTAGCTGAATCACAAGTCCTATAAACATCACTGCCAAATCAACATGTATCCTTTACAAGATATGGGACCATTATAACCAGTTCTAGAACAACACATTCCTAATTCCATCTGATAGTGGCTCTTCCCACATCTGTATAATCAATGCAGTAAATAGAGTGGTCCAAAAATAACTATGCACATATACTACATATAATAAAACCACCTCATAGTACTATGGCATATATGACTTGTGGCATCCAACCACCCCTTCCTCAGTGTCATTTTGTTACATGTTTGTAACACATACACTAAGAATATGGTTTTTGTAGCATTTGTGAACACCAACTTTTGGCTTACTCTATTCTTTCCCATTTACCTGACTCACACTCCTAGTTTGGTAAACACCTGTCACCTCCATACCTCCTGACTTGCACCAGTGTATTTTCTTATGCCCAGAGTCAAAATTAAATCCAGTTAACTCCTGGAATTATTATGTTTCCTATCCTTTCATTACTTTTGTATGTGTGGTGTATGTTAACATAGATGAGAACCAAGTAGCAAGCTTAAGCAGCTTACCACTATCGTTTGGAATTAATTGTATCTAAACCTTTGATGAGGAACTGTGACTAACCACTTTTAACAAGCCCAAACATGCAAGAAACACCTGATAAAGGAAACACATTCCATTTCATAAATATTGCATCTGCAAAACATAACATACAGTATGAAATGCTAGTCACGTATTAATTCTTTACAATATTTGCAAATTTTGAGGTTGTCACAGCATTGTCACTGAAGACTGTAATGTAAAGTTCCTCTATATATATTTACAAGGACAGCCTGACAATGACTTTATTATAAGCGTAACAAGTAGCTCTATTGTAAAAACAAAAACATTTGTCTTATCAACATGTGTGGACAGAATTACAAGTAATTTTGAACTTCAATTTTGTTTTCTCCTATATGAATATTACTTTACACACATTTTGGTTGAGAAATAAAACTATCTGAAATTAGTCATTACAGAATTACCACCTGGATGTGTGCCAAAGAACACATCAAGCACCTATTTTACTTACCACACCATAACTTTAAGATATGAAGAGGGCAGCTGGTTTTCTGGCTGTGTGTACAACAGTTAATACAAAGTTCACGTTTAAGACTCCTGCATGTATGTTTGCCCATTCTTATATAACCATTATGCCTTGCCTGTAACTCTTCCTCACATGTACAGTTTTCTGTGTGGGCTGTACTACTACTGGTAATTCGCACAATACTACTAACACTCATGTGCTACCTGTGGCCTCCCACGTATTATTTAACATCACTACAATATCCTGATTTTGGCAATCACTTCATTCAGCCAGCAGTTACCAAGAAATGCAGGGTGTGTCATTTACTGTCACATCAAATTCAAATGTTTCTCTACTCATAACCAATATCATAATACAATTCCCCAGCATCTATTTAAGTAATGTATTTTTGACTTATACTACCAAATATAAATTTTGAAGCTGTCCATGTGGTGCAGGGCAGATTTCCATTCCGTCCCTAATGATAAAGGCTGAGGGATGAACCGTAGTGGGGGCCTGGTATTACCCCTCAACACACAAAAAGTTTTCGCTGCATTACAAACAAGGAAAGGAGAAGGTATGCTGTGTCCAGATGATACTGAACCAAAACAACTGCACTTTGCTTTACCCTTCAACCACCAAGCCCCCATCAAATTCTTGTTGGACTGCATCAACGTTATTCTGAAGACCCTATCGATTGATTAATCATAAACTGATATTCCTTAATGGGTAAGATGTTGAATTAAAGTATGGTTACAATGAAGAAAATACATATAGTTAAAATAACTGGGAATTCCATTAATAACAATGAACACAATGTAAGTGAAAACACAGACTTGCAAACATGTGGTGAAGTAATAATTCCAGTCCAACTAAAAAAGTAGGCTTATCTAACAAGATAACCTTCCATATAAAGTTGCTGGGAGGCAGGGGTAGCTGTCTTCTTTAATTAAAGTTGTTCTATTTTGGCATATACTGCAGTTGTTATCTGCAGGCTAAATGAAGTGGGAGAAGGATGCAGCCTGATACATTAATGTCACAATGAAATAAAGGATGGAAGTGTGGTACTACCCAGTGGGCAGGTAGTATGGCGCAATATATAAGGCTCATGGTAGGAGTACGCACGGGAGTGTACAGTACTGCTAGATATATGTACATAGGTAAAGCTGTCCAGCATGCCATAAAGGCATATGGCATAGAGGAGGTATAGTGACTCACTTTTTAACCTCAGTACTAGATGAGTGAGTGGTTAGCCACACGTCCCAGTCACTTTACTCCTGGGGAAGGGTCCCCAACACCCACCGAATAGAAGGCTGGGTGGCCTACAGAGGTGGTTTGGAGGCTTTGGAGAAAAGAAATATCTCTTGCCTCCCTCAGGACTTGAATCACAATTCCATGGAGATCCAGCACATAGCCTAGTCACTATAGTGACAAACTTTACATATTTTACACACACACTCGCACACGTGCATATGCATGAACACACTATTTTGAAGAACTGGAATGGTATAATCATCATCTGTAACCATGTGCTGCCATTAATGACATGTTGCTTGTACAGTTTACAAGTATTCACATATCCAGCAAGTAGATGTCAAACATGAAGAGAAAGCTAGAGACGTAACACCTTCAACTATAAACTATAATAAAAAAATTTTAACCAATTTGGACACAAGGCTTTTATACATGTTGGTAACAACAGAAGTGTTCTGGAACACAGCAATTTCAAGTTTCATTCCTTGGGAAAAATCTTGATACATGTCCAGAATACCAGTATCACAATTCATGAGACAGACATTAAAGGGGTTTCCCATCTAGGCTTTTGGATTGTTCATTTAAAACACATAAAAAATTAACTACTTTTATTTTAGGCCAGAACCATTTAGCCCATCAGTCTGTCACTGTGCTGTACCCAGCATTAAAAATATACTATGTTGTATTTGGGACTTTTAGTTCCAGTGGCATCACCCAAAGAAAGACAAATTTTCCAGTTCAGTCTTTTATCTCTGGGTTGCAATGTACTTTAGATTTCTTCTGTAAGATGCCAACTTGTTCTAAAAAGTTTCATACTTGTTTTAATAACAATGCATTATTTGTATGTGTTTCCAACATAGCTTAATCACGTAAGACAAGAAAAGGCCTGTTTAAAAATGCAGTCATGTACTGCTACTGAATGTAGCTTGTGGTCTGTGTGTCCATATTATATTCCTATTAGCACAATGCATGTTGACAATTCCATAGAAAATTATTGTGGTTATGTTGCAACTGAATTGGGAGCATAGAATCTGTACAGAAAGCAATGTGCACACACAATATTTTTTTGCCTACAAAAACCTCTGCCAAAAATATCCCACCTAATAGCCTTGAATATTTTGGAGACTACAAGTTAAAAGTCGAAACTGAATGTGCTACCAATATGTACCAAGTGGTACTGCTATCTACAGGCACAATATGAAATTTCTTTGGAAAAGGTGGTCAATGTGGTACTGACTCAGGCACATCTTTCATTTAAATTAATGGTGTCACATTATGCTCCTATTCATAACGACTTACACAGGCAATAACAGAACGGCAAGCACTATTTTTCTACACGTGGCTATGGTGCAATGGTACTGTCATGAGAGGAACAGTCTATTCTTAATGTCACATAGGCCATAGAAGCAAATGCTTTCTCAAGTCTGTCATTCATAATTGGCTGACACAGAAATAATTTCTATGTAACAAACATTTTATTCAACAGAGCAATACCACAACATATTTTGGCCAAATCACTGGGAATGCACTATATTCATAGTGGTATGGTATATGTTCTATTCAATAACACAGGACTACCACTGTTAGCAATTTAGTATGCCCTGATTTACAGCACTGAGCTTTTTTCAATACAAACAGTTTACATCTGACACCACCACCACCACCAACTTCCTAACAGATGAGAAACAAGTGCAGTCATATCTATGCACCTCAGCAGAGGTACCATCACAGTTTGCTAGGTTCATGTAAACATGGGGTAAAGTCAACTTGATGGTCACTTCAGTACATTGCAAGTGGTTCAATTTAAATAAAAACCAGCTCCATACATGAAGTGAAAGTGCTCTGAAGAAAAGTTTCATAGTAAAACAGAATTTCTAACTACAACATTAAACCCTCAGCTTTAGAATGTGTGCTGTGTAATGACTGCCCAGATATCACTGCATACGATGAAAATATTCATTAGTACCTTTTCTGATAGAAAAATAAGCAGATATCTAAAGAATACTATTCACATAAACTTAGGCATTAAGTTCTAGTCTAACAGTGAAATTTTCTTTCCTTCAAACCATACGGTATACAAAAGAACTGCATCATGACATACTACAAAAGTCATTACAAATAGCATATTTCTGACAGATGTGAGTGCTGGATGCCATAAAGCAGAGAGAAAAAAATAATGAAATGGCAAATGAGTTAAATAGCATTGTGCCTCAATTAATGTGTCCTCCACTAGGAAATAATGTTTCTGAGTTACCAGCTACTGTATTCAAACAGAATTACTTACAGGTGGCTTGTAATGTTGTGAAACGCACAGAAACTAGCTCAGGTTGGTAGAATGCAAAATACTGAAAAACAAAAAGTTCTAATCAGTACACTACTCATAACAGATACAATGGAACCCCCTTAGTATGATTTCCTCCAGGACCAAAAGAACAATTCATTTTGTGCTGGGACCATTTCATAACACAGACTGCATGTCACACCAATTAGCATCACATAATTTAATGAAATGTCTTTTACTGCAATGGATACAGCAGTCATTCACATAAACTGGCAACATAGGTAAAACACAGATGCCTACTGCCTTATTTCTTGAAACTGTTACCGAGAATGAATTCAGCAGAATATTCTCACACTGCCAGTTGTGCCAGGTGGTTCAAGTTAACTACCGTTTCAGAACTTAACACCATCCCCATGATCATAATTTTGATGTGACTCACCATCCAACCTGCCCACAATACACACCTGCATAAGAATACAACTTGTGGTTGGATGCAATCAGTGGGGTTATTAGGTCAATTATGATAGGATACAGCAATAACTGTGCCAACTGTATGGTGAAGGAGGCAATTCAGACACATTCACACCCCAGCACCTTCAAGACAAATGGGGTTTTACACAGCTGAGCCTGGCATTCCATGACTAATAGGCTGCAAGAGATAACAAGAGTTGTCAAATTGGAATTGAGCCCAAGCACAATAATCTTCAGATTCCACTCAGTAACCCCACTGGCTTGCTTGTGCAAGCCTTCTTACATCATCGAACCAGTGTCATCTATACTGTGTGGTCTCTTGGTTAATACATCACTGCAATCTTGTCAATCAGACATAGCTACAACCATGTCACAGTACAAGCACTTCCCTGTCATAATTTTTTAACAAACTTTGTACATACCTTGTGCATTTCATGCGTCTATGTGCTGGTATGCACATGTTTTGGTTGGCAGTCTGTGTCACCTATTGTATTGTAATTATGATCCTCAGATACATTATTAATCCATAACAATGGGCCATATACTAGAACAACTGTTTAACACCAACATGATCAAAGCCAATGCAGTGCAGTTAAGTCAAGAACATAAATGATGAGACTACATACTACTGATAATGTCTGGATTAGGTACGCAAGTAAAACCTCCTAAAAAGATACATTTGTTTAAACACATAATGGGGAGCCATATTTAATTGAGTGAGTGCTGACTGATCTTCCACATACATAAATGAATAGGTACCAGTGTTACAGCATTTTTGTCAACAGGTCAGTTGATGTGGGGCCACTGCATACTCAAGATAGCTAATATTTTTAAGATGCAGCTTACTATTTACCGGCTTCTCAAAGCACAGGCCTACGTTCAGTTCCAGAATAGTGCACAAGTGACAAGATTCTCTCCAGGTATTTCAATTTTCCTGTCTATATTATCCCACTGATGCTCCATACTCATATTTCATGTATCTGCCACCAATGCTCTATAACCTTATTAAATGAAAGTGAAACACTTAAAAAAGGAACATGATCTAATGCAACAGTTGTCCAGATGCTCAGGATTTTCTATAGACATGCTTGGGATGGTACTAAAGAGTACGACATTCCTTTTAAGCAAATGGGCCTAACAATTCAGTGACATAATTTGTACACAAATGTTACAGACTTAACAACTAAAATCCAAGCACTAACTGCTACCACAATCTGTATCCTCCATCCCATCCCCTATCCTCACTTACCTGACTGGGCTCTGTCATGGGTTTACCTTACAGAATATAACCACTCCACAGGCTTATCTTATGATTTTCAACAATGAATCTTTCTCAGAGCTGCTGTAAAATTTCCTTGTAATAAATAGGTGTCTTCCTATTTAAAAGTACTACACAACTGTACAATATGAAAGTAAGTGGGGGACTACAAAATACAAGAAGTTCTCACAATAAAATATTAAGGAAGGTCCATTGTTCCATCACTTTCACTGTAGGTGGATGAATACAAATTTTCTTAAGCAGACATGTACAGGAAGCAGTCCTGCACACAAAAAACTGTATGATGTATTCCATTGAAAATCATGACAAAAAGCCTAGTTACATTTTTATTAATTACTTTCATTTTAGTGCTATAACTCAGTTTATCTCCTCCTACATTCACCTTTTACCCTCTCCCTGTTTTCTTTCCACCCCTTCCCTCTCATCTTCAGTTCTCGTACCCACTCCAACCTTTTCCCCTTTAATTTACACTCCATTCATCCTCTTTTGGCACAGCAGGAAAGACAATGGAGTTGGGGGAATAAAAAGATGAAAGCAGGAAGTGAAAAGGAGGTCAGATTGAAAAGGGGCAAGTGAAGCAAATGGTGAGAGGAGTACAATGTGTGAGGGCAGAAATTAGGAAGTGGAGGTACAGAAAGTGTGCAGGAGACAACACTGGGCATACAGCCAAATAAAGCCAGTAATAAAAATCTCCAAGTTTTTTTGTCGACATTATCAATGGGGAATGACCAACCAGTATATACAATCTCCTTTATACAGTAAGGATTAGAAATAAATTTCATATCCAATGAGTAACTAAGAGTAACGACTGGCTTCACTTCTAACAGCATTCACTTAATCAGATAATGACAGTACAGCAGGCATGCAGCTGACAAAAAATTTCCCTTACACACAAGGTCACATAAAGCACTGACACTGCGGAAGAACATTTTGATCTTTCTAAAAACAATACTGTTAGTCTTAATAAGATGGCACTATACAGAATTTGTTTGAAAGTAAACTCAGTTGAAAATATTACAATATAAAAGAAAATGCATAACATCCAACAGATTATACATACAACTTCTACTTTCTGTGTCTGGGAAAATTCTATTTTCTACACATCCTGTTTGAACTTAGGTCCTTTTGTTTACTTTTTCACAGTGGAAACACTAATAAATTAAAGCGATGTAGAGTGGTTTAAGAAGTGCTGCCTACTGGATCCACTGTAATGTGTAGGATGTGAGGAGCTAAAATTGTAATAACAACATAACAAAAAGTTATGCCTTTTGGCAAAAATTAAAGTTTCCTTTTTGCTTAGCAATTACACAGCACAGCACATCCAGTAAGCCAGCCTCAAAGAGAGCATCTACCTTGGTACTAGCAATGTTTGATACAAACTACTTACGTCTGTTCTTCATGATCAAACATGTAATACAGCAAGTTCTACTGTTATACAGTGGACTCTATGATCCTGAAAAACAGCTGCAATGAGAATCATTCACAATTACTTAATGCTTTCACCTGACAAACCAAACGGTTCCACAAAGACTACCAGTCACCTGGACTGTGAAATCAATGGGTGAACCAACATGGCTACAAAAATGCATATAAAAGTAATTATCATAATTCCTACGCTGTCATTTGTTGATTACAGGCCAGACTTCCATAGGATCCTGTTTTAACTATGCATTATACTGCTCACACGAATAGTGAAATATTGTTTGACAATAAATTATATTGACAGTACTATATAGTCTGGTGTAAAATAAAGCACAATTAAACTCGAGTGAAAAAGGTTGAAGAATTATTGGCTATATTACAATGTAAAAAAGTTTAAATTTTAGACATGTTCCAAGATTAATTTAATTTAGTGACCAAAAATAGTTAACCAGTTCAAACAAATTCAAGTTACACCTTGCCTATAATAAGATCTTGTACCTCACGAAGAAATTTTTCACAAAACCCTACAACATTTACATCATGGGGAGGGGAAAAATACCTAGCTGACTGAGAAATCTGTGGCATACCAGTAAGTTTACATAAAGCCAAAATGTGTATCAATGCCTCACTTTATTTACTCCCTTAAAGCAAAACACCCAGTACAGTATATCCAGTGGAGAATAAAGGAAGTACATAATAGAAACTTCATAACATTAGGGGAACAGCTGTCAGGAACGGATACAGTAAAATCTGTTAATCCGACTTGCACAGGACCAGAAAGGTACTGAATTATTGAATATTCTACTTTATCAGATGAAACATACACTGACCTAAGTTATTACAAGTAATTTTTTGTTACTGCTCCTATATGGGACTGTACAACAAATCAGAGGAGTATTCTACTTGGATATCTCCTCCATCTGCTGGTTCAGAGGTCATCTGGGTCCACATCTGTTTTTTCTGGAGCTTTGTAGTCCAAGAAGTTGATGAAGGAAACAAGGGGTCAGAAGATACAATAATAGTTGATGTACATACTTCTGGAAGCCTTTTTGAAAATGTCCCTGAGATATATTTGTTTCATTGAACAGGCTTTCTTCTGGTAAACATCAGAATTTCCAGTCTGGGGACTACTCTCCTCAAGTGCCAGATTATCAGGATTTCTGAATTTTCATATGTTGTATTGCAAGAATTTTGCTGTAGATGGAAATGCCTCAAGATCATGTCCAATGACAGGTTTTGGTAATGGGTGGTGGCATTTAAAGTAGTAATATATAGCCACACCCACCTCATCTGTCTCATGTTAATAGTTTGATAGGTTCACTGTCACATGTGACACAAAATTAATTTAGTGATATATTTCTAAATTATTCTCACAGTGTAACAAAATGTTAAGCTTGGTATGTGGAAATGAGAATATGTAACTAAACACAGTGCAGAAACCTAATGTGAATTACAGTTCACTCTACAAGTGCTTTGACAAATGGTATTAGTCCTTCCCACATTATAATATATTCTGCAATCAAGAAGGAATGCTCTCAACTCTTCAATAATAAAGGATCTTATTATGTGGCATAACTCGAATTTCTGAGATTTTAGAGATATTTTTGCATGCACCATTTATGTCCTGAACTGAGTGTGATTATGAAGCCTTGATAATGAGGATGCCCTGGCCCACTAGGGGCTGTTGTGCCAATGGGGGGGGGGTTCTGAAAATGGTGACTGCTAGAACAAACAAGAAAGTCTCGTCCATTTGCACTACCAGTATTACATGACACTGTACTCAGTTCATGTAGTTGCTGAAAACGTACAACTGTTGCAGGAAATCAAATGTACTCATTGCTGGTGTGATTAATTCATAACTCCTGTTACAACAGACCTCATTTAAATTTTAACTTAAACTGTATGTGTACACAATAGATCCATTACAGCCAACTTCTAAATAGAAATGAACAGACACAGAATGGAACACTGCATTCAGCCACACATTCCTGTTAATTGTGTGTCATTACTGGTATTTTGTGTTGACTTAATATATGAATGATATTCAATTACACACACAACCAGCATAATGCAATATATAAGAATAAAGTGTACTGCTGATCATCATAATTTATCAAATCTGAAAAGCCTTCTTTATATCAAAAACCTCAACACTATGAATGAGTTCTGTAAAAAATATATATTTCAATCCCTACTTGCAATTTATGACATTCAGGTTTATGGAGTTTTAAAATACATTTCTATACACCCCCAAGCACAAACCGTGTATCTCTGTGTTACATTTATTTTAACTGTATTAATAATAAACAACATGTTGTAAATAATTAACCTGAAACTTATTACAGTGCTATCAGTAATCCACTACCTATCTCCCAAGGTAATACATGCATATGATTTTAAGACCTTCTTAAGCCTCTACAGGTAATTCTATTAATATACAAAATGTGACTTTTCTAATTTATTCTAACAATCTCCATTCAGCGTTCGCCTGTTTGCAGTACTGTAACTGCAGCATTTACATTCTGGAGAAGTCAAATCTGTGACACTCAATGAAGCTGACAGCCTTTCCACATCAGTGATTTATAAATACCGTACAATCCTGTACATCTAACTTCGGCAGTTCAGGGTCTGAGATGGACACCAGACAACAGTTCACCCATCAAGGAATTTCAAAACAAACCCAATACACTCACCAACAATTTTCCATCTCCTCTCAAATGAAATAATTTTAAAAATAATGCTTAAATCTAAGTCCTAATAATTACAAACTTATTCTGCATATGAGACCTTACAATTAGAACAAAGTAGTGCATTGACACTGAAACGATTTCTTTTCTCGTGGCTAAATATTGTCTGCAACAGAGTCCAGGGAAGTGATACTATATATTGTAAAAATAAATAAATAAAAAACATATATCTGCATTTTACATTTCTCTTAGGCTGACCACAGCAAGTCATTTTGATGTGACAATGGCATTCAAACCCATATAGAGCTGTGAGTAGTAAAATGCAACACAGATTAAGTAACTGCAGATTCAACTGCTTGCACTGTTTCATCTGTCACTATTGACATTTTTTCTATGAACATTTTTCAATCATACTTTGAACAAAAGCTGTTTTCATACAACACCAAGAATACAATGCAAAATATTTATATCTAAAACATAAAATTCAATATTACCTACCATGAACAAATAGCAATGCTTTCATGTGCACCATACCTAAAAATACACAAATTAATATAACATTTATTTCATAAAACCAAAATGATGGCATTCTTTTGGGTTTCTGCCCCACATAGTGGTTGAATATTCTGTCATTTCAGAGAAGGCAATATGTTCGTCTAAAACATTGGATTATCTTACAATGTGGCTCAGTAACCTAAAAGAAAAATAACTTCATCAGCAACCACCATAAAAACCTGAATACTTACATTTTACACAACTTTAAATTAGAACTTAAGATGTCAGTATCGCAACTTTAGATCACAATTTCAGTAATGTTTCATGTATGAAATTCATGACATGTTTCACACTATACTTTCACTATAGTAACTGTGTAGCATACATTCACCATTCACAACTCCAACACAGTTAAATTCACAACTGTTTTCAACATTGGCACTGTTTCAAACAGAAATGCAAATAAAAACAAATTATAAAATAGGCCAAAAAATTCATTTGCATAGCATATACAGCAGGTAGATTAAACAAACTAATGGCCACTATTGCTCTCCTAAGACCATAGAAAGCATTTAAAATGTCATGCTAGAACAGTGAAAAGGATTACACAGACACCTCACCACATTCCACATGTGAAGAACATGACAGTATTGTCAATCACTGTTATCATAAATTACAAACCTGCACTGCAGAACACAAGGACATTAAAACATGTTTTTGTTCTTAGATTTTTGCAGCCTGTGTTTTATGTACAAATGCTGGGTTTAGGTTTAGCCATGTCTTACCCTGAAGCTGTTCAAATATTGGTGCACCCTGAAATCAACATGTTCAGGGAAAATGAGCAGCAGGTGTGGAACAGCATATACAACTCTCACAGTGGCAATAATGGTAGGACTGCAGACAGCAGTGCTATCCAGTGGGAAGGGGTCATATGGACAAGAACCTGTAGAAGAGACATGTAGCCAGACTTTGCTCAGTTTGTACCCGTCACCACTGCTGAAGATGAACAGAAGTTTTGAATATCTTGATGACTTCTGTCATGGTGCACACACAGTATATGCACATGTCAGCTACAGTCAATGAAATCAAGGCAGTATCTGGCTGAAACTATTACTGGTCCTATGGTCTGGTGTCTTGATGCCAGCCATTTGGCTAAAGCCCAGAGACCGACATTACATGTTACAGATTAAAATATCTTTTAACATTAAGATATGAACAGAAATAGGGAAAACCCTATACAAAATAATGTACTTAACAGATGACATGTTTTGTTCTGTACATGTTATGTAAACTATTCTGACATACCTTCTAACATGTAAAAACAAAAAGTTTAGATGATACACAACAGATCTATCTAGGCCCGTATCATTCAGTCTCTGTGGTCTCTGTCTGTTATGCTGTTGGCAACAAATAGTAATACTTGGTACTGCTGTTTTCTATCATATAAAAGCCATAATATAAACACAAATGATTAGTTCTTAGCAATGTTTTATAGAGCAAAGTATTGAAACAATATGTGGCAAGAGAATGTGACATTTGCTTCCAAAAAATGGAATGAAATGTGACTGGCATCTGACAGGAGTAGGCCACAGCATCAAGATCAACAGACAAAACACATTTTGTGACAAAATACAAATGAGAAAACACAGGATTCTCTTCTATGAGCAATCGTCAGTACTACCATAACAATAATGTTGTACAGTGTGACACATCTCAGTTGAGAATTGTATTTAAGAGAGACTGATGGTAAAAAGAATCAGAACTTTCCAAAAAAATTCTGGGTTTTTTTTTTAAATAAATAAGTGTGCAATAATTTCCCACAATAATAATAACAACAATCACAAACAAGCAAGGAAATGAGCAAGAAATGAAGAGAATTTTGATTTCTTTTTACATAACTACAAAGGCATACAACACATAAAACAAATTATTTTACAAAAAAAAATACACACATTCACTCTAAGTTTCAACTATACAAAATTTCACCCAACCTAAATCTGATTTAATTTCTCACCTGATGTGTGACAGGGCACAAAGAAAGGTATTATCATCAGACACACAGCACTGTATAAAAAGGGATTCATTTACATGTTCACTGTGTACACACGTTAACATTTCTGCCCTTCTGATTCTGCATTGCAAACTTCCTGAATTTATATGAACATTTAAAACACTGCAACTTCCACCATGAAACACAAAATACTTTTAAAAAATTTGCATCCCATGTCTAGAAAATAAATACCAGGAACCCGGGATAAAATGTACTTTTTCACACAGTGTAGGGACATTAAAAAGAAGCGAGCATTCAGCATTTCTTCAACACAAATGATGCTGTTAAACATGAATTTACTCCATTATGTACAATAAATCTGAGAATACATTCATACTCCCTATATCACAACACACACATACAAATTTTTCACACTTCAATACAGCAGAACCACAGACACGCTGTACATATTAAAAACACCCACTCACACACACGCCATGTACATACAGGCTCACAGACTTCCCTGCTGGGAAATGGAGTAGAGAGGGGAAATACAACATTAGATTGCAGCACATCCTTTCTATTTTAACTTATTATTCTGGATGACATTCCAACTTGTTCTACACACTTAAATCACACACAGACCTTAGGTTTTTAGACTTCCACTTATTATTAAAGGGCAGAAGGATCTAGAAGAATGAGAGTTCAAACCTTTATTTGTGTAGTTGCTATCTAAATACACAAATGATGGTGGTGTGCACTGCATTATCATTCTGGGAGGATGAGACTCCATGTACTAAAACAGGCCATACCACATGTGGAACTTCAAAGGGAGGGTAAATGCGATATATAGATAGCAACAAATATGGGAGGATTTACCATTAGTGCTTGGTGCTTTCATACTTGCACCCTATGATTACCTTCACCTCTCCTTGAGACCAGCCAGAGGCTGGCACAATGGGATGAAGGAAAGGGCATGTGGATTCCAAGGTCACCTCATGACTTAAGCCCCACATAGGGGCGTGGCGAGGCAATACTGGATTGGAATAGTTACTGATGCTGCCATCACAGCAGCACAAGGTATTCTGGCTGTCACTAATTGCCATTGGTGTTCCTGGCTGCGATGAAGGGATTCCTGTTGTTCGCGTCCCTTTCTGTGCCATAAATCTTGCCTGCTTTCTTTGCCATACTACCTAGAAGCTCCAGTGAGCACTTATGAGCAGAGCGGAGAGACAACGCCCATTCTTTTAGCCCAATTTCATCCTGAACAACAAAAAGAAAAACAAGTGTTACGAAGATACTTTTCTCTAAACTATTATCAGCATGTAATTTTCATTAGTACAGGAAACGAATACATTATGGGCAGGATGTATGTATACTTCAGTCGGTTTTTCATCTCCAAAAAATATTGGACAATACTGTGAAAACTGGTACTAGGGGAGCTGGTCTATGTTAAAAGCTGTGAGATGAATGTAACTTTGGTGCACACTGCCCAATATAATCCCTGTTTTACATGACTAATTACTAAACTGCTGCAGAAAGATGGAAATGCAAAGGTAGAGGGTGTACATAGAAATACGGAAAGTGGAATGTAATTCAGAATGAGAAATCAGATTCAAAGGAAACCACACAAAATAAATGGACAGAAGTAATTACAGACTGCCATAAAATAAAAAAATGGTTAGAAATAAATCACAGCAAACAACAAACACAAGAAGTACATCATTACTATCTGCTATATAACCTCAAAGAACCAACTGAAGTAGCGTGAAACATAGGACTGGAGAGGAAAAGTTTAGGAAGAGCATCACCCACCAACACCCTCCCCACTCAAAACAAAAAAAGTCCTAGTGAAGGAAAAACATCATATTCTTACTGGAAATAGTGCCAGCAGATATGCAGAAAAACTAGCAAGAAACCTTGGACACTTTTTTGATGTGACAGGTTATGTAAAACCAGACATAGGTTTAGAGGTGACTGCAACACAGTAAGAAAAGACACTGATAATTTGACAACAGATGACGTGGTGACAGTGCATGGAGGTGAAAACAAAACAGGGAAAAATGAACTGGCCAAACGGGTCAAATACATGTGAAACATGAAACTTGTACACAATAGGAGAAATACACATATTGAATGTGAGCACACTCCATAGGTTTGACTGAGAAGTATCATCACATGCAAAGAGGTGGAAGTCTTTAACAGAAAACTGCAAAAGAAAATGAAGATATTTAACCACACGGGTATTATAAACATAAGTTCAAATAAGAAACACTACAGAAAACATGGGCTTCATGTTAACATGATGAGAAAGAAAGGAATCACAAACAGAACAGCAGCAAATGTTAATAAGAAGTTTTAAAAATAAAATTTCATTCTGAGTTGAGACTGGAACATAAACTACCTCCATACAGGTACAAATAAAATGGAATTAAGCAATTTATTTTTGAGGTACACTTTAAGAAATCATGTAAATATCCCAACTAGGGTCACATGAATCCACATTACCACTGTTGGATATTATCATAATAAAAACGAAAAATTATATAGAATCTACAATAGTAATGGATTTTGGATCATTTGACCATTGTGCTCGTGTTATCCATACCATTTCAAAATTTTAGTAACGTGCCAAAAAGAGTGAAAAGAAGACAGTTTAGAGAAGAAAATGTACAGGAATTTCTATACCTACTAAATCAGGCCACATGACCAGAAGTGTGTGTAGAAACAGATGTAAATGCTGAATTTCATACTTTGCTGGATATATTCCATTTTCATTATCATGCCTGTCCACTCGAAACAGTATATTTGAGGGGAATAACATATGAGAAACCGGAGAAAAATTGGGTAACTCAAGGAACTGCAGACTCTACACAGTTCAAAATTAAATACATGTTCTGAAATGATATTCTTAAATCCTGTATTGGAAGATGAGGCAGAAAATGTGATAAAAGATCTTAAACAAAAAATTTTTGCAGTTTCAGTGAAGTACCAAATTAGTTGTGAAGAAACATAAAATTTGCATAAAAACTCTAACATTTATAATGTTTAGCTGGAGGCCAGAATTTTTCCAGACAGATTAAAAACTGTGATAGTATAAACTCTATATAAAAAAGGGGATAAAGAAAATATTCAATATTTGGACCCATATCTATATCACCTTCTTCAACAATTTTATGAAAGTTAATAACATAAGAATTGCTTTCATAACAAGAAGTAAAATTTTAACAGAATCATCAACATAGAAAGGCCATCTTCAAGACACTGAGTTCCATATTGCTGTATCCTGACATCAGTCTTACAAGCAACAGCTGACATCTGATTTTTACTACATGGTGTACAAGATATCAAGATAAAACAATTTCCAACAAATGCAGACGCTGTTTTAAACACGATTACTTGATGTATATACTCCCTGATGATGATCCCACATTGACTGAAACATGTTGGAGTTGATCATTTTAATTACAGTAATAAGCACACTGTGCATTTAGATGGTTGTTAAAAAATATTAATTAGAACTTAGCAAATTGCATGTATCATGTATGTGAACCTGCAGACTGTCTGACCTGCTTTCTTTTAAATGTTGTATACACAATATACAGGGTGTAACAGGAGGAACGGACCAGACTTCGGGAGGGTGTTCCTTATGTTAAACTATACCGAAAAACCCCAAAACACCTATATCCAAAGTTGAACGTTTTGGGAGATAATGGCCAG
>Ga0123357_10002618_pt1 | contig 20211 bp, 14 predicted proteins | sample TergutEmb28metaG_FD_89873 | JGI IMG/M metagenome (GOLD analysis project Ga0123357, IMG submission 89873) | Embiratermes neotenicus P4 segment gut microbial communities from Petit-Saut dam, French Guiana - Emb289 P4 | ecosystem: Host-associated > Arthropoda: Insects > Digestive system > Gut ... | reverse complement strand
TTCTACCATGAAGGTAAGGTAAACAAAAAATTTTAAACTTTTTTTGACACCCCATTTAAAATATTTTTCCAACATAATGGCTAAAATTCCAAATCTATGTTTTTTTTTTTTTCCTTTTAACATCATTATTTTACTTATTAATTTAAGAGATATCTGTACATAAACAGTGAGTCAAACAGGACACACTAATGAGGACTCCATGCTTCTGGGATATGAGACTGTATCACTGGGTAATCAGTTCCTGAGCATGGTGCCTTCAACTCAAGGGTCTGCAAGTCTGAGAGGACCCACACAGAATGCACCTGTATTTATAAGAATAATCAGATATGTGGAAGGCATAAGAAATAGTTTCTTTGATGCCTGTATCACTTCTGTTTTTCACATACACCATAAGACAGTGTTTTGGAATCTTGACGTTAATGAAGTATAACAAGATCATATAAGCAGGCTTTTGTTTTGAGTGACATATAGGCATATGCCAGTAATAATCTAGTGGTCAGTGCAAATTTTCAGGCTTTCACAGAGATGGAGATGAGGTATCAGTTACTGTTTGATTTACACATAGTATGTTGAATGCCAACTAAGTATAAATGAAGAGACATGTGTGCTAATTCACATTTCAAAATAAGTAATTGTAGCCATGAGTTTTGTATCTTGTAAGCCAAAAAGCATGTGCATCTGACTGTAAAATTTATTTGATGTTGAAACTGTTGCATTTGTTTAGAATGATGTTAAACTAGTATGACTTAACCTGACTATAAGTAGAAAGAACTTCCTTCCACCACAACTATGCTGAATGTGGTGTGATTGGGGACCAAAACTGCATTCTGCACTTTTACTGATTTTAGTAGCAACTGTGTCTGTTAGTCTGTAAGGACAACTGTCAAATGGTCTCTTGCATTATAAGCTTGTGTACAGCAGTTTGGAGGACAGACTCCCCACTGTGAAATTGTGTGTGAATGCATCTCCAGATAACCTAGGATCAAGCAGTCTGTTAAACTGCAGTTCAGAATAAATGAATAACTTAACTACAAGTGCATGGTGTGACTTGGTAGCATGTCATCAGGGCACCAGATCTAAGGCAGTGCTTTGGTTTGACTGAACAAATTGATGACATATTGAAATACAGCTGAAGCTGTTACAAATGTGAAGATGAGATCTTCACTCTTCTGGGATGTTATGCAGCGCAGATTTGTAGTTAGCTACCGATGCTTTCGGGACAACCTATCAATCCCATCATCATGAGTCAAGCCTGCTTGACCCTTGAAGATGGGACTGCAAGGTTGTCCCGAAACGTCGGTAACTAACTACTGATCTACACTGCGTAATGTCCCAGGAGAGTTAAGATCATTTACACCATGGCAGGAGCCTGAAAGCACATGAAAATGAAGATCTTCTGTGTTATGATAACTCTTTAGTCTGGTAGCTTGTTAACTGAAGATGGAGGCTACACATTTATTCAAACTGTGGGTAATTACATATCTGACTAAATGGTGTCATAACCCAGAAGATTGCAAGCTAGATTATGTTAAAATTCTTTTACACCTCTCTGTGTTAATGTCATGGAAAATCTTAAATTTATTCATACGGCTGCTTCACCCAGTTCTTTCTCTTATTCTGCATACAGCAGTATTTCTACAGCTAAGCATAAGTGAAAATGTCTATATCCAATTCTGTGCATATAAATAAATGGCTATCTCTCATAAATATAAATAATTGCATGCTTTCAGTGGATGTGCCAGGCTGTGAGCCATATAAGGAGTACTTATACACATACCTAAAAGACCAAACGATATGGCACAGCTTGCGCTTTTGGAATGCAGCTTTCTTTGATGCACTGCAGTGTGAACGGGTTCACAGACCTGTTGTAACACGTGAGGACATTAAACACAACAGCCTAGAGGCCATTACTGATGAGAAGCAATACCAAGAAAACATCACATTTGGTCAGTTAGGGTAAGGTTATGTAAATGCTACACTATTCAAACATTAGTGGTTTGTTGATTTAGGATTATTGATTTGTATAAGGATTTCCTAATCTTGTCACTTTCTGTGAATTTCCAAGAAACACCTGAAATTACTTCTGCAAGACAGCAATGTCATATATTTTTGTGAACAGTTTAAACACTTCAGCTGTACAATGATGAAAAATTAAGTTGTGAGACTTGAGGTTCTCACAACAGTATTCATGAAGATTTAAGTCTTACTGGATGTTACATTTTGTCAAATACTGTATATTTTCGAATCTAATCTGCACCCGAATCTAATCTGCACTAGTTTTTGCCGATTTCTTAAACAAAAAAAAGTTAGTTCGTGGTTCTGATCCGCACCTTTCCTTCAACCGTCCCTTGCCTACAAGGCAGACTGATTCAGTTATGAGTGATGACGGCGAGTCTGATGAATAATAAATTATAAATATTATATTATATATTATAAATAATAAATAAAATAATGATTGTGTTGTATTGTTCTTACGGCACACACAGCAGCTCTATCATTTTTCCAAAATCCAGCTCACGACCACGAATCTAATCCGCACGCAATTCTAATCCACGTCTGAATTTTTGGCCCTCTGAAACTGTAAAAAGGGTGTGGATTAGATTCGAGAATATACGGTAGTAAATAATTGCCACCATTCTTGCAGAGTGTGCTGCCTCTGTATTCAGGGTTGTAACTGCCAGACCATGTAGGTGGATGCAGCACACTTCCCTGTGATGTGTCTGTTTTCCAGTCAACATGACATAACATCCAAGAAACTGATAATTTTAAGAAAGTACAGTGTTTTCAGTGTCAGGTTTTGAACAGTTGGCAATGTTCTTATAGCATGAGAATCTCAAACATAGACAGCTATTTAGTTTCTGGAGAATATTGGTGCAATTTTAATTGCAACATCTGTAAAAAATTCATAAATGTTATATACTGTGTTTTGTTCTCAGGACATTCACATGCAACATGCATGCATTTGGTCTCAGCAGGGAGCTCTGTGTGGAGTTCTTGAGAAAGCAGTGCATTATTGCCAATTTAAGAGAAGGTCAGCCAAATTATGTAATTTTCTTTCATCTGTTTGTGTACTCAGGAATGTAATTAGAGCTTCTGTATCTGCAGTATGGCAACAGGAAAATATAAAACAATTTTTGTTTGAAAGCCTGTGATGTTAGATAATGTAAGTTTCCTGTAGATTTGTGTAAATGTAGCAGTCACAGGCACCTTGTAAATGTTATAAAACTGCAGCTTTCTAATTATCATTATTTGTGTATTAAAAGCTATCATTAATTGTGTTTCAGATCAAGAAAAAATGTTGAAAGACAATGTAGAACGGATGTACAGGGAGACAGATCCATGGCGATAATTTATGGCTGTCCCACACAAACACACATACATAAATGAAGGGCATGAAATGGAAGCTGCATTATACCATGAGAGGTTATGATTTGAATATTCAGCTGGGTGGTGGTTTTTATTACATATGATTGAGCATTTTGTATTATTACAGCTTTTTTAGTCTTCCAGTATTCAGTACAATGTAGAAAATGTTTTCTCATATTTATATGCTATGCATACAGTTCTTTATGTATTCTTCAGGCCATGTTATTGTTCTGGGGTAATCTACAAATATCATTGGCATACAATGAGGTATATGAAATGCTCAGTTCATATTTGGTTCTGTGAGGTGAGTCAAATGGAAACTGTCATTCATTTATGTTAAGCTGTATCTACTTACAAATAGTACTTCCATTGGCAATGACAGCCCATGCTCTGCCCTTGGGGATTCAGGTTTTGTGTAGGAATGGGAGATCTAAATGAAACGTATTATTATGTAATTTCAGATATCTCATTCATGGCTCACTTATACATTTGTTATGCCTCATTAATTTACAAGGAAATAGAGATGTAGTTATGTTTATGTGGATAAACTGTTTTACATGATCCATACTGAGCAATTTCCTGATGTCATGGTAGGCTTCTTCCAAGTAAATTATGACTAAATACAGTCTTTTTTGTTTCACATGCATTTATTCAAGAAACTGCTGAAATTTCACTAGAAGCAGTGTGAAACTGAGTACTCTATTTCACTGCGAGTACCAAAACTTTAGCACCCATCATCAGGTTAAGGCAATGACATTTAATTTTCCTCATGCAGGACTTATTTAAATTCCAGTCTTCTGCAGCTTTCTTGCGAAGTGGTTCATAAAATTGTTAAGTTTTTTACAGTGAAAATTTGTTAGCACCTCGCCCAACACCCAAACTGGAAGACCAGCCATTGTCGGCTGTCTGCAGTGGCTAATTCAATATATTTACAGCTACCCTCCACATCTAAGAGGCCATCCCTCCATCTGCAGCTTGAGGACATGCCATGATTTGGTTACAGGAACTCACTATGATTCAGTTAGTCCTGTATAATACATGGTGTTTGGTATTCAGTTAGTCCTGTAACATACATGGTGTTTGGTATCCCTATGAAACTAATATGGCTTATAAAATTGTGTCAGAGTGAAACCTGTAACAGAATCTGGGTTGGAAAACATTTGTCTGACATGTTTTGAATTAAAAATGGTTTGAAACAGGAAGAATCTTTATCACCATTGTGTCTCAACTTTGCTTTAGAATATGCCATTAGGAAGGTTCTGGCAAATCAAGAGGGCTTAAATGAATGGTACACACCACCTGCTGGTTTATGCCGATGTTGTTCATGTATTGGGTGGAAGCACATATACTATAAATAAAAAGCACAGTAACTTTAGTAGTCGCTAGAAATTAGATTTGTCTAGAAGTAAATACTGAGAAAACTAAGTATGTGGTCATGTCTTGAGACCAGCAGGCAGGACAAAATCACAACATAAAGGTAGGTAGTAAATCCTTTGAAAGGTTAGAAGAGTTCAAATATTTGGGAACCCTAACAAATCAAAATTCCATTCATGAAAAAATTATGAGCAGACTGAAGACAGGGAATGCTTGCTATCACTCAGTGCAGAATCTTTTTGCCTTCAGTATACTGAACCGTAATTTTGCCCATTGCTTTGTATGGTCACGAAGCTTGGTCTCTTACATTCAAGGAGACACACAGGCTGAGGATGTTTGAGTATGTAGGGTGCTGAAGAGGAGATTTGGGCCTAAGGAGGGATAAGGTAACAGGTGCGTGGAGAACATGTAATGAGAGAGCTTTATGATCTGTTGCACTGTTCACCAGTTATTATTCGGGTGATTAAATCTAGAATTAGATGGGCAGGACGGGGTAAGTATGGGAGACAGGTGAGGTGCATACAGGGTCTTCGTGGGGAGACCTGAGGAAAAGAGACCACTTGGAAGACCTAGGCATAGATGGGAGGATAATATTAAAACGGATCTTCAGGAAGTGGGATAGGGAGGCATGGACTGGACTGCTGTGTTTCCGGATAGTGACAGGTGGTGCACACTTTTGAATGCGATAGTGAACTTTTGGGTTCTGTAAAATGTGGAGAATTTCTCGTCTAGCTGTGGACTTGTCAGCTTCACAAGAAGGACTCTGATCCATGGAGTCAGTTACTTGGCCTCTGCAGCTCCAACCAGGCATTTAATTCTGGTGTGAAAGGCTAATAATGTTGCTATCAGTGGAGGAATATTATTAAATATTGATTTGTATAGGATGATTTGTACAGGAAATTTGTAAGGGAATGATGCCTTTGTTTCATGAAACAGGAAATACCCAAGAAAATAATATGAATGACAAGCATGAAATGCTTCTTTTCTCATGCACACAGACACATAACGGTCTGTATTACATGCAATACAACCAAGTGAACTATTAAGTGATATGAAATGCAGTGTAAACTTTTTATGCATTTCTTCCTACCACATGCAGTTGTAAACTTGAAATTGTTTTCATTTGACTCTCACTCAGACTTTTCGTGGTGGTGGTAGCTTTAGTAGTAGCATATTAAAGACTGACATGCCTTATGTGGAGTGTAGACTTGGATTTATAACATGAAGAAAGGATGTGTTATTGAACCTTAAATACTTTCCCCAGACTGAAACCCTAAATCAATCCACTGTGTTGGATAAAAGAATGAAACAAGATATGTGATAACACTGGACATTTTTATTGAAATTGCCTTGTCTTATGGCATTTCCAGTATGAATTCCTACAGAAATGAGTTTGCAACTTTGAGGGAAGTTAAAGTCAACTTAGAAAAGAGAAACTCATCACCATTTACTTTGGTAAATTTTATTGAACACATAACATCTTTAATAACAAACATGCAGCATATAAACATAACTCCTCTGTAGACCTAATCTGTATATTCAAGGAAAGAGATGAGGCAAACTTGTAAATGTAAAATATGACACGCATTCAACCGATTTGTTGATGAACTGTTTTCATATATTTAGAAGTAGTAAGAGGTAAATCAAACAAGTCACTTCAAAACTGAAATTAAAGTACACTCATGTTTGTTTTAAGCAACTAGAGATGGGAAACTGACTCAAGACTCTGCATAATATGTCTGTAGCCTCATTCCTCAGTGTATTTCAGGATACAGTGTTACAGTATCCAAGCAAATAAGTGGAAATAATAGACTGTATCATGTTTACTTTCTGCCCATCTTGCCAACAGAACTCAGTGACTTGATATGTGTTCATGACAATGAAGATTTGTGTTGTGTATGTTTGGGTTACAACACCATGTACTGTAGTCTGGTGGGTGGGTATTACATTACATGCCTGATTAATGACTTCATTGCTTATAAAGCTACAAGAGCAAGTGCCTACGACTATTTCTTGATTATAACAGTAAAATTTTCTTTCTTCATTCTTTGAAGTTTATTTTATTGAAATATGCAATTCATAAGAGTCATTCCATCTCAGTATACTAGTATGTCATTGTCATTTAAAAATCTGGTTTAACCCTCTGAAGCATTAAGTGTTCACAGCATTCTGTAAAAGTGTATGATTCAGTAATGTAGGCAACTGGACAGGCAGCACAAAGTGAGATGCAGTCCCATCTCTAATTGCAGTTCTGACTTAATAGAAAGAGAACACAGTTATTTAGAAATGGCAGACAACAGCCATAAAGATGTTACAGCACACCTATTAGTATGCTTGCTTTTGCATTCCACATACAGAAGTTACACTGAAAATTGCATTCTTTATAAATAATACAAATAATACCAAAATAATACAAATAGTATCAAAAGGATTGCATGAAATTTTTAAATCTTTGCACTGAAGTTTGGTCATTATATTAAATAAATGTTTATCCATTTATGATGTTTATCAAATATCAACGGTGGACCTTAAGAGAAGGATTAAAGATTCAAGTTTATACACATTATTTAAAGTATGACTAGATATTAGCAGCTTCTTGCTATATCTGCAGTTTCTTTTTCATCAAATAACTGCTGGCACTGTCATCATCCACATAACTCTTATTCTCTATTAGACTTAATTAGTATGTATTCTAATAGGTTAAATTAATATAGTATTTAAATGACAACAGACTGTGATTGATATTACAGAATACAAAAGAAAAACTTCATGAAGTTTTACTGAAGTGCAGTATTCACTCAGGTTATTGTATTAAGTGTGGGCAATGTACAGAAAGAATCTGTGTCAGAATGAAAGAAAAACTATTCAATGCTCAAACAGTACATTAATATAACACAGATATGGAATCAGTTAAGTTGAGCATTACAGTATTACATTAAGTGAAGCCTCTGTTTTCTTAATAACACTGAAATGCCTTTGACTGTATTTAAAACAATTCAAATATGTTCTTAGCAAGACATGATATGTAGGTTTAACTGGCATTTATAGCAGAGAAGTAAAGATTCTTGAAGAGATATAAGATTGATGAACAATGACTAGTTCTGCCAAACATTCTCATGCACTTCAAATTTCAAGACTGTATTTTATTTTAAGAAATTATTAAAACAAGAATCCCATAAAGTAATTCAGAAGGGACAATGTTGTTATTATTGCTCCATTCTGTTGCTCATTTATCACTAATCTAAAATCAAACCATGACTGCATACTTATAATATATGCAGACTTGAAACAGTGGAACCACAATAACTTGTACAACCAAGTTTCAACATATATGTATTTATGGATTTATGGTTGGGGGGGGGGTTACAGTAGCTTTTCTTTTCAAAATTCGAATTTTGCTGCAAGCAAAGACTACATAACAAAATTCATGAGATTCTGTAGCTTTTGACATTGCTACTGTTGCACTCTGAGTTTTGCATTTATTATGCACTACTTTAATATTGATACTAAACATTTGACTCAATAAACTGGATGTAATTTTACAGAAATTTCAAAATAGAGTTGAAACAATCGCTGCCTTCTGGATTGACACCTGTGAAGTGTGATACATAGCTGTATATCCCTAGAATGCTATGATGCTGTAGCGATAAAATTATCGCAAGACAAATATATGGTAAGACAAAATCATGGCATTATATACATATGTGGGCATGTCTTTTACGTAATACAAAGGGGAGTGAGACTTGACATTTAAATTCAAGCGATGATAACATTTCAGAAACCACATGAACATTACTCCTCCTACATGTAATCTGATACATTTGGCACCAGGAAACAAAAATTGTATCTTTTGGAAATAATGCTAACTACAAAAAATACCTGATTACCAGGAAAGACTAACATTGCTCATAGTTTATGTACTCACTGACCAATTTGCTTTGTCCCTAAAAAACATGGTTCTGCAGAGAAGTCCCTAAAAATATCACAGAGCATAAGTACCATATTTACCTGAATATAAGACGAGAACTTTTTCCTAATTTACCATCTGAAACATGATGGAGCCATCTACGAACTTATACATGTTCTGTATGTTTATTTTAATGAAAACTGAATGCTGTGAATACAGGCCATCTTATATTCACATAAATGTGGTATACACCCAAGCACAGTTTCGCAACATATGCTATCAATTTGTACACCTGAGCAAAATGCAAGCTCCAGCTTGTTAGAATGACTCGGCATCACCATTGCGAAACGTCACGGTCCTCCTTTTAATGTCCTCGCTTTTTTGCACAATAGCATGCATGGCATCTGGAGACCAAAAATGTAATATCAACATGTCTACTTAACAGATCAAGATCAAGCTAAATACTAGCTAGCAGAGTAAAATGGACTCTCAATAATCATATATTTATATGTGAAGCAGAACAGTGAAATGGAAATGATACTGAAACAGACCTGCTTAAATTTATACCACTGAGATTGTGTTAGTAATTATATAATCTTGAGTCCAATACATGCCCTTGAAAGTAGTTTTATGATAACAGTGACAATATAAAATCACAGCGCTGGCACTCTTGTAACTTTGCTATACTTTTAAATCAATGTGTCACCAAAAGTTAAGAACGGAATGGCAGGCAAGACATTCCGACGACAAACACAGCATTTTATAAACAAATCCCTTCTCACATGTTGCAATAACTGTAACTAATCATAAGGTTTCAGTTACATATAATGAAATGATAAGTTATGTTTTTTATGCCGTAATGATGATTTATTTGTTTCAGCACTTTCCATACCAAACACATATCATACTTCCAAATTTCTTTACAGAAGTGTAAATTACTTTAAATAGTTCAATCTTTATGCAACACAAGCACATCAGCAATTGAGTTAAAAGTATTACAGTCCAATGTGAATACAGGTAATTGTCTGTTAAATCCCAATCTTCTTGCTTGTAAACATTCCGGTAAGAACAAAGAAAAACACCAAAAGCTTAATGCAATCATATTTTACTTCCTGAAAGAATCTATTTCTATGCATCTCATGTTCCTTACAGTTCAGGCAGAGATGCTCACTGTTCATATTCTTACACAGTGTTTAGGCATGGTGCCAAAGACTAACCTACTGCCAACTCTCGAAACGTAACAACTCGTTAATGTTCACAGAAAACTTTATACCAATTCCTTTATGAAATTCATGCTATTTTGAGTAATTACTGACTGATTACCAGGTTTCACTACTTCACTGTAATGGAAGAATGTGCCTCCCCCCAACATATGAACTCCTGGTTATCCATACCTGTTTCTTCAGCAAATTTAGAAATTAATTCTGTTGCCTGTTCTTTAGGATATAACCCTGTTCCTTGTTCTTTAATGCCAGTGTCAGGAGATTTGCAAGGGGATGATTCACGGGACACTTCCTCCTCATTCTGAAAAAAATGAATCCACATTATTGTATAACTATGGAGAAGCAGCATGATGAACAGTTTCACACTTCATACGGTGGATATGTGTCTTGCAAATGAAGCAATTAAATTCAGGCATGCAAAAATGTACCAAATTAAATTAAATACAAGTCTTGTGGACTATAGTTGTATAGTAGAATTATTTGTGCGGAACTGGGAACTGTGCATTGTGATTCTAACATACAGACAAACAAAAGCCATTAGCAGCTTTCACATGTATTTTTTTGCAGTTCAATATTAAACAATAATAGTACATTCTGGCAGCAGCATATGAGGCCATAAGAATTTATCTCGATCCTTGCTTATTTTGACCAAATGAAATGCAGAAAAAATTTACAAGATACAAAATACATAGAAAATCAATCGAGCAAAAAAGAGTTTCCATCAAAGTTTTGCTTTTGGTCATTTTTGGGGCATTTATTCCTGTAGATATGACAGTACTTCTATCTAATAAACCCAGCTACAATCTCTCCTGATCAAAAATGAAACACTGTAGACGAGAGGGGAGCACACACTGTTCCAAAACATAAGGAAAATTTATAGAGATATAAGTAATCAAATTCAACTCAGTTATGGTTACGCAGTTTTTTAATCAATTTACATTCTCACTGCCTGTCAGTATGTATGTGCAAGAAGGTCACTACACTTATTTTGTTCTCTGAACTAATAAAAGGTTGCATTGATATCCACCAGAATCAATTTTACAGTTCGTTTTATTTGAACTTGCATATGACCATGTCTTAGAAACAAACAGATATTCTTCTGTTCCACACTGATTAATGCATTACACAGTAGCCCATATTAATTCAAATAAGAACTATTTTTGATATTTTGGATGGACAGGAAGAGAACAGAACAATGATCTGCACACAGATAGAAGGATAATATTTATCTAATGATACTGCATGAGTTGCAGTAATTTATTTACTGTTGAATGATAAGAAAGGATAATTTCATTCATGAAGTTTAAAAGTTTGGTAACATAACAGGAACATCTATGTTCAATAACTTTGTTCATCAATAGGAAGACATAATACATGACTGTTAAAATTTTAATGTTTCAGTAGTCTGATTTTATGAAAATCCATGGCAAGAAATTGATGTTTTTACTTTGTTGAGGCTTTATAGTCTAGTGTCAGTACTCAAATTAGTGACAAACATGCCAGTAATAATATGTTGTGCAGAATAAACAATATCACTGTACCAAAAATAAGTTGGGATGGGGGAAATCCAACATACCTGGAAATACTTGTGCCACTGTACACAACCATACACACACAGCACTGACAATAGCAGCTGCAGGAGCAGCCAGATTATGATGTTGATGGCCTGTGTTCTCTCAAATAGCTCCTTGCCATTTTTTATGCACAGGAGTGCTTCAGTAACCATGATGGCTCCATACACCCAGCACTGTGTCCCCACTCGCTTGCATTGAGTGTCTGTCACATAGCTGTAGTACTGCCTGCAAGTACTCTCCCATATTGCTAACCCATTACAACTGATAGTTGTCAGATAAAATAATGACCGTGTCAACAGGATTGTTATTTTATCTGATAAAAACTGGTTGCCACTTCCTGTTACTTACATTGGTTGCATTAACATAGATGACTTACCCAACTGCCCACATGTTCAGTGAGTACTGGTGGGAAGTAACAAACTATAGTTGTCAGAGAAAGAAAGGACTCTGTATTATCACATTAGGTCAAATCATTTCCCATTACTTTACAAAAAGGCAGCCAGAACAATAAACAGACAATAATGATAAAAGTGATACTCTAAAATATTAAATGAAAATGTCATAGTATTTACAAACATACTTCTTGCATTCTAGGGCCTTGAAGTTGGATACAAAATTCTTCTCTTATGCAAGAATATTTCAGAAAAAAAGGGGCAATTTTTATCATAAAATTTGTTCTGATTCCTCTTACATTATCTCCTAAGAATGTATACTTGAAGATATACTACTGAACTCTGAAAAATGGATCACAAGCCTTAAAGTTGTTCTAAATCTAACAAGGAAACCTGTGAAGGATGCACCTTAAAACCACATAACTTCATTTTTTCATATTTCATGGCAGTGATGGGCCATTACTGATACAGCTGACAGCCTGCGAGTAATTTATTGAATATGCTGTTCATTGCAAAAGCTTCAAATCCTATATTCTTTGTCTTTCTTTATATACAACGATTAAAAATGTGGTATTCTGGAGTAGTTCCATGTGTTATTTTTATTATACTACCAGTATATATATGTTTGTAGTCATTACATAAAAAATCATCAAAAATGCAAAACTAATTTTCCTACAAATGCAAACAATTCAAAGAGTTTAACCCTTCCTATGTCACAAGAATGTACCAAAACATCTATGCCCAGTTAATTCTGTCAGACAAAATTAAAGATCTTTGTGTATTTATTTTAGTAATATCATTCCAGCCATCTAAGATCATTCAGAGAATTAATATAAGTGCAATGGCAATTAATGGTCAAATTACAGAACATAAAGGAGAAGGAATGCCCTTACAGAATATGTCAGAAATAACACATAACAATAAACTTCAAGTGTGTGAAACATTGCATATAACTCTAAATAATTTGAAAAATGTCTGATGCCTTGAATACTCTTCTTTCTATAATACTTTAAGCATGTTGTAATTTACAGTGGTGAATACATTCTGTGGTTTAATTTGGAGCTGAACATCCATAAGGAAATGAACATGGGTACAAAAGAAAGTTACATGATTTTGTGCTGCTACTGACTGCAACAATGATGTTATTGATTACAGTTACAGTCAATTATGCAAATTAATTGAGTACATAATAACACATGCGAAAACCAAGCACTCTGACATAATGAAATGATTTTGGAGGGTTATAATAGATTTTTTCTCAGTTTGCATATTAATTTAACCACCAGGTCTAGCAGAAGGGTACACAACATGGCATTATACCATTCTAACAGACCTAACTCCCAGATCAGGATTCACCACTGATCAGCATGCAGTATTTGCACTGTGTTACATACCAGTAACTTTGGAGCTCACACATCTTGACGTTTACTGTGTCTTTTAAATTTCAGTACCTGTGTATTCAGTGATAAACAAAAAACAACTTTTAGCATCTTAACTGAGAGCTGTGTTGCTCAAATTTCTACTGTTACATGTAGACTTTGACTTTGGTGAGAGTGAAGAGTTATGTTGATTACAGTACACAAGAAGGACTGCTGGAAATACTGATCATTACAAGCCAGTCAGTGAATGAGCAGCTAATGCACGTGAAGTGATATGAATAAGGGTGGGAGGGAAGCAAAATCAGCATAACTTCAAAGATACTGTGAGTAAAAAATTTAGAGAAAACATTCTTTGATTAGAAACTTAGAAGAAAGGACTTTGTACTTCACATAGCTTAGAAGGGAAGGTATGCTGTTACATTCACTCAATTCTGGGCATATGTGGATGGCCCCAATATACATTTGAGACTCACCTGACTGATGGAGCTACAATGACACCAATAAGAATCAGCCTTGCAACAACAAGAGGGTGCGATGGTGGCATCTCAAATATATGCTTCAAAAAGAAAGTATTCAGCTCAGAGACTTGCCAGAAGACAACCAATTGACACAGTGCAAAGAACCGCATATACGTGCATGTTGGGTCAAGCCAACGTACATGTGTCCAACTTCCTGGAGTGAACTGTAGCACTGCTCGCTTTATCTTGCCTGATGTTGAGTGGATGTCCCTGTGATCATGTTAAATTCAATATTGCAAGTAAAAAAACTGTAGTTGCAATAAAATTAACTATTGTTTGGAATCTCAATGTACTGCAGCACTGATTGTGGGATGCAGCATTCTTCAAAATATGGAATTTTTAGCACATCCACATCTTTGAAGCACTCCCAAAGTACATTACATTCACAATTACCCTACTACCAAATGCATACCTACATGGCATTATTCAGAGCAAACAAAAGCCTGATTCTTGTTTGAATCCTTCTGTTTTGGTCTAAATTCAGTCCTACTTCAAAATAAACCATCATATTTTGCTTGTACACACACCTACCCTTTTTTCTGTTTGAAGTCTTAGAGTGTATTGTGTACTGTAAACTGCATATTTGGAGGAGTACCAGTACTATTCAAACAAGATCGGCAAAGTGCTTAGACTGTTACAAACAGGCATGTTTTATATGCATGTATTCACACAGTCAATGAAATACACACAACTTAGAAATATTAACCTTTAACTATAGAACAACATCCCCTTAAACATTTACCCTTTTCATCTGAAAGGGAAAACACTTTCCTGCAGTGGGCACTTAAATTGATGAGTACTATGGCTACAGCCAAGACCTGACATTTAAAAGGTTGTGTGCTAGAGGTTAATGATTAGAGGCTTTTCACAATACTGAGACAGTTTTTGAAGGACCCATTATTTACTGAGGCTTCTGTATAATGCAGTACATAGTCAGTATAAACAAGTTTGGATCAACATTGGATTTGATTGACACATTTTAACAAGGACTGTAAATACTACAAAATATATTCATGTTCATCAGTGTTCTGTTTGGATGTAGTGTTACTAATAAGTGCTTCTGCAATGTTCACAGTTCTTTTTGAAGAGATAATTATAAATATTTTTGTATGTGTTTATGTAAACTTCAGTCACTAAAAAGCCCACATAACATGTGATCTTTATTGTATCTTATGATGTACAGTTTCTTTTCTGCATTAGACTTACAAAATGTAACCCTTTATGGCCAGAGAAAGTTTCAGAATTCATGCTGTGGTTATTTTAAACAAAGAGATCAATTCTTATATATTAATGTGATGAATACTGCAAGCTTTAAAGGAGGATACCTCTTGCACCAACTGAAGGGAAATGCACCACAACATTAAAGTGATCAGCCTTTGTCATGTTCAGTAATGTGCATGAAGTTCAGTAACATGTCTTATGCAAAATCATTATGATAAAATTACATTGGAGGCAGGAGAGTGGTATTCATGGAAATTATGAATAATTAGGTTTGGACAGCTGGGGTGAGCTCGACATGAGAACAAAGTGGTAAAATAACTTGAAGCAAAATTCAGAGGGAAACTTGTTTCCAAATTTGCAGGTATCTTGTAGAAATGATTTTCATGCCATTCAGAGATAAACTAAGTATGCAGGATTTACCTGATGCTAACCCACTTGTACTCCCTCATTTCAAGGCATTTACATATCTGAAGACCGACCCAAATGCCCAGTCCGTTGCAAAGCAGAACATCCAATACAAGTGCATCCCACCAACATTCAACAAAATTTGGTAAAAGATGAGCAAATGCAATCTGTAAATGATAACAATAATAATAATGTATATATATCACATGATAAAAATGTGTACTGCTATATCCATCACATTTACATGCAAATTACACACTACTGCTCACAACTCCAACAGGACATGACAATACTGACACATTCGACAGACTTAAAGTACTGCATAACATGTGCAAATGCACTGAAACATAATCATGCACTTCAAAACTCAATACGTGATAATGGTAGCAATTCTGCTAACCTCCGTGAATTCCCACATAACACTTATAGCCCATAATATGCCAAAATGTCGAACTAATATAGCCTTAAACATCCAGCCCAGAAAGTGTCCCCAGGCAAATACATCGAGATGACTCCAGATTCTTTCAGCAGTAATATCTGAGCAGTTCACTCCATATTCCTGCAAGAGATAATTTGATTAATGTCAAATATGAAACTTGGCCAGCAGAATATAGAACATGTTTCACTCTCATATCCTGTAAAATCTGTGTGTTTTCATTTGAACACACTTGGAGGCAAACACGAAGATATGCTATAGAAATTTTTAAGTAATGAAACATACACTTCCTTGTATGTAATGCTGTGTTGTTATTGTAACCTCAGGTGTAAGCAGTATATGGTGGAGTCGTGTGTGTGTGTGTGTGAGACAAAGACAGAGTGAGACAGAGATACAAATGATTTTGTTCAAAGCAATAATGACCCTGTTCATCATAAACAAAAGTTATCTCACTGCACTTCCCATCTTAAGTGGTTGTGCCAATTAACATGACACAGCATTGTGAAATACATGAACTGTGAAGAAATAAACTGAAAAGTAGAGAACTACATAAATATATTGATTCAGTTCATTATCTCATGCAACATACAGTATATGTTTTTGATGTGAAGAGTACAGTGACCTCACTTCCAAACCAGTGCACCCTGAGTCCTAATTAACCCACTAACTTTTTTTTCAACTTGCAGAGCCTAAACAGTGCCTACAGTAAGAGCAGTGTTTCGTGTCTCTTTAGGTCAGCTGTTGCCTGCAAGATATGCGGTTCTCACAACAGTGTCAAAGACTCATGTCAACTGGTACATGGTTGCCAGTACTTTGGAGAAGCATAGTGCCCTTGTCTTCAGGGACAAGCAGTCTGTCTTCTTGGACTACTTGACACTGAAGATGGAAGAACTATACTCATCCTGTATGCTTATAACAGTTTACCAGCTGACACAGTGTCACATCACAGAAGGTTTGAATCTTCAGACGTTCTATGTTAGTAACCTATACAATATATTCATCTTCTAGTTTATATTACAATGGTGAATGTGCATTCAACTATTCAGTAAGGAAGCAATGATTGTGAAGAGAATGTATGTCTGTTGTTTTATCCTATGTCTTGGCTTTCCTCCATTTCTCATATATGCACTGTGTTTTCATTTCACAAGATTGTTTCTTTGAAGAGAATATTCAATATTCATAATCTGTCACAGTTTTAAATTATAAATCTGCCTGCATTAAGACACATAATAATTATTTATAAGAAAGAAAGAAGTTTTACAGACATGAATAACCAACACTGATCATCATGAGGCATTTTGATCTCAATTTCTTGATGGCATGCTATCTAGGACTTTTAAGCTACTACATCAATGAACTACTTCCATGGTTTAAGAAACTGTACCACAGACACTATTTACTCCAGACACAAAAATGGAGAGGAATTTTGAAGAATTTGTTCATTTCAACATTAGTTTATTTATTTTTAATGTATTTAATAACTCTGCCAGTAGCTCAGTCTACATCAATCAACATTGGTTATTTTTAAGTTTCTTATCTATGTGCTTTTACATAAACATATATTACAGCTGGTAATAATATAAAAGAGAGAGTCTGATGCTCATAAAAGCAGATAAAAATTTCACTAAGGTGGTTTGCATACCAATGTGCTGTATCATTAACCATGACTAACACAACCATGTGAAGAGGTGAAGTTTAAGCATATGCTGTTCATTGGCATCAAAATATTGGACTCTTTAATTATTTCATAAATGTAACACAATCTCTTATTCCAAAAAATGATAGTACAAGGCAAGACAAATTGGTTGTGGTAGGAGCTAGCCCCAAAAATTTATGAGCCATAAAATTTTTCAACATCAGAGTACATATTTCCATATTTTATCTCATAACTATCAGCACCTACTTCCTCTCAGCTTGTTTATCGTATTGACATATTCCGACACTCAGCTGACCACCCACATCGATATCCAAGTACCGGCAGGAAGTGACAAACAGCAGCTGTCATATAAAATCAGGAACCTGCAAATGATCTATATGGATTGGCTGTACCTTCTAATTATATTAAAAGCCAAACCTCACATCACCTAATTGCAATGAAAACAAAATATCTGTCAGTAATTTATTGTAAAATATATGACTGCAAATGACTGTTAGATACAAATTTTAATGTTCACTACCAGAGATGGGCAGTTCTGTGACAAAGTCACTGCTCATATGGGCTTTTCACAACAGCAAAACTAATAAATAAGTACTCTTGAAAATACTAGGTGCTACAACAAAATTTCTAAAGCATACCGTACTTCCCACCCCATAAAACACACTTTTCCTGAAAAAAAGTGCACAAACATAATGTGGCATCTAACACCAGATGATGAATTGTTACAAAATCCACAACTATACCTTGCTAATTGTAGGGTGCATTTTATCACTTGTGGCATCCCATAAGGTGGGAAATACAGTGACATTAGTAATACCTTAAGAGTGACACCCATTGTAGTGTCTCATGTATACGAGAGATCACCTGGCATTAGATGTGAACTTCAGAAGATACAATGTACTAACCTTCTTGCAAAAGTGGGCTTATAACGAAAGAGTACAAGACTGACTGCATATGAATATGTGTGCTTTTATCACTGGTAATATTTACAACAAGAAGTTGAACTGATGCCTTGGAGAATGAAATACTGACTGATAATTATACAGAAAATTGTTTGTATATAAGTCATGAAGCTTCTTACATTGCACATGAAGGATGAAAAACACCTATTGCAATGCACAGTCTACAATTTACAGTATTTAACAGCTGTTAATCTAAAATAGAGTCCATATTTGGTAATTGCAATGATGGTGGTGGTACTGTTACTACTACTGCTACTACTACTACTACTACTAAGTACTACCACCATCAACAACACCACTACCACCATACTGCTACTACTACAAATAAACGTAAAGTTTCCTTGAGAGTTATTTGCATACTTGTGCTCAGGTTTCCAGAAACACTGAAAACCCTTCCCTACAGATGACTTCATAGTGGCAAGAACAAAATTTGTACAAAGCAGAGTGTATTGCTAGTCTACTGGCAACTGCATTTTTCTTATGTAGGTAGTGGATTGAATTGCATTTCTGGAGCCCTAGTCATGCTCTGTCAGATTTAGAAACTGTTATGTACAATATCAATTTCTATTCTAACATCTTGGCCTACCTTATCCATATCAATATGGAAATCCTTTAATGATGGGTCTATCCACACCAGAATTCCATTTACAGTTTTGAAACTTTGAAATAAGAGGAAAAGTAGTCCAAGAAGATACAAGACACTCATCCCAAACACTATCCGCCAAACTGCTGGATGGGGTCTTGTAAATGGCCCATTTGGAAAAGCTAATACCGAAATTATTAAGAAGAAAAAAACCACACAACACATTCCAGCCCATATGTTGTCCTGCACATCACCTTCATTTCTGGAAAATAAAAGCCATTCATAAGACAAACAAGCTACACTGTAGACAAAACTCCTGGCTGAAATACCGTGAATTATCCCCATAAATAGCCCCCCACAAGTTAATTTAATATTATGTCAGAACAATGTAGTCCGATAAAAATATCGTCACTTTTTATAGCACCATAACTAAATTCACCTTGTAAAGGCGGAATAAATCACTGCACCTATTGAAACTGCCAATAATGTTATTGTGTGCGGTCTATAAAATAATTCTATGGATATATCATCTACTGGACGTTCATTTATAGAGTAAAAACTGTCCGATGTCCTGGAATTTACTTTAACTGAGTCTGGACGATTAGCCATTTTACGTCGCCCAGTTTATATGAATGGAACACACATCACCGACAACTCATTTACAGCACGACACGCAGTCCACCCATGCGCCAACCGCCGAACTCGTGCATGCTGTACTGGTGCTTTTAACAGTGTCAACAACATAAATCAGGAGCACCAACGAAATCAATTACACCATGTAGGGCTGCCAACATACCACTTTCGGAATTCCCTGAACTTACCGAGCGTATACTTGTGAAGATATATTTGGTTCTGCGAACAGGCGGTATGTGCTTCCCGTACGCTTTATTTGCATTTTGTGGTCCGCGGGTTCAAGAAAATGGCAGCGTTAAAACTCTTTCGTGTGAAAGTTACAATTCTCGTGCTTGTATGAAGAGATTTGTCCCTCCTACGTCGTATTCTGGAGGCCCGGGTTCGAATCCCGGTCAGCAGTTGGACTCTTTTATTGGGTAAGTAAGTAAGTAAGTAATTTATTTTCCGTAAATCCTTTACAAGATATGGAAATAGTCATATTACTAACAATAAGGAACACAGCAACATAAAACAACATGTGTAACAATAAGACTTAATACTTAATACATAATGTAAGAAGCAATTTTAAAGTATATAACTCA
>Ga0123357_10002617_pt1 | contig 20227 bp, 12 predicted proteins | sample TergutEmb28metaG_FD_89873 | JGI IMG/M metagenome (GOLD analysis project Ga0123357, IMG submission 89873) | Embiratermes neotenicus P4 segment gut microbial communities from Petit-Saut dam, French Guiana - Emb289 P4 | ecosystem: Host-associated > Arthropoda: Insects > Digestive system > Gut ... | reverse complement strand
GTTTTTTCCTCTTCAAAATGCAGTTTGTTTCATAAATCTAACATATTTGGTTCCTGTATTATTCACATTTTGTATAGAGGGTGTGCTAAAATTAAAAAAATAATTCCGGCACCAAAAGGTTAATTTGGTTTGTTTTGATTAGTGACTTGGAGTCATGTATTGTATGATTCTCAAAAGTATATTTGTTACATAATATGTTGTATTTGTATTTTCTATGTGTGTCTGTGTTTTCTGATTTATATGTTTGACATATTTCATATTCAACTGCTGTTTAAGGAAGAAAATGGATCTGTGAAATGTACATATATGTATGTATGTATGTAAGTATGAATGTTTTTATTGGGAACTTCAAAACGTGTTCATGTAAGTGTCATATAATACAAGCTACAACAGTTAGATTTCAAAATTTCACAGTAATTGTAAGGGATGAACAAAATGCTGAGGGATTATTTGGACCTAAAAATGGAAAGCAACAAAATGTTGAGGTTAGAAATAATGTTTAATCATGATCCAATATTGTTAAGTTGGTTAAATGGTGAAGGAAGATGGGGGCAGGGCATATGTAACTCACAAAAAAAGTTATAAACTTATATACAATTTCATAAAACTGCAGGGAGATTCATATAAGAACAAGTGAGAGGATGGTATTAATATGTATGGTGTAGATGCAAAGTATGAAGAGGTGCACAATTCAAACAACTCAGGGTAGTAATATTTGATGTTCTTGCAGTTGCACCAGTTGCCAGTGTAGTTCTATTACTTGGGACCCTGCATTTGAACTTAGTGAGAACTCTGCCTGGTACTTTGACATTCTCAACTGTGAACCATCCAGGCTTTTTCCCAGCGCACTTTCTTTTCTAAAATTCCTCTGGCTTTTTTGGTCCTTAAAATTAATTTCTTTCCATTTTTCATTTCAATAATTTGTTTCTCACCTCTTGTTTGGCTTACTGAGAGCTGCAATTACCGTTTGTACTTCTCTATAGCATTGCTCTGCACTTGAGAAGGCATCATTACATCCCTCTGAAAAGACTGTACCTAGCTACCAAACTACATGGCCTCATCACATCCCATTAAACTGTAATTGACTTAGGACAGGATCAGATAGAATATTTTGGATATAACTGATGAATTTCAAGATACATGTATGCAGGGAGCTTCTTAATCACACACATAATTATCAGTATTTCAAGAAAGATCCTCTTCCATGGAGATAGTGAATTGTGTGATGTTCAAATAGGATTATGATTCCTGCCTTGTGTATCTAACGTTATGCGTGGAAGGTCTCATGAAGTTCTAGTTAACATCGTTTCTTTGGAAAGGTGGATGTAAGCTGTAATTTCTGTTGGTTTTTCTATGTTAGAATTTTATTAGGGCTGTAAAATCAGTAAGTAGAACCTTGGAAGGGTGGACACAAGCTAAGAGAGATATAACGTTATGAATAGTAGAGATGACGAATGTTAGAAGTGCAAGGAAACGAACAGGAAGAGTTAAAATCTGAAATCTGGACACAATTTGAGATTTACAGTGAGTGAACAGCTACAAAGCTGGAGTTGGTCTAACGTTTATTTAACGACACGTTTTCAACTGCACAATGTACAGGACGTTCCTAAATTAGTTATCCATAACTAAGGTGTAATAACACAGAAAGTAGAAAACTTATGATATTATGATATGTATCACGTAATTAATTTAGGAACGTCCTGTACTTCGTGCAGTTGAAAACGTGTCGTTAAATAAACGTTAGACCAACTTCAGCTTTGTAACTGTTCATTCACAGTAGATCTCAAACTGTGTGTTAGTACATCTGTGTGAATATCTGTAGATAAAACTTAAACATGTACAGTATTTTGTGAATGTTTACGTATTATCTACAGATATTCACACAGATGTTCAATGTGGTTTCCTCGTGTCACTCAGCAGATGTCCCATAAGCGATTTCGTCCCAAATCCTATGAATTATCTACGCGTCTATGGTCGCAACCGCTTCTATTATCCGTGCCCGTAGTTCTTCCTAACATGCAGGAAGAGTTGGAACAAATTCTTTGTCTTTAACGAATCTCCACACAGAAAAGTCCATGGGTGTATATTCAGGCGATCGTGGTGGCCAAGCTATGCAATATTCCCTGTATACGTTCATCCCTCGCCTTTCGCGGTTTCGTAAATGCTCAGGGTCGCTCCGAGAGTGAAAATATACACCACTCGGTCTCTTCAATTGCTAGGAGCATCAGAATTGTTCGACAACTTGAACGGGTATTCGAGCCGTACCGCATGACGTTCAAGGAATTTAAAGAGAGAGAGCGAGAGAGAGAGAGAAAAAGAGTGTCCCATCACGAGGTTTCTTCAAAGAAAAAACACTTTCATTCAGTTATTGAGGGATTTTCGTTTTTCGCATGGTGTCTAGGAATCTCATCCCACAAAAGCGAGGGATGAGTGTACTGATTTATTGACTAACTCATTCATTCTTAGCTAGAACAACTTGTAGCTTCAACATCGCTACATTCCCTAACCCACATTTGAGTATGGTCACGGATCAGTCACGTTTATCTCGAATTTTCTTGTCTTTCACCCTCAGATACATCTCGATTTACTCACCCATCTCCACCATCAAACAAGTTATGTTGTTTGAGAAATGTGAACATCACATTTATGTTTGCACACTTTCTGTTCCTATCCACAGTGCATCGTAAGGTAATTTATCCAAATACCTGACAGAAGCACTTGTCATGTGCAGATCACAAAACGTCTTGTTACGGAACATCCGGGACAGTTGACTGAATTCATCGCACGTGGGCCCAAATATTTCTATGTGTGTATTTTATTTTACCAAGTCGGAGGTTTTTATTCCCGAAATGTTTCTTTATTCTCTAGAGCGCGTGTCGTATTTTTGAAGCATGACCCGAGGATGTCAGTTTGAGACACCTGCCGACCTTGCTGCCATACTGGTTTCACGAAGGCTGCACGAGGGCCGTGTTCGTCATGCAGCATCCTGGTGTGGAAGTGATATGGCGTTGTTTAAGGTTCGTCACATTTTTTTAAAAGTATATTTCACAGTCCAGACAGTAAATGCGACCGCCTTGTTCACAGTGTTCGCATAAACAGGCATATTGCCAGGTCACTGAACCATATTGATAGATTAACTGCAAACATACTGACATTTTGTGAGTGATAGCATCATAGGGTCCGAATACTTTCTCATTACCGCGATCGTAAAAGCCTTCTTCTTTTGTAACGTAGTGTAGCCAATTTTTGACGTTTTGCTGACCGTGCATCTCAGTATATTTATCTCAGTAATTGCCAACTTGATGCACAAAATTTTTGTTTCACAATAAGTTTATTTCATGCCTCTACATATTTCGAGCACATGTGCCATCATCACCTATAGGTGTGATGATGCCAGAAGCTGTGTAATGCAATTTTGACCTCCTGATGATGGCACATGTGCTCGAAATATGTAGAGGCATGAAATAAACTTATTGTAAAACAAAAATTTTGGGCATCAAGTTGGTTACTTACTGAGATAAGTAAAAAGTAGTGTAGCCAGTTTAACCTACCGGTTCGTGACCTGCAGCTGAAGGAGCTTCTGATCGTAGTGACGTCCCTGTACCAAAGAATCTCTGTTTAACTTTCGAGATACCAGAAGCTGATACCGAAAAGAAAGATCTCTCTGCGTGCAGATATGTAAGACCTCCAAATTCAGGCCGAGTTTGGTCATTACAGTAATGGTACGTTAGTGGTCAAATTTATATCTTTTTTTTTTTTGTGTAAATTTATTCCATTGTGGTATATCACATTAAACTGACATACGTGCTGCCGTAAACCACAACAATCTTCAATAGTCTTGTCTCGAGTACAACTGAAACATGTAGCATTTACTGACAAGTATATTATAATTTTGTTGTGGTTGACAGCAGCATGTGTATCGGTTTTAATTTTGTATCTCTACTGATTTGCAGAGGCTTTCAGAGTCATTCTGGATAACAAGGAAGAAAACTATTCGTTCTCTGTCGGAAATCGAACTTCTGTTCTTAAGGAATACTCACTTATTTAAGTAACTGAGCTGAGATGTTGTTCTATACAAATGAATATAAATATTATTGAGCTATCACTTTGATTATTTTATGAAGATGAGCATAAACGTCATTACGTCGTGTTTACATTTTTTTACCTTGTTAGTGCGTTTGCTTGGCAGCGGAGCGTCCCTCCTGTAGACATCTGATATCTCTACAACAGCTGAATGGATATTATTGAAATTTGATAATGGAGATATTTACCAAACATTGTTCAATTGCTTTTTTAAGTTAGATCGAATACTTTAACGAACACTTTACATGAATACTAGTTGTTTTTCTATCTGTAGGCCCATCTCGACTGTAATTCGCTAAAATTTTATCGGATTGAAAAATTTTTGGAACAAACGTAGACATTAGGTACTTGTGTGTGTGTGCGTGCGTGCAATAGGTTCTCCTGTGAATCTTGCGATTTTCGAGATAATCAAAAAAAGGGGCGCTGTGCCTACCTTGCGAAATTCATATTGAACAAAACAGCGATCTTCTTAACAGACCCATAAAAGTAAATTTGTCTCTGTTCACAACAATGACGGCACACAGGGGAAGTAGAAGTATAGCTCCACGAATTCTTAATCGCTGCGCTAGATAGTGGTGAGTGAACTTACATATACTGCCACTTAAAAACAAAATAAATTCTCAATTTCATCTGCACTGCCTAGGAATAGAATTTCCATATTGTACTACAGTACGGCTTTTCTTATATTAAACTAGTTATAAACCCAGATAATTAATTTTTATATTTGTACCGTGCATCTTGATATGTCAAAGTTTATTATTCACCAAAGAATGCATAAGTGATCGTCTTAAAAAACAGTATTAAAATTTACATTAAAATAGCTCCGACATGTTTCGGCGCATTCACACCATCTTCATGGGAACTAATTATCCGTGCTTGCTAAAGTTACACTGTAAAGTGTAATTAGCTCCCTGAAAGTGGTGTGACTGCACCGAAACATGTTGGAGCTATTTTAATGTAAGTTTTAAAATTGTTTTTAAGACGATCACTTGTGCATTCATTGGTGAATAATAAACTCAGACATTTAATGTTCCTCTAGATCGTGTAATAGCAGTGGTCATTAGCTTCTTAATGTCGATTATTGTTTATTCATTCAGTTTGGTTTTTACTTCTCACCAATGTCCTTAAGTCTAAGTATCAAGTAACAGTGAATGACTGTATGTTTCGTGTTTGTCCGTTACATATGATGAAGGGGCCGTCGTCGTGTGAGCCCACACACTCACTGCACGGATGATCTTATAGTGAACAGTTGTTATGCCAGCCACAGAACATGACGCATCTTTTTTAAATCAGCTGCACAAATAATTTGAACAGCATTATTATCAGCATTTCCTTCATAGTTCCTTCTGCTGGACACGCCTTGTCAATGAACACTGTATACTTTAACACCATTCTTTAGTGTAAGAGGTATTTGTTATGCGGTCTGTGCACCAAGTGAACTCATAATAGGGAGGGTTTATCCTGTCGTTCTTCTGGTCGCTGAATATTTACGTCTCTGCAACTACAGAACAGATTGCAATTAACGTTTATATTTGAAATCCACAAAAGGACATGTGAGGCGAATTCAGTTGCGGTTAGAATCCATGTATTGTAACCCCTATTAATTTAAAGCTACATTTTTTAATTTCTACAATGGCACAGACATGAAAATTTACATAAAATACAAATCCCATAACACGTTTCTAGAGTCTGCAAACATATCACCAAATGCGACGTTTGTTCCCGGCATTAATTAGCTTGTCAAATGTATATTTTTGTCTGCAATAAATAACGTGTAAAAGTATTAGGTATGCAGAATATCTTAACAAGGGACTTCTAACCCTACTATGACTGTATTAAAGTACATCTTAAGACAGGACTTTAAATTTAGACTATTTACGCTGTCAAGACTGATTTTATACGTACGAGAACAAGTAGCTTTATCGTAGTCATTGATGTCTTCCTGCTGATGTGGAGTGTTGACAGCGAGAGACGAGAAGTTGGTGAGATCCTCCTCTACCTGCCGTATAACAGCACTGTACTTGATAACCACACCCGTGATAAATATTCCATATCGAGACGTCTGCTGTAAAGTGATGTTGGTATCTTCTCCACTTCAAAATAAGGAATGAGAAGTAAAGTGAGTTTTAGTCCTTGAGAACACTTTGAAGCCCTATCCCCACTTCTTCCCCCATGACGCTGAATATAATTCACTCCCCTCTCTTCCAATTTGATAATACAACCCTTAATTTCAACCCCCTTGAAAATACATTGAGTGGAAACGTGTTTTTTTTAACGTTCAACTCATCTAGTTAAAATTATGTCCATCACTTTGTACTGAAAACCCATAATTCTGTTTTGTTAGCCTCTCATCAGTTCTGACTCTCACTTGATATATGCTACCTTCACTTTGTCCGGAATTATAATTTTACGTCTTATTTCAACATATAGTAACAAAGAGCTATTTTTGTCTTGGACTAGCTTCAGGTATCCTAATGGAAAGTGTTAAAACTGGAGGCGAGTGCGGTGGACAGGTTGAATATACAGACCACGTGTGTGATTGTCTGGATGACCATGAGAATCGAATGGGGAGATGTTTTCAGATGACATTGATGGCTGTTTTGCATATTACTAGATGGTGGTTATGATTCCTGAGAAAGAAATGTAAAACAGTTATTCTGAAGGCCATATCAGAACCAGTACAATGACACCATACTGCTACGTGCAGTAAGGCTGGCTGTCTCAAGTAATTACAAATTTCTATCAAGGTGCTTCTGTTTAAAACCGAAAGAGGAGAGTTTTTTTTTTTCTTTCTGATTTGAGGTACACATATTTCACAACGTGTTCTTTGCTCTTCTGCATGAAGACTATTATTTAATTAAGTACGTGTATCACACATACAAATGTACTATTGCAAAGCTAATCACACCGCGGATAGCCTTACAACATTCGCAGTCATGACATTTTTATACTGTATTTTGTTAACTATGCACAATACATACTTGTGGTAGAAATAACAGCCGCATATTTTACAAGAAATAATTATTTACTTTATTAATTAATTATATATACCAAAAATGCACATACATGTATAGAGTATTACACGTTTTGTACATATAATCTCTCCTACAAGTTTCGGCGAGTGTTTGCCACCTTGAGGGAGGTGATGGCACAAAGGAACTAATACATACGTGAGATTAAAACTTCGTACCTTACATATAGGACATAAAGATATCAGCTGCTATAGACATGACAATATAAATATTATGTTTTTGATCAACAGTACCAGTCTACACGAAACGCAACAATCTAACCTTAGCACTTTCAGATTTATTCTATCCCGTTACATGTTTCGGTAAATCACTTTGACCACAATCAGGCATAGAAGAAACATAAGTGCAAAAGGAAAAATGCTAGAGAGGAGACCTTCTCTTTACAACCAATCTATTAAGATGCATTAAGGTGCCTGCTGGTGACCATGTCACCAACAACCAACTTCTTCGGTGCATTATACCACAAGCTGTAAACACAGTCTAGTGCTCCTGAAGATGGGCGAAATTATCTCCCGAAACATGTTCAGTTGATTGAATTTACTAATAAATTGCTATTGTTGCATCTAGTTGGTTATTTACACTATTGCTATCTGGCAGTATTCGCAATGTATTGTTTGGGTGAGAGCGTTAATCGGGAAGAGGTGGGTTGCGTATATAAGGCAGATGTGGGAAATAAGAAACAGCCACAGAAATGTAGTCGGAAAATTTGAAGGAAAGGCTGTGAGCCCAAGTGTGAAAATGCGCCTTTGCATTTATGTGGCACACGATATGAAACAGTGGCCAGCTTTTGTGAAAGGGGCAAAGAAATTTATGGTTAAGTAAAAGGCTAGTAGTTTCTTAGCTATGAGGAATGTTAACTTCTCAAGAAGGATTGTGTTGCATGGAGCTGCACGTTTATTCAACCGACAAGTTTCATATATTGTGGGATTCAGCAATAATCACTGGTGCCCTTTCGGAGTCATTTGACTTACATTTCCTATTATCCGCTCTTTCTTTGACAAAATAACCCTCCCCAGCACTGTGCTGCCAACGTCTCACAGAAGTTAATTTTAAGAAGAGTGGTATGTGTGTTCAAGAACCGCACTGATGTAACCAACACGTACGATCCACTGGGGTTTACCAGCTTTGAGATGCGTACCTTGTAAACAAGACGTCAAGAAATGTATGCGATATTATGAGGCTTTTATTTTACCTCCCTTCCTCTCCCCCAGCAAATTTTATGTGTTTCTAGACGATCTTACATCACATAAAATTTGCGGAATTTGTACGTTAGTTTAGCTCCCACCCCAAAAGTTCCTACAGATACTTACATGATTTTATTAACGATTAAGAAGTGAAACTTGTTATTACATTTTGTACCATGATTTCCAAACCAAGAGTTGCGAAATAATAAAACATGCATGCAACTTTGAACTGGTGGACAGAGGGGCCTAATATCTTTTTTTTTTTTAATTAAGAATAATTGGGTATAAGGAAATCGGCACGAAGACTGGCGATGTGTTTTGAAAAGAATCGTTGTTCTGACACAGGCACACACCTCTCCATGTCTCGGAAGGGCAACAGTGGCCTCAAGATAAGCACGAAGATCGTCTAGGTGTGCGCGTCACGGTCTGCAGTTGTTTGGGCTGTAATCTGCACGAGAACCTATCCGGCTACCGACATAATGACCCCCTCCCCGCTTACGTCAAGATCTACCATCATGTTGCAGTTCGCCACCACAAAGGTTCCCACATATCTGTCTGGGCGACGAATACAAGAGTCCAAAATCTTCACAGTTTGTTTATTATTTCATAATTTCTTATAGCCTCATACATTGAAGTATTTCGATAAGAACAGTCTGTCGCACGCTATGTTTCGCCAGTACTTCAGACACGTGCCCTATTTGGCATGTCAGAATTTATAATAGAATTCATATAATTGTGAATATAGTTAGATTATCAATGTATGTTCTCTTTTCTGATACCTAAATTCTTCGTTGATGATCATCTGGATCTATTTTAACTTTCTGTCTTTCCTTCCTTATTTCTTTCTTTCATTCATTCATTCTTCTTCTTTTTCGTCTGACCTCTCCTACATACTCATTATAGGCGTAGATGGTTATTGTTGCATTGGTCGCACTCAGTTACACACACACACACACACACACACACACACACTTGGTAGGACTCCCCTGGATGAGTGATCAGCCCGTCGCAGAGACCTCTATCTGACAACACACAACACTCAACAGACAGACACTCATGTCCTCGGCGGGATTCGAACCCGTAATCCCAGCAAGCCAGCGGTCCCAAACCTACGCCTTACACCGCGCGGCCACCGCGGATCGGCTCACTGTTCTTTAGCTTCGTGTATATTGAATTCTGTCAGTCTTCAAGATGTCTAGTGAGAATTACTTATAAAGTGTTTCTCTGTTTCTCAGGAGAACACGATGTCTGAAATTGGAAAGATACTGCGTCTTTCGTCCCTTTGTCGGAATTCTTTCTTTGAAGCTTGACAGCCACCGTTTGTTACTGCATCAGTGTAAGCTTGTGGCTTGGAGTAATAAATCGCTGTCCTTCTTTCAGACGTGCAGGAGGACTGAATGTTTTAGTTTCTTGTGTCTCATCGGCAGACAGTGAAAGGGATATCTTCTGAGTTGTATTCGGAAATCAACTTACTAGATTCGCTGTATAATTGGACTCTTTCCAGCGAAACGCTATACACGTACATGTACACGTAAGATTTCAAAACCATTTTCTGTAAGAAAAAGGCTTAAAAGACAAACAATTGTTTTCTCATGTTTTTAAACTGACCGGCCTTGTGTTCGTAGTTGGAACAGACAATCCACTATACTGTTTGCTGCTGCTGCTGCCGTCAGGTGACCAACGACTTTGCCGTAAGTTTCACATAACAGCAGTAAAACAAAAGGAACTGTTGAAAATTCCGTGCATGTACGCAGTCCGTCATTGTTGTTGACTTGGTACAGTTTATTAAGAAATGTAGTTAAGTCCCTTGGACTTCTGTGACAGAAGGGAGATATGTTTTGTTGAACGACGCTACCGGTTGTTGAGATCGCATAGCATCGGTGTTTCGATGACCGAAATGCGAATGTGGAGCGTGGGTGAAATGTTATTCGTGGGATAAAATCTCAGTACTTGGAGAAACCCTGTTTCATCCCTCACAGATACAAGTCTGTACGCAGTGCAAGTTCGCAACTGTGTCTGAACTTGCGGTTGCATTGTATTTTCTTAGTGTGCCATTGTCAATAATGCCGTTTCCAAGCTTGCAGACGCTGATATAGTCACTTTTACGGAGAAGACAAAAAACCGATTAGAACGTTCACGTGGTTTTCGGCGATTTTTCACCTTTGGATCACTGAGTTTGCGGTTTCTAACCCACATTGAGCACTGATGTCCAAGTGCCCCTGTGTCGATTTGTCATGTTTAGCTAGTATCCATGCCCTGTGCCTCTCCCCTGTCAGTGAAGCTCTAAAAAACGTATAAAAGTTTAATTCTTTTAGGATTTGTTGTTCGAGTCTTAGTTGAATTGTGCACTGTTTCGGGCGCCTATTTCCTTGGCTTTCTAAGCATGTCTAGACACATATGGGATACTAACTTCTAATTTACCCTAACCTTCCACATAGATTTACAAGAGGTTTGGCTGTGTGTAAACGGAATAGTGACTTAATTGTGTTTACTATGGTCTTGGACGTAATGCCGCGTATTCAAGAAAGGTGCTGTTTCGCCTTATGTCCTGCACATGGTGGCAGCAATTCTTATCGAAAGGCCGGTACTTGTGTGCCACATTTTGCAGTTTCACATCCCATAAGACATTACGTATGTATTCTTTATAATAGGTCTGACGAACCTATGGCTCGGGTGCCCAAAATGGCACGCGACATTTACTGCTGTCCCTAGTTCTTTTAATTACTTTTGCCCGACCAGCATCTCTATATTGTGAAGAATATTTTTGTATATACACGTATCTGACTGTTTATAGATTGTGTATGAATCACCGTTGCTACAAAATAATATTGCGGGTGGAACAGTTTTACAAAAATTGGGAGCGGTGTGAATTGTTGACAGGATGTTTATCACTGGGCCGCTGGCGTGGCGGTGACTGAGCGGATACGTGACAATGGACAAAACGTTTTACAATCTTATTTTCAAACAGGAAGTAGTAGCAGCCCCATTTACATCAAATTTATTTTTCTTTATGGCATTCTTCGCGGAGGTCTTTATTTGAAACATAATATGAATTCATTTGGCAATTATAATTATTATATGCAATAATTATAATAACGCAATAAATAATAATGATTATGGCAGGCTCCAAGAAAGCGTTTTGCTCTTCAGAATTGCCTTTGGCATTTGAAAGGATTTCTTCGAAATTTGTTGGCAATCTGGACAAGCGCCGTGGACAATGTTGGCCAGCCCTGCTTTAGAACAAACTTCACATCGCAGTGTCATGCTGGGAAGTTATACATCTCTGCCTAGCAGCGGTGTTGAAGAAGTTTTCGTTGTGTTAGATGTAGCAGTAGTTTGGATTTTTAACCCTGTACTCTAATGGATGGAGGCATACATTTTGTCAAAATCATGTGGGTTGTGCTGTGTTTCTTAGCGTACTGCATTTCCTACAACTTTGAACTTAAAATTATGTTCATTACGAAAGTAAAAAGCGTTGCAAGATTGCATATTTTAATGTAGTATTAAATTCGCCCTAAAATAATTAGTAAGGTGTCCAGTGCGAAATATCTTAGAAATTAGTTGAAGAGCTACGGAGATGGAAGTTGCGGACGGACGGTCAACCATTATCTGCTTATAAAACTTACTTTTATAAATTTTACACTTACATCCTTTATGCCAAGTGCGCTTGCAACCGAAGTATGGTTTGTGTAGTTTTTCAGTTTCTGAAATCAATTTTTACGCCTCAATCAATCAATCAATAAATCACTCCGTCTGTCTGTCTTTCTGTCTGTCTAACTTTCTGTCTGTCTGTCTGTCTGTCTGTCTGTCTTTCTGTCTGTCTGTCTTTCTGTCTGTCTTTCTGCCCATCCATCCATCCAATCATCCATCCATCCATCCATCCATCTATCCATCCATCCGTCCGTCCATCCACATTTGAACCGCCTTTAACAATAAGAAGGTCTTTTTAAGTCTGTCTCAACCTGTATAGTATACAGCTCCGTCCTTGTATTGGAAGTTTATAAAACATAATTGGCAACATATGTGCCGCTGACCCAGGACGCAAGGGGTAGGTCATGTAGAGGGCACCAAGAGGGGCAGGGGAAAGAATTTGTCCCGCTGAAGCAAAATGCAACTGGTTCAGCCAGACGAGGACGTCCCCTGACCACTCTTTCGCTGAAAGACAGCATAAAGGGATTCCAAGCAATCATGTCACCCTCCGACTTCATCCAATCACAGCACCTGAGTACATATAACCAGCGAATCACGTACCCTGTTTTCAGAGAAGTTGTCACTGTAACGTGTAAAGTTTTATATTGCTATTGTAAGACGAAGAAGAAATGCGATATGCAGCCCAGACTAATGCTGATGTTTACTGAATATATCGTCCAATAGAAATTACTGCTAATCACTAATTCAACCAATCATGTTTCAACTTAAATTTATCGTGTTCCGTAATTAACAAAGAGGTAAAATTCGTATAGCAACTTCTGTGGAAACATATGAAGGACGGAATAAATTGCTTAATACGAGACTATTCTTCTTGTGTCAGGCATCTGAGATTCTGAGCACGTCCTGTCTGAACCTGAGACTGCAGTCTTCGGGTATATATAGGTCAGTGGACGTCTGGAAGTCATCAAATGTGAAGCCTTGAAGAACTGCACCATACTTCTGGACGATCATGAAAGTTCTGGTGAGTTTGCTCTCTTCGTGATTGCCAACCAGGTTACTTTGACAGACTTTACATATCAAGGGTGGTAATGTTGGGAATTTCGCTCTTGAGATACAAATTAGATGACAGTAATTGGCAATTTATAATTACGATGTTTTGCTTACCGTGCATCTCAGTATAATCTTGGTAACCGACCAACTTAATGCACAAATTCTTGTTTGATAATAAACTTATTACATTCCTCTACATGTGAAACATATAGAGGAATATAATAAGTTTATCATCAAACAAGGATTTGTTCATTAAGTTGTTCAACTACTGAGACTTTATAATTATGTAGAATACCGTCTATGGGTTGAGATACGAATGTATTTGGTATGCCTTTTTTTTTTGCACATTATGAGAATTTCGGGTCTGTCCATCAGGCCGCATGTTTCAAATCCGAGTCTACTCAAAGGATTTCGGTGACGTCTAGCTTTAGAGGTCTGTACTGAAGGTTAGCGTGCGAACTCCAGTTTGGTCCAATCGATAAGCTATGACACTTATTTCCTGCAAATAGAAATTTATTTCTTTTGTCAGAAACGGCTTGTCGTATACATGAAGTCGTAGAGACAGAACATACAACATGGATCCCATTAAGATCTAATTCTATGCAACAGAGTCATTCCTTATGAGCCGACAGTTACTTAGATGCTCTGTAAATTCTTCCCCATTTTACGAACCCGTCTTCCCAACACAGTTTCAGACGAGCATATTCTCAGACGTTAATCTATTTCGAATTCTTAAGTCATGATTTTTTAAGATTAATATTACTCTTATCACCTTCTACATTTTGATTTTCTACGAGATTTTTTATTTCAGGTTTTCCGACTAAATTTTTATGCATTTATGTACTCTCCCACGTGAGTTTATCATTTTTTACATTATCACTGTACAAGGAAAAGGGAACATCTTCGTCTAATATACCATTTATACTAAATGTGCTATTTGTAGTGGAGATTTGAGTCTTCAGCAACACCGCTGTGAGAACGTGAGATCTCGCAACTGTCCTCTAAGTTTTCTGTTCCCTACAGCAGATGTAATACAGTATAAGCAAAGAACAACAACAACAACAACAACAGTTAGTATGAAACTTACTCCAGCCTCTTGCCTAAGTCTGTACAAGTCATTATAGTTTTTTTTTTTTTTTTAAGTTGTTAGTTGCGATTTACATCTGCATTCTCATGATTCTTTTAGTCATGTCAGTGGACTTTGATTTCTCCATTTCGTTGTTTTGTTCCTGTGAAATACAATATTAACAATAATAGTTATATGCTTTCCCTTCACGTTTTTGTGATCATAAGTTTGCACACCGCAGTCTTCTGCCTTAAGACACTGTGCTGAGTGGCAGGTTTGTCCGTAGCATGCAGCAGGTTGACGTCCAAAGCTGACATTCACCTTCCAGACTATTTGGTGTCACCGAGCAGATCGGTGCAGATTTTTATTTGGGAGATGACCTCTCCGAATCCCTATCACACACTATTCATCCTGATTGAGATTTTTTGTGCCTTTTCTTAGCCCGTCTAGACAAATGCTGGGGTAGTACCTGCATTGGGCCAGGACCGCTTCCTTCCAAATCCTTTGCAATTTATAATTCACAAATAATTTTATCGTCAGTGCTATATGATTCCAGATGCTGAGAGCGTCTTGAAATGAACATCACAATGTACTGTGTCATAAAGCCGAAGGCTACATGTTGTTGGTGACTGTTCATTACAAAGAGGCGATTTTGTGGCGATTCAGGTGGCTCTGAGTTTGGTGCTGGTGGGGGCAAGTGCAGAGGCTCAACATCTCGCCTGGCCATACGGTACGACGATCCTACCAGCTGGAACTGTGACTCCAGTGATGGCCGTTAAAGAACCTTCCACAGTGGTTGTTAAGTCTCTGGTCGACAATCCGATGCAGGTGAAGGGTCTGTTCGGCGTGCCCATGTCCAGCATTTATCAGTACCCCCACGTTGTGCAGGTCGCTATCCCATCGCAGGACACCACCAGGGGTATACCGCAGCCTGTGGAAGACACACCTGAGGTAATACTCAGACCACAATTTTCGCCTATTGCATGTTTCTAGAATAACATGTGCAAGTGGCAGTCATGTAAAAATAGGCTGTTAAGTACGTGCTTATTCATTGTGTTGCTGGTGTAAGCAGTATTTGCAACGTTTGACTTCCTCTCATGACTTACTGTTATTAACACCATTTCCAAATCAGTGAGTTAGCCCTGTAAATTTCTAACTTATTGTACCTTCTGACACAGGTTAAAAGTGCTAAAGCCCTCTTCGCTAAGGAATATGAACGGGCTGCTATTGCAGCCGCTCTGGCACCGGAAGTGCGCAGGCGCCGCGACATTTCTTCCGTCATGCTGAAGGAGACGCCAGCCAGCACAATGCAGATGCGCAGCGCTATTCAGTATCCATGGACCATGGTTTCCTACGACGCTGACCATTCGTTGGTGTCCGGCCATTCCTGGCCCAGTCACCTCGCGCAACCTTCTGCAGAGTATGAGGCTCCTTCTGTCCGAGTCATTAGCTACTAAAATCATTCACGTTGTGGCCTACGTTATTTTGTCGACCAACCTTTGCTTTGAAGCCCGATACAGTGACAGCATTTTGGTGCCTGTCCTTATTGTCGTCAGTAATTAATCCACTGGCATACTTTTGACGGCTTCGGGACTGCCATTCGATAGCTACTTGCACGACTCAGAGTGTCACCAAATAAAAATAGTAGGATTTTATTTAATGGCCCGCAGTTATAAGAAGATTCCAAGCACGATGTGTGGCAATTTGAGAAATTCAATTGGAAAATGTTAATATATATATATATATATATTCACATACATTTGGACTAAAACATATCACACCGTATCCCAGTGGATAAATTGGGTTGGAGAAGGGAAGAGTAAGTGATACAATTTCTGAAATGAAATTATCATTTTGTAAGGTGTCTGGGAATCTAATCCTGAGACATTTTTAATTTACCTAACTGGCAGACAGTCATAGTTGATTAAAAGCTGAGGTAATGTTTGCTGCTGCTATGACTGTTCAGATGCTGATGTCAATGACGTCACTTTGGACCATCACTTTGCGCAGCATAGCCAATTGTGTGGATGTAGCTACATTAGCCACGGGCATACATTCACGTCAAGTTGGGTCTTACATAAATGGCGATGACTTCTGTTTAATCTGAAGGGGTCCAGTGTATTGACTGCAGGAAATATTTCCGCAGTGAAAGATGAACTTAAGACTTACGTCAGTCAGGCTTTGAAGAGGTATTTGATAGCAGGTTTCGTCACGAATTTAAAAAAAAAAAATTACTCAGACTGTCGTAAGTGCTAATTTCTAAGCCTGTACACGTTTTGAAATAAATACTGTGTGTGTGTCTCAATATGTAAAATTAAAAGCACATTTCACCCACAGGCCATGAAGGCACAGAGGGAGTGTAAACGTATGGCTCTACCCTTTATTTAACATCGGCGCTTCAAGTATGTAGATGTGCTTTACATATTTCTTTTAATAGGATGTTCTATTTCTTCTATATAATCTTCGTGCCTTTTGTAAGAAACATTCTAAATTGCAAACTACAATTTTTGATATTAAACAATTATAATATTTTCTTTGTTATACAGACCATATACCTTGTTATGAAGGTCAGCAACTGATGCGTCTTTTTGCTTTATGTACTCGTTGGCACAACGCTGCATTATAGTTGGTCAGATAAAATAAAGATGGTCACGGACTGATCCGAAAACCCGACCTGACACTTACAAACGCCCTGATCTTTCCAGATAGATAAATATTGTTACCTTGTCACAACCCAATTTCGTGACTTGTTTTCGTAAATTTCAAGGATCAGTCGTGGGCAATGTATTGGTGTTAGATTTGGTTTAATAAGTTACTTACATTATACGTAATGTAGTGGGTACAGTAATTATTCAATAAATATTTTATCTTACGATTGAACTTTTTTATGTGGTCTGTTGGTCCAAGACTGTAATTTGGCACCAGATTACAAAGGTCAAGGTAACGAATAGTACAGCCCAGCACTTCGCCTCACTACGTCGTTTATTTACGAATATTCGTGATGTAACTTTCGCCTTATTCGCTTTTTTTGCAGACCTAATGCGTCGAATTATTTTCTGTACTGGCTTTCTGAAATGAAAAAAAAAATGGACCCCGTCTATTTAATATTTGTTTATTTACCGTTTAAGTGTTTCTTATGATAAACCATGTTTATAGTCTTCAACATAGTCACAATGGAAAGTGACTGTGTCTCACTGATGTCAGAATTTGAAATATGATTTTGTAATAAAGTCTTGAACGGTAGAGTATCAGCATTTTCATCAACGATATGGCTTGTGGTTAAAAAAAAAGGACGGTTACACCGAATATAATAGCATAAATCGCATTGAAAATAGCACCAGAGATATGGAAGCTTCAATGGAAACATGTGTTAAACCAGTCTTGACGTCAGTAGCTGTGAAGGAGATTGATGTGTCTCATATTATAGTGTAATATCTGTATACAAATATTGTTCTAAATGTTTGGGAAGCACATCAACGACACGGTTCTGCTCGTTGTATACACTGGAGTTAGTTAACTTCCTTTGGCACCATAACGTACGGACCCATTGCTATAATTTTACCTGGGAGATATGCAAGTCGAAATTCGGCCAGATTCCCGGCTATTGTCTCTGGCAAATTCCGTGATTTGCCTTCCCTGCCAATTGGAGGGATAGGTGAATAGACGGACACAGAGACGAGGTTTGAACCTGGGGCTTTCCGAATACGCAGCGGGAGTTTTTTCTGTCCGACCGCGGCGTTCGCTTTGCACAGCAGTTTAATGATTTGGCACAGGGGGGGGGACGAGAGAGAGAGAGAGAGGAAATGTATGCTTGTTATCTAAACAGTTGCAGCTATTTTATTACATCACTGATGTTCGTATTCATATATTCCTGGTGCCGATCCCAGTGGCCGCGCGGCCTAAGACGTGGGTCTGCGGCCGCCTGTTTGCTGAGATTGTGGGTTCGAATCCCGCCGAGGGCATAGATATCTGTCTCTTGTGAGTGTTGTGTGTTGTAAGCTAGAAAACACTGCGTCGGGCTGGTCAGTCGTCCAGAGGATTCCTACCGATTGTGGTGTGTCTGTGTGTGATCATGAATCCTCGACGATGAGGAGGCCTTGGCCCACTGGGCTGTTGCTCCATGGTAAAAAAAATATTCCTGGTAGAAATACAGTGTTACGATCCTAATGTCATTGTATGTTTTATCTTTCAAACAACTGAGAGTATTTTGATGAAATCCCATAGGAGGATTTCGCAAGAATGCATCCGAATTTAATTTTGATTCATTTTTTCTAATTTAAGCTCTTCTGTACTCGATCCAGGAATCGAATTGTCAGTGTATATGAAGACGGCTTCATTATACAAATATACCGTAGCTCTACATAATGTGAAATATGGACGACGTCCAGACGCTCAGAGTTACTGTTGTACTGGCAGCAGGTTAGTGTTCGTCAGTCACAACCGTCGAAACGACAAGAGTCTGTTTTGCTTAACTTCGGAATATCATTAGCGGAAACTACAAAAAATGGGTAGTGTACAGGCTTTTGCATTCTACCGGCTATGTTTATTTAAAATTCCTTGGCTGCTTTTCGCCATTTTCTCTTTCACAAATGAACGGGTGAAACTACCAAAATTTTAAAAACCAAGTGCGAAATTAGATGATACCGGACGTTTTTGTTGATCTATGTGTGTGTTTGTGTGTGTAGGTGTGTGTGTGTGTGTTTGTGTGCGTGTTTGTGTGTGTGTGTTTGTGTGTGTTTGTGTGTGTAGGTGTGTGTGTGTTTGTGTGTGTGTCTGTGTGTGTAGGTGTGTGTGTGTTTGTGTGTGTTTTTGTGTGTGTTTTGTGTGTGTTTGTGTTTGTGTTTGTGTGTGTGTGTGTGTAAGTGTGCGTGTTTGTGTGTAGGTGTGTGTTTGTGTGTAGGTGTGTGTTTGTGTGTGTGTGCGCTTGTGTGTGTTTGTGTTTGTGTGTATATATATGTGTGTGTGTGTGTGTGTGTGTTTTTGTGTGTGTGCTTGTGTGTGTGTTTGTGTGTGTTTGTGTGTGTATGTGTGTGTTTGTGTGTGTATGTGTGTTTGTGGGTGTGCTTGTGTGTGTTTGTGTGTGTGTGTATGTACGTGTCTATGCATTTATGTATGTATGTGTGTAGACATTTATGCATTTTTGCATTTTTTATTTACTGACGTGTGCACACACATGTGATTATACTGCAAAGACGTCATGTCTTTTTTTTGATAATGAATAATGAAGGACTATGACGTCACGTGTGCCACAGGCTTGAATATTGTAATGTCTAGGGTTACTTTGAACTTTACATCTGTACCAAATTTATTGAGCACTATTTGTCACACAAACTGGCTATCAAATACGACAACTGAGTCCCGGTTTTCGTATGTTCATCGCAATGCAAGCAGATCAGAACTGAAGTTGGAATTAATACTGAACACTGAACACTCGCAGGCCTTGAAAAGACACAAGGTCTTCGAAATGGAGGTCCTGCCCAACAACCTCGCTGCAGATTATACTAATATTACGCATTTAACATATTCGCTTAAGGACTTGAGGACAGGAATTGCATCATCCACTTATTTCATGGTAATATAAAAGAGGCGTCTTTTTTGTGTAAAAAATATATTTAACATTTACGTAAAGCAAAAAAAGAAAATTCTTAAAATAAATGTTGTTAATATGATCTTATTCGTATGAACCAGAGGCACTTAAAATGTGGACCGTGGTTCGTCGTGTTTCTTGGTAGTACAGTAGCATTGAAATGTGTTTCCAAAGACAGTTATATTTCAACAAAATTCTTCACATCTGCATGTCACCTTTCTTTCACGTAACCGTTTATCTCCTAGTGTAGGTAGGTGGTACTTTACACTTTGAGCTATTGAAATGCAGTGGCTGTTTCGAAATGGTGGGAAAGTTTTTGTTCATTGAAATTCCCTATGCACAAAAACAATTAAGCCACAAGACCAGCGTTTCTTTAATCTCGATCACAATATCGAAAGTCTTTAAATCTTTTGGCTTTATCTTGGATTTCATGTTGAATCTAGCCTACTTACAGTCACGCATTAAACTCCAAAATGAAACATGCAGACGGACACCCCACAGATTATGAGTTCAATTTGTGACTCTGCTGCAAAGAAAGGCATAGAAACAGAAAATAATGGCAATGGAATGTCGG
>Ga0123357_10002616_pt1 | contig 20228 bp, 21 predicted proteins | sample TergutEmb28metaG_FD_89873 | JGI IMG/M metagenome (GOLD analysis project Ga0123357, IMG submission 89873) | Embiratermes neotenicus P4 segment gut microbial communities from Petit-Saut dam, French Guiana - Emb289 P4 | ecosystem: Host-associated > Arthropoda: Insects > Digestive system > Gut ... | reverse complement strand
TGCCATGCCCGAAATGCGGCGGCCCTGCCGCTGAGACGAACAGGACGGTGCGATGCACCAAGTGCCTGTATCGCGCTGAGTATGACGGCAACTCCTGTGCATGGGAGGAGTCAAAGGGTCCATGGTTCAGACTGCCGTTGCTGCTGTCAACGAGCATGTCGCTGGGGGAGGTCTGGGCGTACAACTTCCGACACTTGGCACAATTGCACTGCTATGTTGCTGCAACATTGCGTGACGAACGCCACGGCGGCAACGCCTCATGGTCGTCGCGTCTGCCCGCCTGGATGAAAGCCGCCAAGAATCGGGAGCCGGTGTTGAAGGCCTTGGACAGATTGGCCGCCATAGCAGCGGCATCGGGGTTGGCCAAGTAGGCCGCCGCCGCAGCGTCCAGCGGAATTGCTACTCCAGGTCGGTTCCCTTGAGTTCTGGCAGTCCGAGGCTGAGCAGGCAGGCGGCTAGGAAGCTGACGCCGAAGAGCGCGAACACCCAGGACGTCGAGAGGCCGAGTGCCAAAATGGCGGGGACGACGAGCGGGCCGATGATCGAGGCGATGCGCCCGAACCCTGCCGCCCAGCCGGCGCCGGTGCCGCGCAGGGCGGTCGGGAACAGCTCCGGCGTGCTGGCGTACAGGGCGCCCCAGGCTCCCAGGTTGAAGAATGACAGCATCATGCCGACCGTGATGATGGACCAGTTTTGGTGCACTTGAGAGAAGATAGCCGCGGACAATGCCGCGCCTGCCAGGAATACCGCCAAGGTTGGGCGTCGTCCCCACTTTTCGATGGTGACGGCGGCGGCCGCGTAACCCGGTATTTGCGCCACCGTGATCAGCAGCATGTATTGCAAAGACTTGGTGATATCAATGCCGCTTTTCACAAGCAAGGACGGCAGCCACGTGAAGGCGCCGTAATAGGAGAAATTGACGAAGAACCATACCAAGGCGATGACGATCGAGCGGCGGCGCAAGGCGGGAGACCACAGCGCCCCAACACCGGGGGCCGGTTCGGCGGCAGCCTCCTCGGCTACAGTCTCGCTCTCGTCAGCAACAACGGGTAGGCCGGCGGCGCGCTCGAAATCGGCGACGATCTGGTCGGCCTCGGTCACCCGTCCCTTGCTCAGCAGGAACCGCACCGACTCTGGCAACTTCGCCCTCACGAAGATCGCATAGATCGCCGGAACCGCACCCAGCGCCAACGCCCAGCGCCACCCGACGTCACCTCGGGGGACGAGCAGATAGCCGATCAACGCGGCGCAGGTCCACCCCAACGCCCAGAACGCTTCCAAGATGACGATGATGCGACCCCTGATGCGGGCGGGCGCAAATTCCGACACCAGGGTGGACGCGACGGGCAGTTCAGCCCCAAGGCCCAGGCCAACCAGCACGCGCAAGGCGATCAGCGCGCCGACCCCCATCGTCAACGCCGACGCCCCGGTGGCCAGGCCGTAAATCAACAACGTCAAGGCGAACACCTGACGTCGTCCGATCTTGTCTGCCAGCAGGCCACCCAACGACGCGCCTAGCGTCATGCCGATGAAGCCGGCCGAAAGGATCCAGCCTTTCTGGCCGTCCGTTAGCTGCCAGATGACGCCGAGTTTCAAGATGACGAAAGAGATGAGCCCCACGTCCATCGCGTCCAGGGCCCAGCCGATGCCCGAGCCGGTCAAGAGTTTGGTGTGCAGCCGGGTGAATGGTAACCGGTCGAGTCGCTCGGAGTGTCGCATGGTGAATCCTGTCATGTGGCGGTGGTGGCGACTGTCGCCGACCGTGCATCCATTGTGACGCCTAGCGGGTCGAAGCACCGACCACACTCAAGAACCTGAGACACATTCCGGTCTATTTGTGAAATCCCCGCAGTTCGTCCAGATCGCGGCGGTCCTTCTTCTCGGGACGCCCGGCACCTCGGTCGCGCATCGGGACTGCGCCGCGTTCCTCTTTGGTTGGCAGCGCGGGCGAACGGTCCACGTAGGCTTTGGCCGCTTCGGGGGCACCGACCCGTCGCTGCAGCAGATCGACAACCAGCACGTCACGATTGCGCAAGGGGTCGCGCCAGGTTACGGCGTCACCCACGTCAACTTGGGACGACGCCTTGGCGATCACGTCATTGATCCGGACCTTGCCGGCGCGGCAGGCGGCCGTGGCAAGCGAGCGGGACTTGAAGAACCGGGCCGCCCAAAGCCAAACGTCCAATCGCATCAGAACAGTCTAGGTGTTGTCTAGACTGGACGAATGGACAAGGCGAAACCATTTGACGCCTACTTTGTCGACGAGAGTCTTTCTGACCATCAATGCGCCTTGATGCAGGCCACACGCCGCATTGTGCATGAGCTCTATCCAGCAGTGGTCGAGCGCGTCAGCTACGCCATGCCGGGGTTCTACCCGGCTGGGTCGACGAAGGCGACGCAGCAACTGTTCTTCGTCATGGCCGCCAAGCAGCATCTGGGCATTTACGGCACATTTGGTATCGACGAGGCGGTCATCCACTCATTCGAATCATTTGGCGTGCAGTCTGCCAAAGGCAGTTTGCGGGTGCCGTATGACATTCCCGTCGATGCGTTTGAGAGGCTCCTGAGCGCGGTCATCACCTACAATCTGGGACGCTTCGAGCAAAATGCCGGGCACTGATGTTCAACGGTCGTGAGCCGTCACTGTAAGCTGCCAGAATGCACAATCTAGGGACCCAGACATTGAAAACCGATCGGCTGCTCTTGCGCCGATTCAGCATTGACGACACGGACGCCATGTTTGACAACTGGGCATCTGACCCGGAGGTCACCAAGTTCCTGAAATGGCCCGCCTACACCGACAAAGCGCCTCTGCGGCAGTACCTGACCGAGGCTATGACGTCCTACGACTCCGATGAAACCTACCTGTGGGCCGTTGAGTTGAACGCCGACGGCACCTTGATCGGCAGCATCGTCGCCAAGGGCGGGCACGACGAAATCGAGATGAAGGAAGTTGGCTACTCCCTCGGGCGCCAATGGTGGGGCCAGGGGTACGCCACAGAGGCGACGGGTGCCGTGATCAGGTTCCTTTTCGACCAGGTGGGCGTCAATCGTGTTGAGGCGGTCCATGACCCGGACAACCCGGCGTCCGGAAGGGTGATGGCCAAGTGCGGTATGCGCCAGGAAGGCGTGCTGCGGGCGCGGGAGCGCTCCAACCAGGGCATCAGGGACGCCGTGATGTGGGCGATTTTGGCAGGCGACTGAACGGCTCGACCTCAGAATGACCCGCAGGTGCGGTTCGCGCAACTATACTTCGTGCCGTGACCACAGAAAGCCTCCCCGACGATCGCCGTGACGAGGCGTTGACGGGTGGGGTACCGGACCAGCGGCGCGGCGTCGCGGAGTCGTTGGACCATGCCGCGAGGGCGCAAGCTTTGCGCAACGATGGGCAGGCCGAACTGGCGCGCGAGGAGGCCGTACGGGCCCTGGCGGTCATGGCGTCGGCAGTGCCGCCGCAGGTCGTCCGCGCGGAGGATTGGCTTTCGCTGGGGGACGCCATTGTTGAGGCTCTTCCGCGTTGTTGTGATGACATCGTTCAGTCAGTGACGGCGATGACGCGACATTTGGCCCCGGCCCAAAGGCGCGAGACTCAGGTTCGACTGGCCCGCCTGAAGGCGCGCAGCCTGTACGCTGCAGGGGACCTCGCCGGGGCTTTGGCCTTGCGGGAAACGACCACGGTTTCTCTTGATCCATGCGAAACGGGCCAAGACGATTTCTTTGAGTACGACGTGCCGTGGCTAATTGAGGCGGGGCGCATTGACGAGGCTGGCCGCGTCGTCACCGAATACCTCTACCTGTTCGCCAATTCCAATTCGCGCTGGGACATTCTGCGGCCGTTGATCCGCGCCCGGCTGGCCGATGGTTCCGACCAGAGTGCCTGGTGGCCGATCTGCGTCATGCGTATTTGTGCCTACGGTGGCATGCTGTTTGAGGACGCTTTCGGCGATCCATCCGTCCTTCCCGTTTTGTCGCCCACTCACGCGCGGGTTTTCGCAGCGCTGACCGGCCAGCCCGATGTGGCCAAAGCGGCGCCGGCGGTTTTCGCGGCGGCCCGACAACTGGCGTCGGAGTGTGACCCTGACAACCCTTGGATCGAGCGTTTCTCAGTGTTGGTTGAGAGAAACCAGGGTCTCATCGATGACGTCCAGGCGGCTGTCCGTTTGCAGGATCTGGTCGATGGTGGCATGGTCGACGGGTCGACTTTGCATATCTACTTGATGACACGACTCAAAGCCTTCGGCGTGCTGGAGGCGGTGTCTATCGCACCGCCGATCGTCAGCAGCGGAGGTGACGCCATGAGGTTTGCCATTTGGTCGAACGGCGGCACGGATTCCGTGCTGGAGCCAGAGCCAGTCGGGATGGAGGCCATGTTGCAGCAGTGCGAGGAAGGCGAGCGGGCGGTGGCCGCAGCCATCTGGCACACAATGTACACCGCCACCCTGGAGCAGGGTTTGGCACATATGGAGCACTTCTTCAGTACCGGCGAGGGGCAGCGTTTTGATGCCAGCCCGGGATGTTACTCGTTGATGTGCAATGCGCTGGCTGATGTATATTGCGACGACCGGCGTTATGCCAAGTCTGTGGGAGTCCATACCAAGGGGTTGCAGGCCTACGTCTTGCCGCAGCACTATCCGGGCATGCAGCGCACGGTGCGCAATATCTCCGTCGACGTGGTGGCCTGGCGAATGCTGGACGAGGCCGACCATGCCCGGTGGCGCGAGATATACGTCAGCGCTTCGGAGGCGTTGTGGCACGAGGTGGAGCAAGGATTCACCGGTAGCTTCCCCAATGATTGGATCTGCAATACCGCAATGCAGTTGTATTACCTCAACCGGGCAGATGAGATTCCGGTGTGGGTTAACCGCCTGGTGGACTGGCAGGAGAAGGGCGCTGGTGAGGAGCCGCAGCACCTTTCTGGAGCCGCTTTGTATGCGCGCATAATGTGTGCGCAGTACCTTTCGAATGTGCCCGCCACGCGCGGGTTCGCCCGTTCGTTGGTGGACGAATTGCGGCCGCAGGTTGACGTGTCAGTTAACGCTCGCATCTGCCTAGTTGCCGGCAACACATACTCCTGTCTCGCCATGTACAGCGACGCCATCGCCTGCTTTCGACGTTCACTTGATTTCAACCCGCGCGATGACGCCGACTCAGTTGGCGATGCCCAGTCAGCGGTTGAGAATATTGCGGATTGTCAGGCGCGCATGGGCCGAGGCAAATGGATGCATTGACGGCCGAGCCTGTTGTTTTCGCCGTGTTACGCTGTGGGTATGGATACACAGATGCAGGCATTTCGCTTCGTCGGCGATGGCAGTGACAAGTTTTGGCGAGTCGAGGCATCTGGTGACGCATTTGCCGTCAATTGGGGCAAGACCGGGACGACGGGCCGCTATCTGCTAAAAGAGTTCTCCGACGCGCAGGAATGCGCCGAGGAAGCCGCGAAGCTCGTCGCGTCCAAGACGAAGGGTGGGTACCAGCCCTTCCCGCAATTCGATGCCGACGCGCAGCTCTACATGGACGACCCGGAGGTAGGCGTTCATCGGTTGACGTCCCACCCGAGGTTCCGCGCCCACTTTACGCAAGATTTGTACTTTGACTGCACGGACGAGGACGCGCCGTTCGGCAGCGACGAGGGCGACGACGTGCTGTCGACCATGCAAACGGTGTTGCGCAAAGACAAGGCGTTCGACTTCGCCGCCTTCCCCGCGACGCTAGTCGGCAAGTATTGGGGAATGACCTACTACTCCGTAGCGGACCTATCCACCGAAGCGGTGGAGCAACTGGTGGCGTCCGACGGCCCGGCTGCGACGCAAAGCGTCATGGTTACATATGCCGCCGGCTTTGCGCAGATCAAGATCACGGGACGAATCGACCCGGCACTGCAAGCCGCTGCCCTGAGCAGCCTGCACAGCATGGACCTGGTGACGGGCCAACCATCCGAAACCAGGGCCCAGATGATCGCCGACCTGCAGAGTTTCCGGGCGCAGTAGAGGCTTGGCGCGGTCGGCACGCAAACCTCTGCGTTTGACTACGTCACTGGGATAGGGACCGGCCGGTACATTTGCATCTCCATGGTGTGCTTCATGCCGAGCAGGTGAGCGAAGGCGAACAGGCCGATGGCCAAGCTGACGATCAAGCCACCCAGGCCCAGAAGCGCATAGATGCCGCCATCATAGGATGAACTGGCACTCGAGATGCCTATGATAAGCCAGAAGATCCCGGCCACAATTGAGACGATCAAGCAGAACCAGGCTGAAAAAGGCAGCACCCGGCGGGCGAACTCGCGGGGGTCCCTGATAGGGGACGGTGCGGGCGGCGGGGGCACATAGGGGGCGTACATCATGATTGGCTGGCCAGGCATGGCATTCTGGTCCGGATCATAGGGGTGCGCGCTGACTGGTGGCTGGTTGGGTTGGGCTGGGATTGGTATGGGGGCGGAGCCAGCTGCGGCAGCGACAGGCGCGACGACGACTGGTTCAGTATCGGCTATGGCCGGGTCATCTGTGGTGGTGATGGGGTCAATGGCTGCAGTTGGTTCCGATTCGGGGTCTGGCAGCGGGGCGGTTGCTTTGGTGGGCATGGTGCTCCTTTCAAGGCCAGTCTAACTGGCCAACGTGGCCTCGTTCACCGCCGGACTGTTGCTGTACCGGTAGATTTGCTTGTATGGCAGATCGTATGAATGTGGAATCTTTCAATCTGGACCACCGGGCTGTGGCCGCGCCGTTCGTGCGCCTGGCCGACCGAAAAGTGCTGCCCGGGGGCTGCGTGATCGTCAAGTATGACCTGCGGTTCACCCAGCCGAACACCGCGCACCTGCCCATGACGACGGTTCACTCCCTTGAGCATATGTTCGCCGAGTTCTCCCGCAACCACGATGACGGCATCATCGATTTCTCGCCGATGGGCTGCCAGACGGGGTTCTATCTGATCCTGTCAGGAGACCGGGATTACGACGATGTCCTCGCCCTTGTGGAGGCCACTCTGCGCGACATAGTCAACGCCTCCGATGTGCCGGCCGCCAACGAGGTGCAATGCGGCTGGGGTGCAAACCACAGCCTGTCTGGCGCCCAGCAGGCGGCCCAACGCTTCCTGTTCCGCCGCGCCGAATGGTCGCAGGTGATGGCGTAGGCGCGCTGGCGTTCGGCTACGACCGGGCGGCCCGATAACTGCTGTAGGGGATCAAGAAAGCAACCCCGACAACCCCGATCACCCAGGCCAGTGGCCAAGTGCTCGCCGCAGCCAGTGCGCAAAGCATCACGACGACGCCTGCAGCGATCTGCCAGTCGTCCCCAATTATGAAGTCGTACCAGAAGGCTCCGAACGAGGCGATCCAACTGCGCTTCTTGGCCGGTGTGGCAGGGGCAGCGGGGTGGGTTGCGGCCGCCACGTTGGTGCGTCGGCGTCTGACCACCGTGAACACCCACGTCAGCAACAATGCGAACGCGGCAACGCAGGGCGCGATGACAAGCAGTGCGGCGTCCGAACCCGGCCAGGTTGCGCCGACACCCTCGGCGCCCCAGAACAGGCCGAAGGTGGTCAACAAAATCGCGACGATGAATTTCAGGGTGTTTTCCGGCATCGCAGAAAGCGGGCCGCGGACGATCACGCCTATGGCGACGATGATCAAGATGGCCAGTCCGGCCGCCAGAAGGGCCACCAGCATGTGCCCGTCATTGGTGGCGAAGGTTAAGACGATGAAGACGACCTCCAAGCCCTCCAGCAGCACCCCTTTGAAAGACAGCGTGAAGGCATACCAATCCGACACGCCGAACTTTCGTTCTGCCTTGGCGCTCTCGGCCTCTGTGGTTTTTGCCTGATAGATCGCCGCCTCGTCGTGACGCGATTTCATCCCGGCAGCACGCAGGATGGCTTTCGTGATCCACTGCAACCCGAAGATCAGAAGCAACCCGCCGACGACAGTCCGCAAGACCCAGATCGGCAGAAGCATGATCGACGGGCCCAGGACGGCCACAATGACACACAGGACGACGAAGGCGATCGCAGCGCCCGTCAATGCCGATCGCCAGTTCCGCGTTGCGCCGGCGGCGACCACGATCGTAGTTGCCTCGACGGCCTCCACGGCACAGGCCAAGAACACGGCAATGAACAGGGCATAGACAGACATCAAACGGCCCAGTTACGCTCAGGCGGTGGTGTCGTAGCGCGTCCCCGGTGTGGGCGGCTCGGCTGCGTACGGTGCTGGCTGGCCAGACAGTTCGGACATCCGCTGAAGTACCTGGCGTAGGGCTTCGTTCACACGAGTGGCCGGTGTTTCTTGGGCGATTGCCGAGATCTGGTGACTCAAGTCGTCCAGCAGCGCCAGGGATTCGTCAGTCTGCCGGACTTGTTCGACCACTTTGGGTAGTTTTGCGGCTGCGGCACCGGAGGTGGTGTCGGCCACCGTGCTCCAGTGGGCAATGACTTGGCGTGGCACGTCCAAAAGGTCGTGGGCGAAAGTGACGTTGGTGGCGGTGTCGGCGGCCATCGCCGAGTTGTTCACCACCCGGCGTTGGGTCGACGCATAGCCGTCGGCCAAAGCGCGCGCCAACACGTTGAGGGCCGCCAGCCGGGCGTTCTCGTCGTAATCCGGCACAGTGACGCCGTCGATCAGTTCGACGGAAAACTGGGCCACCGCCTGCGTGTGCAGGGTGGTCAGCGCCAACTGGAAGACGGTGCGAAGGCAGGATTGACGCAGGTCAGCCAACAGTTTGGTCAGATGATTCAGCACGTTCTCGACGCTTGGCATCATCTGCGCCCAAAGGTCGATCCAGATCATCACCGGGTCGAAGGCATTCGACTCTGTCTGCGTCAGAGTCTTCCCGGTGGCCAGGGCGTTGTCCATTGATTGACGCAACTGGGGGATGGCCAACTGGAGATTGTGTGCCACATCGGCCAGCCGTGACTGGCGGGTGAGCCAGTCTTGGAGGGCGTCAGAAAGGGTGTTCGTGGCGTCAAGCAGTTGGGCGGCGGGGCCGGTCGCGCCGGGTCGGCGCGGTTGCGGGGACGACAACCGAATTGCCATTTCGGACGGCAGGACGACGTTCATGAAGTCCTCGTAGGTGGGGAAGCCTGCCTCGTTCAGCAACTGACCGAGCCGCGTCAAGCCGAATGTTGCCGCGTTCCGGGCGGTAATCCCGTTCGCCCTTGTGGCCAGTTCGAGGGGGCGCGTGGTTTGATACATCGAGATGGCGGCATGCCTCAAGTCGACGCATTGGGGGCGGCAGCGCACCGACAGGTACTGGTCGGCGCCCAGTGGCGTGATGGTGGCGAGCACAGAGTAGGTGCTGCCGTCGGCAGCGAGATTGTCGACGTAGGCGCAGAATGGTTGCCCCGCCTCCAACGTGTCCCACATCAGCTTGAAGGCCCCGCCGGGCATGGAGGGGTGGCGGATGATGTTGTGGGGTGCTCCCATCAGCTGCTTGTAGCCGAAGCGCGACAGTTGCACGAAGACAGCGTTGGCTGCCGTTATTACGCCCAAGCGGTCGGTCGTAGAAAAGAACAATTGATCAGGGCCGACTTCGTGCACTGCCCCTGTGGGCAGTCGGTCGCAAGGCAAACTCGGCCACTCAGCATTTTCACTCGTCACGACACGATTGTAACGGCGCGCCGGCAACTGATGGGAGCCCTCGCTGAGAATCTTTCGTAAAAACTCAGGCTCTGGGGCGGGTTTGCGGCGGGGCGTCGGAGTGCCAACGCGGGCAACTTTTGGGAAATTCGGGATTGACGAACTCTCACCATGCGAGTACTCTAAACAAAGTACCCGTTTTGGAATAACTGAACTTGATGATCACCTCTGGAGGCCCCGATGACGATTTCCCGCAAGAATCCATTGGCGCTGATGGCGCTGTGTGTGCTTTGGCAGGCGCCAACACACCCCTATGGCATCGTGCAGTATCTCAAGGGCACATACAAAGACAAAGCCGCCCGGCTCAACTTCGGGTCGCTGTACACCGTCATCGGACAGCTAGAAAAGGCCGGCTTGATCGAGGCCGTCGAGGTGACGCGGGCCGGCAATCTGCCACCCCGCACCACCTATCAGGTGACGGACGCGGGCATCGCCGAAATGAGTGCCTGGCTGGCCGATCTGCTGGCGAATCCCGTCGAAGAGTCGCCACAGTACCTGACGGCTTTGTCGATCCTCCCGGCCGTCAGCGTGGACGAGGCACTCGATCGACTGAGAAGCCGGGCCGACACCTTGCGTCAAACCGTCGCCGGCATGGAAGCCGACCGGGAACGCATTGCTGGTCTCGTGCCAGAGATCTTTTCGCTCGACGCCTACTATCAGCTTGCCATTGCCCGGGCTGAGTTGGCTTTCACCGAAGATCTGGCAAGACGCATCGAGTCCGGCGAGCTCGGCGGCATTGACCTGTGGCGTGATATTTACGCCAATCTCAAGGACGGACGCCCCGATTGGGCGCAGGTAATGCGGGCGTTCGAAACGGCCGGGTTCAAGGCCCCCAGTTTCTAGAGGAAAGGGAAATCATGAGCTCACAGGATTGGGCGATTGAGGCCCGCGGCCTGACCAAGACATTCCCGGGACGCGGCAAGGGCGCAAGCCCTATCGTGGCGGTCGATCACATTGACCTGTCCGTAGCACCTCGGACGGTTTTCGGCCTGCTGGGACCAAATGGGGCCGGCAAAACGACCACGTTCCGCATGCTGACGACCTTGCTTCCGCTCGATTCCGGGCAGGCAACAGTTGCCGGCTTCGACCTCAAAACGCAGGCCGCGCGAGTGCGGGAGCGCATCGGATTGGTCGGCCAGTTGGGCGGGGCTGACCTGGACGCCACCGGTCATGAGAATCTCGTCCTGGCAGGGCGTCTGTACGGCTTGACGGCAACCCAAGCGCAACGGCGGGCCGACGAATTGCAGGAGGTTTTCGACCTGACGGGGTTGGGCAACCGCATCGCCCGCACATTCTCGGGCGGGCAGCGCCGACGCCTGGAAATCGCACTCGGTATGGTTCAACAGCCTGCCGTCCTGTTTCTGGACGAGCCGACCACAGGGCTCGACCCGCAGAACCGGGCCAACTTGTGGGATCAGTTGCGGGCATTGCGTCAGCGGGGCGTGACGGTGGTGCTGACGACGCATTATCTGGACGAGGCCGACGCCCTGGCCGACGAGTTGGCCATCATGGACCAGGGACGAGTGATCGCCCACGGCAGCCCCTCAGAGTTGAAGGCTGATCGCGGGGCCGCCAGCCTCGACGAGGTGTTCCTAACCCTGACGGGACGCGAGTTGCGTGACGGCGGGAATGCCGTCGACCCCCAAGATGAAGGAGGCGTGGCATGAGCAGCGCCACAAGCATTAACGCTTTGACCCGGGGGGCTGGCCTGGTGACCGCCACCCGCCTGTTGGTGGCGCGCCAGCTTCGTTACATGCTGCGCCAGCCGGTCTGGTTGGCGTCTGGGTTGATGACGCCGCTGCTGTATCTGGCGCTGTTTTCGCCGCTACTGAGCGGCCTGGGTGGCGCGCTGGCTGGCACTCCAGGCTACGCGGGCGGGTCGGTGATCGATGGTTTCATGCCAGGTCTGTTGGTGTTGTTTGCCTTTGGAACGGGCATGGGCGCCGGCTGGACGGTGATCGGCGAACTCAACTCGGGCGTCATCGAGCGGTTCCGAGTTTCGCCCGTGTCTCGCCTGGCAATTCTGCTTGGCACCACCGTCAAGGACGCGGTCATGTTTATCGTCCCAGCCATTATCGTCGTGGCGGTGGCGGCGGTCTTCGGGTTCGATGTGCACCCCGCCGGGCTGCTGCTCACCTTCGTTCTGCTGGCCGGGTTGGCGGCGGCAATTTCGACGTTCTCGGCAGCAGTTGGGCTGAAGATGAAGGTCATCGGGTCGCTGGCTGCCGTTATCACCGGGCTCCAACTGCCATTGACGCTGCTGTCGGGCGTCCTTCTGCCGATGTCGCTGGGGCCCAAGTGGCTCAGCGTCCTGGCCCACATCAACCCGATGTATTACGCGACGGATGCCGCCCGTCATCTGTGTGCCGGCCAACTGGACGTGACAGCCTGGCTGGGGTTCGGGGTGGTCGCGGCGGTGTTGGCGCTGGCTCTTTGGTGGGGCACCCGCGTCTACAGCAGGGCTGTTGCATAAGGTGATCGTCTGGTGGGCAATTCCCGGTCGCGAAACCGGGTGTCCTAGAGTGGAGAAATCCAGTCGGAATGAGCCGGCTGTCAAGCGGAGGAGGAAATCATGCAATCGTGGCGTTTCTATGGAACAGACAAGCCGTTAGTTTTTGAGGAGGTAGCGGAGCCCGAGGCCGGCCCGGGCGAGGTTGTGGTTGACGTCAAGGCGGCCGGCGTGTGCCACTCGGACGTATCGGCGCTGGACGATCCGGGCTGGATGCCCATGTTTTTCCGCATTCCGATGACGCTGGGGCACGAGAATGCCGGCGTCATTACGCAGGTTGGCGAGGGCATGGACCAGTGGAAGGTCGGCGATCGTGTCGGTCTTTCGCCCATGATGGCCGACGGCGACGCCATTGGCTATGGCAAGTGGGACGGCGGCTACGGCCCCAAGGTGCGGGCGACGGAAGACAATCTGGTGCATTTGCCTGACGAGGTGTCCTTTGAGCTGGGCGCTTTGGCGACGGACGCCGGCCTCACGGCCTACCACGCGCTGGTTGCCCGTGGTGGCGCCCAAAAAGGCATGAAAGTCGGAATCATCGGGCTGGGCGGCCTGGGCTACGTCGGCGCCCGCGTCGCAGTCTTGATGGGATGCGAGGTTTACGGTGCCGAGATTGCGCCCGAGACGCAGAAACTGGCCGACGAAATCGGCTTGACCGACGTCGCCGACTCGATCGACAAGTTCTCGGATCTCGACCTGGTTGTTGACTATGCCGGCTTTGGGACGACGACTGCTGCGGCTTTGACCGTCCTGAAGGAGTTCGGCACGCTGGTACAGGTTGGCATGGGACGCCTCGAGTCGACGATCAGCACATACCCGCTTATCATCAACCAGTTGACCATCAAGGGCAGCAAGTCCGGCACGAAGGAAGACCTTGGGGCTCTGTATGACCTGATGCGCAGCGGGGCGCTCAAGCCGCCGATGAATCTCATCAAGCAGGCTGACGTCCCCGATGCTTTGGCAAACCTGCGCACGGGTGGGGTTGTTGGCCGGTACATCGCCGTCTACGACTAATTGACCGACGGTGAATGTGGGCAAGGGCCATGCCTGAGCTGCCAGAAGTCGAGGCCTTGAGTGACTTCTTGGCTGCCCATGCTGTCGGCTTGGTCGTCGAGCGCGCGGAGATCGTCTCGTTTGCCGTCTTGAAGACGGTTGGCATCTCGCCGCAGGACCTGGCGGGACGACGGGTCGAGTCGGCCTTGCGTCGCGGCAAGTTCATCGGGCTAGGGCTGGGTGGGTCCAGCGGGAATGTTTGGCTGGTGATGCACCTGGCCAAGGCCGGCTGGCTGCGTTGGCGCGAGGACATCCCGTCGACACCTGCTCGCCCAAGCCGCGGGCCGCTGGCCTTTCGCCTGGTGCTGGAAGACGGCAAAGGCTTCGACCTGACAGAGGCTGGCACTCGTCAGCGTCTGGCTGTCTACCTGGTTCATGATCTGATGGACGTGCCCGGCATAGCCAGCCTTGGCCCAGAGCCACTGGATGATCTGTTTACCCCGACAGTGCTTGACGGCATTCTCGACCGCGCCGGCGGCGCGCAGATCAAGGGTGTGCTGCGTGATCAGCACAATATTGCCGGCATCGGCAATGCGTATTCCGATGAGATCCTGTGGGTGGCCAGGCTTAGCCCATTCGCTGCCGCCGGGCGTCTTGACGCCGATCAGAGAGCCAAGTTGTTTGAGGCAATAGCGTCCACCTTGAGAACGGCTATTGATCAGGCCGAAGGTCTTGATGCCGGTGAACTAAAGGCCGAAAAGAAGGCTGGTTTGAAGGTACACGCCCGCGCCGGCCAGCCGTGTCCACGCTGTGGCACCGCCATCGCAGAGGTCAGCTTCGCCGACTCGTCCTTGCAGTATTGCCCGACCTGTCAAACAGGTGGACGCATACTGGCCGACCGCCGCCTGTCACGACTGCTTAAGTAGGAGGGGCTACTTTTGAATAATTCATATTTAGTGTAGATTCATGTTTGTGGTCAATCGTTCTGAAGCCTCAAAGGCTTTGCTGCGCCAAGCAGGTTTGCGGTTGACGCCGGGACGTGTGGTTGTCCTGGACGTGCTGGCCGAGGTTTCACACATTGATGCCTTGACGGTGTCTGAACATGTGGCGCAGCGGTTGCCCACTACGTCCCTCCAGTCTGTGCACAACATCCTGTCTGACTTGACGCAGGCTGGTCTGGTTCACAAGATCGAGCCAGCCGGTATGCCCGCGCTGTATGAGCGGCGGGTCGGTGACAACCATCATCACATCGTTTGCACGTCATGCGGGGCGGTCGCCGATGTTGACTGTGCCGTCGGTTCAGCGCCATGCCTGACTCCAAATGACTTCCACGGGTTCACAGTTCAGGTGGCGGATATCGTCTTCTGGGGCCTGTGCCCAGACTGCCAGCAACTTGGGCCGACAAACATTCATTAATCAAATCGCATCAACACAGAAAGAGGGAGAAAGAGATGTCCGAAGCAAAAGACATATCCAGCGCAACATGCCCGTTTGCCGGGGGTGGAGTTCGGGGCGACGAGAACCAGCAGTGGTGGCCCGACCGCCTGAACTTGCGCATACTGGCCAAGAACCCGGCGGTGGAAAACCCGTACGGTGAAAACTTTGACTATGCCGGCGCCTTCAAGACGCTCGACCTGCAAGCCGTAAAAGAAGACATCAAGAAAATCTTGACCGATTCGAAGGACTGGTGGCCCGCTGATTTCGGTAGCTACGGCCCGCTGATGGTCAGGATGGCGTGGCATTCGGCAGGCACATACCGTGTGAGTGATGGTCGCGGTGGTGCTGGGTCGGCTCAGCAACGTTTCGCGCCGCTGAACAGTTGGCCCGACAACGTCAGCCTTGATAAGGCACGGCGATTGATGTGGCCGGTGAAACAGAAGTACGGACGGGCGCTATCGTGGGCCGACCTGATGATCCTGGCTGGCAATGTGGCGCTCGAGTCGATGGGCTTCAAGACGTTCGGCTTCGCAGGCGGACGGGTAGACGCCTGGGAGCCTGACGGCGACACCTATTGGGGCCCAGAAACAGCCTGGCTGGGTGACCAGCGATACACCGGTGACCGGGATCTGGAGAACCCACTGGCGGCCGTGCAGATGGGCTTGATCTATGTCAACCCGGAGGGCCCGAACGGCAATCCGGATCCGCTGGCGGCGGCCAAGGACATCCGGGAAACTTTCGGTCGCATGGCGATGAACGACGAGGAGACGGTGGCGCTGATCGCTGGCGGGCACACCTTCGGAAAGACCCACGGTGCGGGCCCCGCCGACAATCTCGGCCCTGAACCGGAGGCGGCGCCCATTGAGCAGCAGGGCTTGGGCTGGAAGTCCAGCTTCGGAACCGGACGCGGCGGTGACACGATAACCAGCGGCTTGGAGGTCACTTGGACAACGACACCCACCAAGTGGAGCGGCAACTTCTTCTGGAACCTTTTCGGGTACGAGTGGGAGCTGACGAAGAGCCCTGCCGGTGCCCAACAGTGGCAGGCGAAGGGTGCCCCGGAAACTATTCCGGATGCCTTTGACTCGGGCAAGCGACACGTGCCAACAATGCTGACCACCGACCTCGCCTTGCGCTTCGACCCTATCTACGAGCCGATCGCGCGCCGATTCATGGAGCAGCCGGACGAGTTTGCAGACGCATTCGCGAGGGCATGGTTCAAGTTGACCCATCGCGACTTGGGGCCAGCCTCGCGTTACCTAGGTTCAGAAGCACCGACCGAGCAGTTGCTTTGGCAAGACCCCGTCCCGGCCGTCGACCATCCGCTGATCGACGACGCGGACGTGAAGTCCATCAAGGCCGACGTGTTGGCGTCGGGGCTCACCATTGACCAAATGGTGCGCACGGCGTGGGCGTCGGCGTCCACTTTCAGAGGTTCGGACAAGCGGGGTGGGGCGAATGGGGCTCGCATTCGTCTTGATCCGCAGTGCGGTTGGGCGGCCAACAACCCGTCGGAGTTGGCGAAAGTGCTGAGCGTCCTAGGCGATGTTGCAGCAAAGTTCAACGCCGCGCAAACTGACGGTAAGAGTGTTTCCCTGGCCGATCTGATCGTGCTGGCCGGCGGAGCTGCTGTGGAGCAGGCCGCGGCGGCCGGAGGTGTGAAAGTCCAGGTGCCCTTCACCCCAGGGCGCACGGACGCCGCCCAGGAATGGACGGATGTCGAGTCGTTCGCGGTGCTGGAGCCAATTGCTGACGGTTTCCGCAACTATCTGAACCCGGCGGCACAGGTTCCGGCGGAATACCTGCTTATCGACAAGGCGAGTCTGTTGACGCTGTCGGCCCCGGAAATGACGGTGTTGATCGGTGGGTTGCGGGTGCTCGGTGCGAACTATGACGGCTCGCAGCTTGGTGTGCTGACACACAACCCGGGCGCCCTGACAAACGATTTCTTTGTTAATCTGCTGGCACTGGGTACCGAATGGAAGGCTGTTGACGCAGACTCCAGAACATTTGTTGGGCACACGGAAGACGGCGACACCTGGTCGGCGAGTCGGGTTGACCTTGTCTTTGGCGCCAACGCTGAACTGAGGGCAGTCGCCGAGGTGTACGCCAGCGCCGACGGGGCAGGGCAGTTCGTCACTGACTTTGTTGCTGCCTGGACGAAAGTGATGAACCTGGATCGGTTCGATCTGGCCTAAGATCGTAGACTGGCAGGGTGGCTGAGCCTTTTGACACCTCAACAGATGCGAGTGATTCGCGCTTCGTCGCGATGCTGGCGGGACGTCCTCCGCTTGTGGCAGCGGTGACCTTTGGCATCGCGGTAGTCGTCACCGTCGTCTGCTGGTTGACGGTGCGCACTATGGACACGGTCGGAGTTGTAACGACTCTGGCGACCCTTTGGGCTATGGTGCTCGCATTGGTGATCTATCTATTGACGGCGAAAGACACAGACAAGCTGCTCGAGCATATTGATGCGCTCCAGGATCAGCTTTCAGCCGCTCTGGAGGGGCCGGGGGCTGGTGCAGTCGTCGTTGATACCGAGGTGCCGCGGCAGCCGGTGCCAGTTGAGACCCCGGCGTCCACGCCGCAGGGTTGGGTTGACCGCCTGGCGGGACGTTTGCCACCGGAATATCTGGAGGCCCTGCAGAGCCGCACCGAGATCACCGCCGAGGACATCACACGGGCATGGACACCCTATCCGGGTGGACGTGGCCCGTGGGTGGTGGAGGCTGCCGACGGCGACCGCTGGTCGGTGTTCCAGGGCAGAGGTGGACGTCCCACAATCATTCCGCTGGGGAATGCCGCCCAAGCCCGTCAACGCCATGAGGCAATCCAGCAGCGCATTCATGCGGTGAAGGCCGCAAAGGCCGCCGCCAGGGCCGATCAGTGAGATTCGGGGCGGTTGCCGCCTGGACCATTTTTGTCAGTGACCTGAAACAGAATGGATGTCATGAATGATCCACATACATCAATGACGCCAACGGCCATCTGCTTTGGGGCAAATGCCGCTGCCGATCCGCTTTACCCCAGCTACCACGACACGGAGTGGGGACGTCCCAGCAGCGAAATCGTGCTCTTCGAGCACCTCTGTCTTGAGGCCTTTCAGGTCGGTCTATCGTGGCGCACAATTCTTCACAAGCGTGACGCGTTCCGTGAGGCTTTCGCTAGCTTCGACCCTGACGCCATCGCCAAGTTCACTGACGAAGATGTCGAACGTTTGGCGACAAATGCGGCCATCGTCCGCAACCGGGCGAAGATAAAGGCATGCGTCAACGCGGCGCGCATCGTCAGCCAAATGCATGAGGACGGTGAGACCCTTTCGGCGTTGGTCAACAGCTTTGCGCCGCCCAGCCACGACCGTCCCGAGGTTGGTGCAGTGCCTGTCGCCACACCAGAGTCGACGTCCTTGGCTAAAGAACTTCACAAGCGCGGGTTCAGATTCGTCGGTCCGGTGAACGTCTACGCCTTGATGCAGGCTTGCGGCGTGGTCAATGACCATGTGGTCGGCTGCCCCATTGGCGACGAGATCGCGGCTGATGCCTCAGGGGTGTCCTCCGGGCGGTAACGAGACCTGCACCAACGGCACGGTCAGGGCCGCTTTTGGTGTTTCTCGTTACCGCGTCGGAAGTTCCCAGTCGACCTCGCCATCAGCAGTTGAGCCGACTCCTCGTCCGCCCCGTCGATTCGCTCCAGGAACCGCGCGGCGTCGTTGCCGACCAGCGTGACAACCACCCTGTGGTCCCACGAGATGAACACCTTCCCGTTGCTGGTCGCCCTGTACTCGAACACCACCACTCCAATCGACACCCGTCACAACTGTAGTGTCCCTATCTCGTCTGGGTCACTGTCAGTGTTCTTGTCACGGCGGGTGCTCCGGAGATGGTTGCTATGGTGATTGTCGCTGAGCGATCAGCTCCAGACGTGTTGGGTGCGGCGGTCAAGGTTACTGTTCCATCGCCCACACTGGACTGCGGGTCCGCCGTCAGCCACGTGGCCGAGGATGTGACCCGCCAGTATGTGTTGGATGTCACTGACAGAACGGTCGATGAGGTAAAGGACGACACGGTTGATACGTTCAGCGTGGGCACGAGGGACGCTCCGCTTGCGGGTTGCGTCACCGTTACTGTGGCGGTTTCCACCGAGCCGGAGGTGGTTGTGACAGTGACTGTCGCGGTGCGGGCCGCACCGGTGTTGGCGGTCGCCGATAATGTCACTGACCGGGTGCCAGACCCTGATGCCGGGTTGATGGTCACCCAGCTCGCATCGGAGGTTGCCTGCCAGTTGGCGTTCGAGGTCACAAAAAGAGTGCTCGACATGGCCGTTGAGGTCGGTATTGCCCACAATGGAACGGATAGCGACAGTGTGGACGTAGACGTTGACGTGCCGGGTTGGGTCACCGCGACGGTGCGTGTCACGGCGCTGCCACCCGAGGTGGTGGTCACCGTGACTGTTGCCGATCTGGCAGAGGTGGACGTGTTCGCGGCTGCTTGCAAACTCAGGGATCCGCTGCCGGAACCAGAGGTCGGACTGACGGTCAGCCAGGTCGCATTGGATGATGCGCTCCACGTGGTGTTAGATGTCACCGACACAGAGGTCGAGGCCGAGTTCGAGGAAGGCACCGTCCAGGACGATATTGACAGCGTTAGTGACGGTGTCACCACGGTGGCGCCAGGCTGGTTCACGGAGACGGTGCGTGTGACGGCACTGCCACCGGAGGTGGTGGTCACCGTGACGGTTGCCGATCTGGCGGAGGTTGACGTGTTGGCGGCTGCTTGCAGTGTCAAGGAGCCGTTACCTGAACCAGAGGCCGGGCTGACGGTTAGCCAGGTTGCATTGGATGAGGCGCTCCAGGTGGTGTTCGACGTAACAGTGACTGATGTCGAGTCAGAGTTCGACGAGGCCACCGTCCAGGACGATATTGACAGCGTTAGTGACGGTGTCACCACGGTGGCGCCAGGCTGGTTCACCGAGACGGTGCGTGTGACCGCGGTGCCACCCGAGGTGGTGGTCACCGTCACGGTTGCCGATCTGGCGGAGGTGGACGTGTTGGCTGCGGCTTGCAAACTCAAGGTGCCATTCCCGGAACTAGAGGTTGGGCTGACGGTTAGCCATGTGGCGTTGGATGATGCACTCCAGGTGGTGTTCGACGTGACAGTGACTGACGTCGAGGCAGAGTTCGAGGAAGGCACCGTCCATGACGACGTTGACAGCGTCAACGATGGCGTCACCACGGTTGTGCCGGGCTGATTCACCGTCACTGTGGCGGTTGCCAACGAACCGGATGTGGTGGTGAAAGTTATTGTTGCTGTGCGGGCTGGCCCCGTGTTCGCAGTCGCCGACATGGTCATCGATTGGGTGCCAGGTGAGCCTGATGTGGTGCTCACCGTCACCCAACTTGCATCGGATGTCCACTGCCAAGTGGTGTTGGAGGTGACGAAGAGGAACGCTGAGGTGGCCGATGAGGTCGGTATCGACCACACCGGCACAGACACTGACAGCGTTGAGCCGGACGAGGAAGCGCCGGGTTGGTTCACCGCGACGGTACGGGTTACGGCGCTACCGCCTGAGGTTGTGGTCACCGTGACGGTTGCTGTCCTGGCGGAGGAGGACGTGTTGGCTGAGGCCTGCAAACTCAAGGAGCCGTTACCAGAACCAGAAGACGGGCTGACG
>Ga0123357_10002615_pt1 | contig 20228 bp, 9 predicted proteins | sample TergutEmb28metaG_FD_89873 | JGI IMG/M metagenome (GOLD analysis project Ga0123357, IMG submission 89873) | Embiratermes neotenicus P4 segment gut microbial communities from Petit-Saut dam, French Guiana - Emb289 P4 | ecosystem: Host-associated > Arthropoda: Insects > Digestive system > Gut ... | reverse complement strand
CAATTGTTTTCAAAAAAAATCCACTAAAAGGCTAAAATCTAAGTACGAATTTTAAAAATGCTCCTCCAAAAAAAAAAAAAAAAAAACCATCTACACAGTAAGAACTCAGCTCTTCAATTACTACGACGCCGAGTTTCACTGTATCCCTTGTTTTGCTTTATTCCCCATCTGTATTGCAAAATACACTTTCGATATGACAGTTTGAGTTACCCACCCATTCGCAGTACTGTGTCTTACATACTGTATTGGCCTGCAGTCCGAGAAATCTGGGTTCTCTGCACACTCAGTTCATAGAGCATTCGCCGAAAAATTTGGCACAGAAATACAGGTAGAGAATTGTATTCGGGAGATACACAGATCGAATGAATCCCTGTCATATTTATAGTACAGTGACTCTGGTTCACAGCAGTGTTTTCGTCACTACACACCAATGTCCGGATGTATCCTTAAAGAGCTGACGATGGTCTTCTTCCAAAATCTTACCTATTCATTATTTTCATCGCATTCCCAACTAATTCTAAACTGGAAACTCTGAATTTGAAACAACGTTGTGAAATAAATTTTGAATCACAGTTTTTGAGTATACAGTGTTATATAATGGAGACACCGATGGCGAATATAAACGGTCGGGCGAAACCACCCCCTCTCCGCGACGAGACGTTTCGGAGAATGTCTGTAATTCTGAGCGATGTTAATCCCAGATCTTTCAAAATACTGCCTCTGTCAGACAGGATGGCATCCATTCCGGAAGAACCTAAAAATAAATTTGGCATTCTGTAAGTTTCGAAACAGGTCCCTGACCCATGAGCCCCTCCCACGCCACTCAATATGTGGGGGCCTTTTTTACGCCATTGGGAAACCTTTGTTTCTGAAACTTGCCCGTAGACTTTCAACACACACACACACACACACACACACAAAACACAGAGCTTAGCGGTCGAATGCGGATTGGTAACGGAAACATCGACAATAAAAAGGATATGGAAAGACTGAAAGTTCAGATAAAATTATCAGAAATCTTGCAGGTGGCTCAAGAAGCGAATATTTGCACACTGAAGCAATTACGAAGCAACTTAGAGATCATCGAACTGTAAACAATTTTGAGACCTACAGATTACAATGGAGGAATTGTCTGGAAAGAAAATACTCGACTTCCCATGTCAGCGTCCTGTTTGGACCCAGAAACAGAAGAAAAACTACACGTCCGGAAAAGAGCTAAATCGCGGAGAAAGCTCATAGTAAGTTAATGAAAATAAGAAAACAAGTGAGGCTTATTGCGTCAATACGTCCATCCGTGTAAGCTTTTAGATTCCTTCTACAAACTCTTTTGCAAAATTCACCGATTTTCATAGGCGTAATAGGCACACTATACCAGAAAATGTCGGCTTCAAATAGCTGAGGTCCCAACGTATGTGTGTACTTATAAAGTACTTACAATAAAATTAAATATTCAAAAAATACGGTAATAGTAGCGTATCGAAACTCCTGCTGTCATTCGATTAATTTTATAGAACATGACGGTGTTAAAAGCCGAAACATGCAGCCAGGCAGACCACCGATAATGAAAGAGAGTCAAATTTACTACTGTGAATAATATTTCATGATTTTTGTACCGTACATTGTTACATAATTTTGCAACATAAACCAACATAATGCTCACTTTTCAAAGTAACAGCGTAATTAAATTTTTTACGTCTTCTACATGTTTCGAACTTCATGGGTCCATCGTTAGGAAGACAGTTGTATTTGCAGTTTTTTGTACGGTATGTTTATATACACTGGTGTGGTAGATTCTTCCACTTCCTAGACCTTAGTATCGAACACACTCTTCCACCTGCTAGACTGTTCACACCAATGCATGCAAACATACCATACTAAAAACCGCGAATACAGCACTCTTCCTGAGGAAGAACCCATGAGGTTCGAAACATATAGAAGACGTCAAAAATTGAATTGAAGTATTAATTTGAAATGTGTGCATTTCGTTGGTTTGTGATGCAAAATGTGGATTATATATTAATTTTTGGTGCTGAATATTCAGCGGTCTGTAGGAACACTACGTGACGAAAAAGGAAATGAGGAAAGAAATTGACACAGTTCGTTACCTACTATACCTAATCACCTTTTATGTCGTGGAAAGTTTTAACCTGGAAAAACACGTTTAGGTTTCTCATTTTCTTCACAAATTCTGCTGAAGGGATTCACTTCTCTGCTGGCTGAAAATGTCCCACTATGAACAGCGCGCGACTATACCTGCTATTTGTATTCAGGGATTTCACTCGGAGTTAACTTCCAAGATATGCGAGTTCACTGTTTTGAATGACAACAGGAATAACGTTGGTTTGTCTACTTGTCCAGATAGAAGCTACCAAGGGTGAACAGAGAATTATGTACAGGCATAAACAAAGGGTAACTTACTGTGGGCCCAGGAATTTTGGGCAGCTATGGAAAGCACGCCAATGGACTCTGTCATACCCATAACGTACATGGACAATTTTCATGACAACTCGCATATACACGCTCGATTTCTAAATTCAGGTATATATGTAAACACTTTTCTTGTTTAAGTTCTCGTGAATACGTTCGAATTTACCCGGATAGTGGATGTTGTTCAGTTAGTGTAAAAACAATAATTTGTTCCGATGAGTTTATGGGCACCCTTATATTTGGGCCGCATGCTTTGCACTTTCTTGGTATAGGGTATATACGCCCCTACTCGGGCCGTCACAGTTCCAATATCTGCTTTCCCTTTTCAATAATCCTTCTTTGCCTAAGGTGCATAAAATGCATGCGCAATAGGGAGGTCTCACGCTTACGTCAGTTTCTGCTATTTCTCACACAAGCCGATCTATTTCGATTACGTGTGATAATGGGGATTCAAGCACAAAAATAAGCCCCAACAAAATAATAAAACACGCCGTTTCTCTAGAAAACTCCCCACCTGTCCATAACTAATCTCGCACACGGTGATTCGCAAATTCGCGTCGTGAGCGGTGAAGATAACTCCCGGTGCAAACCGGATAATTGCAAAGTTTATCATCACACGAAGCACAAATTTCTCTCTAACAAACCTGCTTGTGAGAACTACAACGGTGTAAGTCAAATTTTTTTACCATCTCTGGGAGATTTGTTATCATATCTGAGATAGTACATCATTTTTCTTATAATTTAAAGCTCTCTCAGACGCAGATGAGGTAAGCCCGCGTACTGTCCCACCGTAGCTGGACCAAGAACTAAACAGCAATACATCACACACTGATCTAAAATAAAAACAATGCATTATATCAAATACAAAACTGGACTTACAACGTTCTGCGTCTCAGGTCCAGAAATGTCTCCGTAAATTTCATCGTAAAAAATTTTGTGGGCCTACGTGGTGCAATGTGCATACCTCATTAAAATCCGCGTGTTTATTTGAAATAATTTCGTACGTCACGGTCAAAACAGTAACACTCCTACTTAGCTTTCGGGGTAGGGCCGGAAACTGCCTACATTAACTGAGCTAAAACCGGGGAAGGGCCTCACGTTACGTCAGGCCACGACCACTGCTTGTCACATCTCATTCCTTATTTACTGCTATATGACCTAAGGCAACCATCATTAAATGAGGAATAAATAAATAAATTTAAGCGTTTGACACTTTTGCCATGTGAAAAATGCAGTCTGATAATTTTTACAAAAATTTTAGGTGCAACAGAGAAGCAAATAGGACTGCCTATGTGGGGCAGAGAATTGCAAAGAAAGAGTTTGCGAATCAAGTCTTCTTCAATGAAGTAACACTTAACCCTAACGCTTACCACACTGCGATCTATTTCGCGTTTCTGCTTACACTTGTGCAGCTATTTGGTCACTCAGGTGCAGCCAGTGTAACAATTTGCCCCTTTTCTCCTTTTAGCCTACAACATGTGACCGGAGTCTGATCTTCATGGTGTTTTAATATTAACCATGGTGGCACATATAGTAATTACTTAGCTTTAAAGTGTTGCCCAAATGCAAAGAAAACGTGGACGAAAAGACAGGATAATTTCTTGTTTAAACTTTTAAAGCCTAGCGGCTGTTTAACCTACCACCAAGTCTAACATTCAAACATTCTACATGGTGCTCATATTGCATTTAAATGTTCTGTATGGACTTTTGCCTTGCACTACATTCACAGATTGGTTGTGTATAACTGAGGTGGAGGATGTTTACCGCGCGGTACACACTGAGTTCTTATACAAAACAGAAACGTTTCGTCTTTAAAGGGTTAAAATACGCGAAATAACATTACCACCACGGAAGAATACACTTAGTACTTCGTAAACGGATGGGTAAGGAGAGCATCAAAACTTCAGCTAATGAAGGATCTAGTTTTAAGACATAAGTCTTCTGCGATGCTGTTTTTCATAGAATTCATGAGTTGCACCCGGAACTAGTTGTTACCTGACGACAGGCTAAAATCGTCAGATACGCCTAACGACAAGCAACCACAGATCTCATTCTCAAGGGAACAACCTGGATATTAATTGGAGGCAGTTCAAAGTTTCAAAGTGACCAAAAGTAATTAATTCCTTTAGAATATGCTACAAAGATCTATCAAGGGGAGAGAGACTGCCCCTATAAACACAATATTTATTCTATATCTGCAGAGGTCTTACTGCAAGACTGAGACAAGTCTGCTAGACAACATGTTTTGTTACGCCACACTGAGACAAGTCCTTTGTCTTATAACAATGCAATAGGAACAAAGCCCTCAGACAACATTGTTCTGCATTAGTGCCTTATTATGTGAATACTTGGTTTTCCACACGTTTCGACGCAACATCATCCATGTGCACTGCAGGTTTTCAGACTTCAGTTAACTGTGCCATATCACCTTCATTGTAACTGCGGTTTGACCGAATGCCAGAGCTCGTGTTTACACAGCTGTATAATGAGGGTTATTAAACGATAAATTTTAAAATAAATCAATAATATACAGACCGATATAAATATACGTAGTGTAGATATATGTGACATCACAAGTAAATTCAGCCAATTTAGTCACAGTTATGAAATAATTAAATATTTTATATCGCTAAATTATATCACGGGTCCCACTTTCCTCTTAGTTTTTACGTACGCCATACTTGCTAATAACAGGAACATAATGACGTTATACGGACTTATATAAATGCCCCCTTTTCTTGAATAATAAAACGCCGCCATGCATAATTAGATGAATGTGTTTGGAAAAAATTAAGAAACGTGTTTTGTTGCACAATGAAATAACCTTGAGACGTTAATGTGTATGTGTGTGAGAGGTTACAAAACTAGGTTTAATAAGGTAGTTCGCGTGTTTCGCAAAGTGCTATATTGTGTCCTTTTGTCTTTGGAATCACTTCGGCCTAACTTTCCAAACCCCAAACAAATCTGTGATTTAAAAATCTTGGATGCGTAGGAACAATGAGCGTTGCAGACGTAACAAAATACACAAATATGAAAGACGAAATAAGTTAGAACCGAAAGGTTTATATGTAATTTGTCTGGGTGTAAACAGACGAATAATTATCTGTGTTGTCATCGCGGGAAATATTCCTACTACTTGAAACATTACAGAGCCGGACATTCGGGGTAAGGCAAGCTTCAAGCTGCAATTTTAAAGGAATATCCGCATTAAAAGAAGTTCATCAGCAGAACACCTTTCAAACTCAGGGTTAACCGAAATCCACTTGCTACAAAAACTACGAATTCAGGTTTAGTGCAAGAATCTGCATGTGTAAGACCTGACTTTGAACTTGAAGTTTAGCCAGTTCCATGCACCTCGCACTCTCAAACGTGTTTTCTTAAGCACCTGTCTATATAGACTCATAACCGAATTCCAAACACAAATTATCATTTTCCTAAAGTCACCAGTGGTTGTTTTGAAGTATCACACCATAGCCAAGCCTCTGTTAAAGTCCTGCACAGTAAAACTACTTTCCAGTGAAATGTTTTACGTATGAATCCGAAAACAAATCAGGATGGTCTCTACATGTTGGCTCTCCGCGACTGTTTAATCAAAATATTAGGACCTACCACTCATATCTGGATAATGATTCCTCCATCCAAAATACTAGAATGCGCCATGTCGCTGCGATACGAAGTCCAATATAAGCTAATTTTATTCCCAGTCTAACATACTTTTAACTGCGTCTCAAATGTACACACAGCGAGTGTCAGCAACGACCGGTGAACGGGTTTCTGGACGTTTGTGAAATACGCAGAGTTCAGATATACAAAGAATTAAGACTGACAGAAAACTGCGGAGATGATTTGCTAATGGCGCACTTTAGCAGAGTTTATCTCCAATTTTAATAACGTTCATTACGCCTAGCAAATGGTGTTTACAACATGTCAACACATTTCACATGTCAGGTTACAATGATTCATCGATTATCGCCATTACACCAAAACATACGCGCCTTTGCCATAAAGTTATTTTTAAATTTACTAGCAAATTGCAATAAACGTCTAGATGAAAAATGTTTCTTTTTTTATTGTGAAAATAAGAGTGTCTTGATACTGCTCATACTATTCTACACTGAATTAGGCTGGTGTATTCTCATCTCACAAGCGTGCAAGGCCGCCATTCTGGCATTGATGTCAGTGAGGTGTCAAAGCGACGAGGTGTCTAATGACAAGGCTTTCACAAGGAGCTTAGGAAACCCGTCACTTTCAAGGTGACACTACATGACAAACTTTGGGTTAATTTCCGAGGACAAATACAATTCCTAGAGGAAAGTATTTTGTGTTTTATGTTACTAACCTTCATGTATTAACATATTTTCAAGACGCTCAGTAAAAAAGCTCCTCCCATGGGAAATCACGTCGGTATAATGCGTAAGTTAAATTTATTGTTTTAAAGGCTACATCATGCAGCGAGTGCTAACATTTAAAATGTGATCATCACAAGCGTCATTAAATGCGTTGGTTTTGTTTTATAGCGGTGAATCGATATTTTGAACAACACATTGAAAGATGGTTCTATCAGAGAGCATAAATAAACCGTATGTTGTACATATGACTTCGCTGCTACACTGAGAGGTGCTGACGACCGAATCGTGGTGAATTTTTCATGAAAATATTGTTGTTGGTGGGAATTTGTGTCTATGTAACCGAAGCTTGTATTCATTTTGATAGAGAAATCGGCTTTGTTGTTGGAAATATTAACAACCTACACAAATGCTTCTTCCAAACCCAAAAGTGGGAAACGAAATAAAGCAAAATGTATTCTCTTCAATTGAGCCATCGTTTGTACGCGTATATTTATGTGGGTACACATGTGTGTGTGTGTGTGTATATATATATATTTATATATATATATATATTTATTTATATATACCTAAGAAACCTATCCTGTTAATGAAACGGAGCTTATTATACCAATAAAATGCGAAGAAGAAAGTCTGGAAAAAATCTATTAGGTTTTAAAATTTACCTCTCTCGAAATCACGTCGAACCTAACCCAAGAACTGCATTAGGACAAAAATTACTACAATCACCTGGACACTATTTCTTTGAACAGTAAAACAATTAATTTCGAAGATATAAAATTTTTAATTGAATACTCGATATGCATAATTTGGAATAAGGTAAACTCATTCTAATTAAAAAGATTATCAAAACTTATCTTCGACAATATCTGGCAACCGACATCGGCAGTTACGTCATTAACCATTATCCTGTTAGCGTGGAGAATATGGTGAGTTTCTAATAATGCCAGCAGATGGCAGATGGGATTTAACTCGGTGTTCAAAGGGTTAAGACATCACTGGAGGCGTGACAGTGTCTTTGTAACAGGGTTCAGATTTCAGAAATATTTTCTGTGTGCAAAACAACTGCACTTTTAAAAAGAAACTGATTACAATGAAAGTTCACAAGATATGTAAATAAGGTCCAACGACCATGACGTTCTTTCCAATGAAGTTTATTCCTTGGGTGTGAGTGCTACAATTAAAATAGAGAGAAAAGCACACAAGATTAAAAACTGGAGTTCAGTACGTAGCATGCATACCACACCCGTCGAGAATCCATGTATACACGTGGAAATTGCACGAAAATTCCGGCAGAAATCTCTTTGTTTCCTCTCCCAGTTATGCGAAACAAATCTCTGTGCTTCTCACAAAAAAACAATCAATCATCTGTAATTCAAGTCTTACTGACAACGTCCTCTAGTGACTTTACCAGCTGTCATGGTTTATGTTGCTTTCCTTTTAGAAATGAATTATGCAAAAATAAATTCTTTTAGAAATATGGAGCTTCTGCTTAGACGCGGGAAAGGTTCTTCACAAGATTTGCCTAAGCAGGCAAAAACAGCACAATAGATAACAACCGCTTATTAGTCCAGCAGAAATCGAATCAACTACTTCAGTCTTCAAGCACTCTACCATTCACGTCCTAAACCACGCTGCTGCTACTGTGACTGACCCTTAGTAAACCAAGCAAGCAAGCAAGCAAGCAAGCAAACAAACCAAGAAGCAACTATAGCTGTATCTTCTTGCCTCCTCGTCGTCATTTTAAAGCAGTGGTCCTGTTAACGAATGGTCCCGGTATTCAAGAGTCTTCAAGCGGCGGACATTGTTTTTTTTTTTTTTAAGTTTTGCAAATATGAATATAGCCTATTTTTTGGAATATGAAATGTTCCCTGTATGCACGTAAAAACAAACAAACTAAAATAAAAGTTGAGCTCTTTGACGCCTAAAGACCCCTATAGTGGTCGTACCGCTCCGCTAACCTCTAAACGTTGCATTTTATATATTTATTCAACAAATATAGCTACTGAATATTTTAAACATGGTATACACTGTCCTTTTTTTCTCTTCAAAATGCAGTTTGTTTCATAATTCTAACGTATTTGGTTCCTGTTTTATTCACATTTTATATACAGAGTATGCTAAAATTAAAAAAAAAATAATTCCGGCGCCAAAAGGTTAATACGGCAAATTCCTTATGGTGCGCCAATTCTCCCCGTTTGCGTTTTGTTCAGAGACACACCAGTATACCGCTGAGACCCTCCGACCAGAACTCAAAAGCCTATTTCGTGTCACACTGACATTAGCAGTACAAGTATTCTATAGTAGTTACATTTGAACAAATCAAGTTTTTTTAACCAAAAACAGATGTATATCAATTGACGACTGCGAGTACACTGACGGTACGGAGTCCAAACCGAATCGCGCCTGACCCTCAAGACTGCAAATGCAAAGGCGGGCGCATTTGTTTGTGCCTCCGTCCCACTGCATCAGTTTAGTCTGTCGACAGAAGCTGACGATCAGCTTTTGTTGCATATTATTTAGTGACTTTTTAAGTCTCGATTCGAAGCGATGTTATTAGTTTGCCCGCAGCACTGACGTGCTTATTCTCAAGTAACCAATCGACTCCCACGCAAGCCATTAGGGAATCCACTTATTTGCAGCTTATAAATATTATACGTCATTATTTGTATTACCATCCTCATCGTAATCATTATTATTGCTATCATCATGCAATTACATAAGAGAAAACTGTAACTTCTGGTGGTTACTCAGGAATACACCTTTAACCTTGACAGTGTTGCTGAAGTTCCCTTATTTCTTTGTGTGGCTTACAGACAGAGCACACGGCTATATCCTGTCAAAAACACAAGTCCACACCTCTGATGCGAAGTTTCACAATTTATTTATTTCTGTAAGACGTTCTGCATGTTTCAGACGGTTTTTCCGTCTATCATCAGGAAGTCAAAACTGCACATACAGCGTCAGGTACGTGTATTTGTAAGACCAATGTTGCAACCTGCTGCTAGCCTGGTCAGGCTAGCAGCAGGTAGCAGCATTGTTCTGACAAATATCTGACGCTGTATGTGCAGTTTTGAGCTCCTGATGATGGACGGAAAAACCGTACGAAACATGTACAGCGTCTTACAGAAATAAATAAATTGTGAAACGTTGCATCTTGTTGGTTGTACTCTGCGAAAATATTAGCGATGCACAGACCTATGAATGTCACTTTATATTAGTCGACATTTGTAAGGTGTTCAGTCTAGCAACACCCTAGATGCAAATTTACGCACAGCTCCAGCCAGTTTATGTCTCGCACAGTTCTGAATTAACTCGCCCTCACAAAACACAACTGCACTTCAGCCCGATGTATTTTTAACTGCAGTGCATTTTTCACTAGTCACAAGCATTGAACAGTCTGACTCCCGCCCTACAAAACCACTAATAAGACCAAGCCGTACTCCTGTGTTAATATCAATACAATGAATTTGTCAAATGCCAATTCAAAGTTTCCCATCGCCACCATATCTGTGACTATTTGCTTATAAGGAATAATCCACACACGATTTTCACTAAAATTTACACAATTAACTCCGCGTAAAATTCCATAATTCTACCCCACATTTTCGTGGGCCGGGTAGTTCAGTCGGTATTACGACTGACTACTGGCTGGACGGTCCGGAATCGAATCCCGATGGGGACGAGATTTTCCGCCCGTCCAGACCTTCCCTGTGGCCTACCCAGCCTCCTGTAAAATGGGTACCAGTTCTTTTCCGGGGGTAAAATGCGGCCGGGGCGTTTTGCTGACCACTCACTCCTTCTAGTGCCGCGGTCGTGGACCACACCGGGCCTGTAACGGGATCACTTTATATTGTTTTACCCCAGCTACTCAACAGTTCGAGTTGCCGAACAAAGCTCAATGACAATTTCTCTCGTGTCTACCACACCGTTTTTGTGTCACACAAAATAAAAATTAAATGCCTGATAGGTATATGAATATTCTTCGACCACCTACCACATCACATAACTTGGGTCCTTACGTTGAACGAAGGCATTGTCGCTGTCCCGTCAGTCATGCTACAATCGAGAACAATAGAATAAAAATGAGTAGTTATGACAGAACAATGCAAGAACAAAGTTTCATAAAAATCGGTCCAGTATTTCAAAGTTGAAATAAACAAATATCACAGCCACCGCAATAGCCCAGTTTGTTTTCCATTTTACAAATGGAATCATTTCTGGTCAAAATACCTGACTTTCTTTTAGAAAGCTCGCGTAACTCTTTAATTAGGTAGGTTTTCACCCCATTTTATAGGCCACGCAGGCCCTTAGGTTGAATAGAGGTATAGCTCTACTCTTTCTAGGACCTTTCGACACTAGATGGGGTGGGGGGTCAGCCCCACGCCCCGGCCGCCTCTACCTCCGGAAAAGACCCGGTACCCATTGTACAGGAGGTTGGGTGGGCCCCAGGACCGGTCTGGACGGGCGGAAAATCTCGTTCCCACTGGGATTCGATCCCGGACCGTCCAGCCCGTATTCAGTCTCTATACCGACTGAGCTACCCGGCCCACAACTCTTTAATTATAATCACGCAAATCACATGTTTTCTTGATATAATTGTACTAATGTTGTAATGCAGGGGACTACTGGCGTGCCCGAATCACACTCTCTGACACAGAACGTCCTAGCCATTATGTTGCAATTCACGGTTCGCAGCTTCCTTGACGTCACCAACAGGAATTGTAAGGCTGGTTGCACTGAAACTACAGACTGAAACGGAAGTATGCGTATAAAGACTCTAGCGAAATTTGATCCGTAAACCCTGCAAAACATGACAAAATGTCTGCAGGTGTGTGTGCCTACAGCTCTGACTTTGATTTCACGTGTCAAAATTTTCTGTTTATAGCCGAGATAGCAAGTGGCCCAAAGAATGACTCTCTCACAAGGTGAAGGTAAAGCTATCCCAGCGCACGCATATGGAGGAATGGAGGTATAGCTCCACTCGTTCTTAAACCTCGGTTTTAGATGAAGGTCAGCTTCACGGCCAGAACGCTTTACCCGCCCTTCAGTGTCCAATGAAGAGGAATCATGGTGGGTTTTAAAGGTTAACCTTGGTGCCATGAAAAGATATCCTCGTCCCTGCCGGGAATTGAACCACGATTCCTCGGACGTTCAATCACTACACCGAATGAGTTATCCCACCTCCTTCCCTCTCACAAAATATAGAGAATTAAAGTTAACCACATTCGTGGCAGACGGTATATGAACAGGTCTGGAAATATTGTTCAGAAATCCTGCCATTACGACAGCTCTCTCATCGTCGCGTCCAGTACAACATGTCACTGGATCCTACCTGAGCCATCTAAGCTCAGTTAAAACCGTAGCACAAAAGTATTTACAAAATATTCTAAGTTTGTTCTCCAGCATATTCGTATGCTTTCGAAACTGTTCCTCTTTCTCACCTTCTCCTTCTATACATATCATCCTCTTTGACTTAAATACCCTAAACACATGTAATACGTTATCCACAAAAACATTTGAATATTATCCATTTTCGAAACAATTTCAGCACTGTCGCTATATCCAATACCCGCCACATAAAGTACCGTGTGACGAACTAACAAAAGTAGCTCTATGCTCAGAACAAACTTTGGTAGCGCCGACCGGAGGGATCAGTACACCATAGGGTGGTTCTTGTGCTTCACGATCAGAAGCAAATTAAAATGACCTCTGACCGGTCATCACGCAAGGTTGTCTTGTATTTCGTTCAATACCTACATTTTATATTCCATCCGTACTCATATTAAATGCAAGACAGATTCCGAAAATTAAATCTATCTTAACACACACACACACACACACATATTATATATATATATATATATATAAATTCTCTTCCCTCTATATAAGACTACAGTGTTGGGATTATTTCTAGGAAATTTAATTAGGCTACATCTATTGAATTCAAGAGCAGCACTTCTTCAATCAAAACAGAATGAAACCTGGAATGTGAAGTGACCATTTCGAACCCCTGTTTTAAAATGCCTCCCGCACAGTGAAATCCGAAGACATATTCTTACACTTAATTCTGATCACGTTTGTTATCACATGATCTGTGTTATCCCTAAAGTTCAGACATGGATCCGGGCAATTTTTATGACAGACTCCTTAGATCGAATAATCGGACCTATTATTCGACTAATAGTTACAATTATTACGACAAGTAAATACTTAAATAATGTAAATCACATAATGACACAGCTCACGTCTGCTTTGTCAATCCATCCTTTGTAGTAATCCAAAAGTTATTGTTCTCAGAAGTACCACTGCCACCGAGTGCAAATCCAATTGCAGTAAATAAATATCATATCACATCAAGTGCCAAATTCTGGGGGTCGGCAAGAATCTTGTCGCTTCTTTGAAACTTCCCGACTGGTTTTGGGGCTCCCCCCGGCCTCTCAAGCAATGGGTAACGAGGTTATTTTTCGGGAGCAAATGTGCCGTGTCGTGAAAGTGACCACTGACATCTACTAGCGCCGAGGTTAAGAATGCATGGAGCCACACATCTACTGCCCCTATACGCCTTCATTACGTAGACACGGATCAGTTTTCCTATTTTACCTTTGTACAATTAAATGTTCTGAGAATATAGATATAACCACTGAAGAAGGAAATGCACTTCCTTCATTCGCCTAAATACAAATCCATGTTCGCTCACGGGATGGAAAGAAATGCTTGTCTCTAAGTGAAAAACATAAAAAATTAAAGTTCGTCGCAATAATTGGCTCTCTGATGGACCAATAAGTGTTATTTTTACATTTGAACCTAGACTTTAAATTGAGTTTCAGTAGCTTTCGTGGTGGGCACATTATGTGTAAACGACACAGTAAAAACTTAAAATGTATTCGCTGGAAGGGACTGGAGAAAACCTTCTTGTAACTAACGTAACAAGCGGCCGGACAGAGACAGTGGCTGCAACACAAACGCCACTACTGCACCGGTCTGGTGGGCAGAGTAGCGTTGGACGCAACAAACTGTGACGATTTCCGTCCGCACAGCAAACTCACTACGTTCTCCAGTGAGAGCAGTCCGCGTTCTCATCTAGTATGGTGGAGTAGTGGATTTGATTTGATTTGTGACTTCTTCTGCCATCCTGCTACGCCTGACATCAGAATTACTGATGTCTGCAGTATACCTGCGATACCTCTCCATCTGGTTTCAGACTTAACACAAACTGTGTTGTTTGGTACTTCAGTGCATGCTGTCAAGGACAGACACACCGTTCCATTTGTGTAATCAGGATCGTTTGTTGCGGGTCACACGTATCCCACGGACCGTACTTTCTTCACTCGTCCCTTAGAAAAACATTATTATTATTATTATTATTATTATTATTATTATTAAATAACATCTCAAGGAGCAAATCTGTAAACTAAATTCAATAAACGCAACCTCGATTCAATTTTGTCACACGAAACATACTGAGCAACTCAGCTCAAACGATATCACACCGGCTCGTATTCTGTTAAATCGATACTCGACGGGGAAACATTTTTCTCCGATTATTCACGATTTTTCTTTGTCCTTCTAGGCAAATGCGACAATAATTTCTTTCCTTAAACTTTCCTATTCATTTTATAATATTTATTAACTGCAATTGGGTTGTTGCCCGGTGGCAGTGGTTATTTTACATGTATACGAAACATGAAATTGGTTACTACTAAATTTAAGTCGCGAGGGCTACATGAGGAGCATGTAGTGGCAACTTGGAATCTTGGGAACCGTCTCAGCATTTGCTTTTAGGCACAGGGAAAACAAAAAGCTTGTGTCGAGATGGCCGGCCGCAGGACCTAACGAATACTAACTTCTAGCCAGCAGCCCGGCATCTAAAGTAAAAAAAAAAAACAGCAATGCCCACACAGTACAACAAATACACATAAGATAACAACACACACAAGACAACTACAATAATACACACGGCCAGCCAACAACAATTACACAAAAGACAACTTAAAACTAGCAACAAAACACACGAGACAAATTATAATACAACATGTACAAAAGGTAAAAACACCCAAGCAAGAGAGTACTCTGTACAGTTTCTTGTAATTGTGTGTTTTTTTTTAATCATTAATTCACTCACTCTTTCACCCCAATCCTTCACTTCTCATCACTTACTACTCCTATAAACTTTTTTTCACCACCGTCCTAGCATTCAACACTATAGCGTCCTCTCTGAACCACCTACAGTGTCGTTAAACAAACTACACATAAATAAGGCGCTTGAGGTGGGTACTTAACCTTTTAAAGCCTACTGGTTACTTGATGCACCAACAGGTTTAACATTCTAAACTTGTACATTCAGCCCACGCTGTATTTATGTGTTTTGTATTTATCGCAGAACAAACAGCGACTTCTGCCCCATGCAACATTAACTAATTGGTTATTATAACCGAGATGGAAAGTGCTTACTGCACGGTAAGAAATGGGTCTTCGAATAAAAAGTTTTACGCTTCATATTTAAAAGGGTTAAAATTGCCGCCTTCCTTAATATTTTCGAATCTCAAACGGCATGAAAACACCACTCACACAACCACTTGATTCAACGACGTTTTCACAATTATATTCTTTCAGTATTATTGATACATCTTTAATGTTTCTGCATCCAATTGGTACGTGCACCGAAATGATGTCACAATGCATTACAGAGGTCAATGACAGTGAAAAAGTAAAAATAATCTCAAACGTAAGACCAGTCATCACTTTTTTAAAACACATTCCAAATTATCACGACGTAAGACAATAAGAAAAACTGTTTTGAATTACAACTGAAGAACACGGAAGCTTAGAATACACTTGAAATTACTTCAGAAGCCCACTGGACAAACCCTTTCTATGGCGATATTTCTGTCCTGGGGTTAAGACACCTGAACCTTGATTAGGCCTGCTGGTTTCCTTTACCTTTACCCCCTACAGCATTATGGATTCTACGTACAAAGAAGGAAACATTTCAGAATGAGAGCCACGTTATTTCATGAAGTTAGCGATTCTGGTCAGGGGGAGGGGCAGTTACATACGTATAAAGAACAGAGCGACTGCAAGTTTTTCACGTGCTTGGCTATTAGACGTGCCGTTATATAAACCTATGTTCGATGTAAGAATCGTCTATTTACTGTTACAATTACATGCGTTTTAGACACAACAAACAAATAACATTTTCAAGAACAGGGCGCCCGCTTTTCACACAAATAACCATCCCCCATTTTCCGAAAATGTACACATCTAATTCACTTTTCGCTCCATTTTCTGAAAACGAAAGTAAAAGCAATAAACTGCTGGTTGTACTTACAAGTGCTCTCGATAGCAGTGTAACAGACCACTTCATTGCCGCTATTAAGCGAAGACCATCCCCCCACGTAACGGGCGTTTGACCACACTCGGAAAAGGCTGCCCATTCACCACTACTCTGTAAGGGGCTCTTCGTGGAACGATGCAATGCATGCTACACGGCCCTTCTTTTAGGAAGGTCGTTATAAGAAATGCTAGTTTATGATAGTGTTGATAGTATTACATACGTGTTCAGTGGTGCAGTTCCTCCACCTCAGTCACTAGGCTGGCCACTGATGGCTGAATGCTACCTGTAAATTCACGAACCGACTTCTTCACCTGTCCACGTCAGGCATACAGGGAGGGAAATGGCTCCGCGCGAAGCACCTGCAGTACAGACCACAACCTGATGGCAACACATTCCCTCTCCGTAATTACCTTCTCCATCTTACTTCAATCTACCGATACTAGCCAGCTAGTCAGACAGACGGTTTTAGTCAAGATGTCAGTTACCCAGTCAGCCGACCGCAGCGCCAGCGATCAAACACATGGCGATATGTCGGCTGATGACGTCGTCAGTGGTCATCTTGTTACGTAATTTTTCAGTGACATACGCCTTTGTATTTACTCTGGCATAAAATACCTTCTCTCCCTTGAAATTTGCAACAAGACACGGTCGATGGAATTAAGGTGTGCCCAAAACACGAATTTTAAACTCAGTTCACCTGATAACGTTTCGAATTCCTGTTAAGTGTTCAGTTCGCATGATGAGCCTTAGAACCTAAAAAGCAGCACATAAAATGTTCCACAGTATGTACAGTTGTTGTCGACACGTAACATGCAGTGGCGAAAACTGAGCCGGTGCCTCGGTTGGCGGAACTGTGCGATGTCGACCTGTGTACCTTTCGGCTGAATCTGACCTCCGGATAAGGTTTCGCCGATGGTAATACGCTGCTATAAATATCGACACAGTAATCATGGCATCACTGTCTATGGATATCACACCTCCACATATTCTGCGCAAGTTGTTACCAACTTATATTACGGGACAGACATTTTAGTGAAGCTAACCACTCCCAGCCATCTAGCTGAGAATGAGTGGAACCTATCTCCACTTCCCCAGACGTGTATAGGCAGTTACATCTTTCACATTTACCAAAACCCTGACCAGACTCTAAGCCAAACGATAAAAATATTTATGAATATTATGTTTATTTCACCGTGCATCATTGTGATAGATGAAGAATAAAAGACCTACTTGATGTCACTTGCTATTTTATTTCACTTCTTATGTCCGAAACATGTTGAGCACATATGAAGTGAAATAAAATAGCAAGTGATATCAAGTTGGTCTTTTATTCTTCAAAAATATTTATATCAAGTAGTTTGAATACTTCAATATTACAATTCAAAGGTTGACTCAATACAGCCTGTTAACGGTACCTAATTATTTACAATGGAAATATCAATGGAAGAACGTGATATGGATCTGCCGTAAATATAACTAACGCGGTTTTTAACAACTGCAGATTTCAAGCGTCCACATTTTCCTGTTTGGTTGTGGTTTTGCCGACGGCATTATTTGGTGTTTGCACCCGCAGTTTTTTGTATCTGGTGGTCGCGGAGGGGGGGAGCGGACTGGCTTCCGCTCTGGACTGATACAGGCTTGTGGGAGGGGGAGACGGTTTTTATAATAACGTCCGAAACCAGTTTTCTAACGTCAAGATTACCAATGTAGTGCATACATTTGTGACACTTTTAGGCGTTACTTCCTAAGTAAAAAAAGAAAAAACAAAGAACACCTCATGTCTACGCGTCTGTTACCTAGTATCAACGTCGGATTTTCATGAAATTCGGTATAGGTTTGAAAACGGGAAATGGAAAAGTGGGACGAATCGAGAACTAGAAGAGATGAGCAAAAGAGAAAATACAGTAAAATGGAAAAAAGGGCAAATGATAAGTTGGTTAGGTCACCTAGAGAGAATGGAGGAGGATAGGATGCCCAAAAAGATCTTCACTCAAGAACTGGAAGGGACGAGAAGGAGAAGACCCAGGAAAAGATGGAAAGAGGAAGTAGAAAGAGATCTTCAAGTGCTGGGATAGCGAAGGTGGACAGAGTTGGTGGCAGATAGGAAAAAATGGAAGGACATTGTTCGACAGACCAAAGCCCACAGTGGGCTGTAGTGCCAATGGAAGAAGAAGAAGAAGAAGGTATAGGAATTCTTTGCAGAAACTTGTCGTGCAAGTTTCAGTTTCGTGCAAATGGGATCCTTGACAGTCATAGTTTACTGTAGAGCCTAAATAAATTAGATTAAATTCGGTATAGAAGACATCCACATGATACCGCACAGCCGTTACGAGTTTCGTGAAAATTGCCCGAATGAATGCCATACTTTACTTCGAGGCCTAAACGGTACTTTGCCAATATATTTCACGTGTTTCTTCGGATAAATAAAATTAATTACAAAAGATATCCACGTAAATTCGTCAAGAAACTATAGGTTATTTTAAAACTGGTAGAGAGTGAAAGCAGTTAAGGACGTAAATGGGTGCAAACTTCAATACCCAGAGAAAGGTTAAGCCATTTAACATCAACAGCCTGGACAGTTTCTGGAAAGCGTATATTAAACGCAAAACACATGAGCGGCGAAACACTAAAACGTTGGTTTAATGTAAATAATTAAGTTCAATGTTCATATGTGCCTGTTCATTAGCAGATGTAAAAGCAATAGTAAATTTTAGAATACAGAACAAATCGTTTGCTGGATTTAAACAACAATTGAAATACCACAGAAGGCAATTGCATGAACTTTGGGGCATTCGTTGCAGTTACAGTTTATAGTGCAAAAGCAACTGTTTGCCACTGTAAGGTATTGTTAGCCTGCGAAAGAAGAGGACTTTTGAAGTGCATGAAATTAATTGGTTAAATACACGGTAGTCGAAAATTATGAGCCTAGGTTCGAGACGTAATAAGTCTTTTGAGAAGAGATATCCAGAAAAGGACTTGCTGTAACGTGTTTCCTAACTGATACCAGACGTGCATTTTTTGTGCATACTCCATAAGCACAGAGACGTTGAATGTAATTGTTGGTGATGACAATATTTCGGGCGACCAATATTCAGAGATAAGAAAACAGGCACAACTGACACACATGGGATCAGAGAGGGAAAGGTAAAGGTAAAGGTAAATGTAAAGGTGAAGTTCACCCTAGAACAAGCCACGAAGACCCAGAGAAGGAGTAGAGGTATAGCTCTGCTATTTCTTTAACTTCGGCGCTAGATGGCGGAGTGGGTGGTCAAGGTCAAGCCCCGGCCACTTTACCCCCGGGAAAGAGCCGGTAACCGTTGTATATGAGGCTGGGTGGGTTTCAGAGCCGGTCTGGACAGGAGCGGAAAATTTCACCCCCCATCGGGATTCGATCCCCGGACCGCCCAACCCGTAGCCAGTCGCTATACCAACTGCGCTATCCAGGCTTACGGGAACAGAGAGGGTCACATAAAATTTGTAAGCACGTGCGAAATTCCACAGAAGTTAATGTGTTGTGGGGCATAGTTTATGGTGTTCAAAAGACTGTCACGGCAAACATTTACCTGGATATGTTCCAGCTGTTTGCATTCCAAGAAGAAAGGAAAGAAGAAGGAGGTGGAGGTAAAATTTTGTTTCTACACGACGGTTCTTCACCCTACCTCGGTTATGACTTACGAAATGTACCGCAACTCAGATTTCCTAATCGGTGGATCGGAAGAGGCGAACCAAAGCCACGGACCCACGAAGTTCATTCCTCTCACAACTGAATTCTTTGTGTGGAGATTAAAAAAAAAAAATCTCTTTTACGCTGAGAAAATCAGAGATTTGCGTCATATGCGGGAAATTATTAACGTAAGTGAAAAGGCAGTCACTACGGACATATTTCAACGAACACGGCGAGAAATCGAGTACCGTCTAGATCAGGGCTGATGAGGCTATGGCGTATGTGCCCAGAATGGCACGCGGAAGTATTTCCTTGGCACGAGGCATTCACTGCCGTCCCAATTTTTTTATTTCTTTTGCCAGACCAAACTCTAAATTGTGAAGAATATATATGTAAGTGTATATATATATATATATATATATATATATATATATAAAGGTAAAGCAGTCCCGTT
>Ga0123357_10002612_pt1 | contig 20239 bp, 12 predicted proteins | sample TergutEmb28metaG_FD_89873 | JGI IMG/M metagenome (GOLD analysis project Ga0123357, IMG submission 89873) | Embiratermes neotenicus P4 segment gut microbial communities from Petit-Saut dam, French Guiana - Emb289 P4 | ecosystem: Host-associated > Arthropoda: Insects > Digestive system > Gut ... | reverse complement strand
CTGGCGGATACAGATCGACAGCGATATGTTTTCGATACGGCTCTGGAAGAAGGACGCGGAAACCGGCAAGACCGTCATAGGTAAGGACGCGGCGTTCCGGCTCAAATACCTCGGGGCCGACGGGGGAGCTGACGACAAGTGGGTCGAGATGACAGTACCGGGGCCGAACGGGATCGAGCGCTGGGGAACAGAGGGCAATCCCTTCCGCGTCGGTGACGACGGCGTGCTCATACTGCCGAAGAAGCTGCAGGCCGGCAGCTACAAGCTGTATGAGACCGAGGCGCCCGATGGCTATGTGCTCTCGTATCACGAAGCGGTCGACGATGGCGGGTTCTATCAGGCGACAGACGGCAGGATACACAAACATGGTTTCGGGCAAGACGCAAAGGCCGGGGACGCGAACTTCATTGACGGGCATTTCCTGCTTTACAAACCCACAGGGCTTTCCGCCGCGCCGCAGCCTGCCGTCGGGATCGTTTTTGACGTCAATGAGGCTCACCGGATTTCGGATTTCGATATTGATGAAGATGGCTATGATGATTTCGCGATCGAGCTCGTCCAGTACAATGAACAGCAAAAAGGGCGCTTGAATATCCATAAAGAAAAGGAAAACGCGATCCTGCCGGAAAACACGGACAAAACAGCGCCGTTTGAGGGCGTAAGGTTCGAGCTGTACGCGGCGGATGATATCCTTTCGCTCGACGGGCATGGTAACGTGCTTTATGAAAAGGGCGAGTTTGTCGCCGCGACGAGCACAGACGCTATGGGGGACGCTTATTTCAAAGACCTCTATCTCGGCAAGTACTCCCTGAAAGAGGCCGATATCGGCGACTCATCGAAGACGCGCATAAACGGCAGGCTCGTATCGGGATACAAGTTTGTCGATGGGATAGAGATCGACCTCTCCCCTCCACCCGGCGCGGGCCTCCAGCCGGGGAGCGCGTTTTATCAGGAAAACCCTGTTGTCTCCGCGTCCTGGTCTATGCTCAACGTTTGGCAGCTTGGGACGATCAACGTATATAAGTCCGGCGAGAAGCCAAAAGGCGCGTATATGGACGATGCGACCGGTGGGCTTGTGACCCCTTACGAGGAAGAGCCGCTGGGGGGCGTTGTGTTTGAAGCGGTAGCTGATGAGGATATACACGACTTCAATACGGGCGAAACCATCTGGAAAAAGGGCGACGTGGCCGGTACGGTCGTCACCGATGAAGAGGGGAACGGCAGCCTTTCGGAGCTGCTTCCGGGCGAGTATACGCTTCGTGAAACGGATGCCCCGGATGGCTACGTCTTTGCCGACGACAGGCGTTTCACGATCAATGGGCGCGGTCATACAGACGCTTTTGAATGGTATACGTGGGATATCTTCGATGTGAGACAAAAGCTTTCAATCATGATCGAAAAGGTGGACGACACGGACGGGCATGGGCTTTCCGGAGCGGTTTTTGGCCTTTTCGCCGCGGAAGATTTTGGAGCGGAAGCCCCGGGAATTGTCGAAGGGGCGTTCATGGGGAAGGCGGTTTCCGGCGAGGACGGTAAGGCTTCGTTTCGCGATCTGCCTCCGGGCAGGTATATTGTCCGCGAGATATCTCCCCCGCCGGGCTATTCACAGAACAGCAAATTTGCCCCCGAAATCCCGCTGGCGTACGACGGCCACACGGTGGAGTACCTGACATGGACGGGCGTCTGCGTCGACGCGACGGCCGTCTCGGTGGAGGTAGACAAGGATACGATACGCCGTACGTCCGCCGCGTTTGTGAGTTTGCCAAGACAGGGAGGGCGCAACAATGTAGGCGACGCCCAGGAACGTTTTCGTTATGATATCGATTTTCGCTTGACCTCCGCCGTTTGGGTCGATGAGTTTGTCGTGGACGACCCTCTTGAAAACGTGAACAGCGGCAAGGTCTTCGTAGAGGAGCTTTGGACGCCTGTCGTCTGGGGCGATTATGACGGCCTGTGGAACCTGTGGTACGCCACGAACAAGACGAACCCAAAGAAAATTTATTCGAATATCAGCGCGATGGACACAAACCCGTTCAATCCGGACAATCCCGACGGGATCGCGGTTTACCCGAACAACGGGCTGAAGCTGCTCGCCCAGGGGCTCAGGACGGATCAGCGGTACCACTTCTCGCTGGAGGACTTTGGGCTCGAGAAGGATGAATATATCACGAGCCTGCGTTTCGAGTACGGCAGGGTCGAGGTTGGCTTCACGTCCAAAAACTACGCTTCCGAATCGCTGAACGGCGAGCACCGCACAGTGTCGGGCAAAGACCTGAATTTGCCGTCAAACGCGGCGGGTGAACTCAAGTTGATTGATCCTGCGCTGTTCCCCGCGTCGGGCGAACTCAACGCGAAACCCGGGACGTGGTTTGGGGCAGGCGCCGCCATGGCCGCTTATATGTCAGGCATGGACCCGGGCCAAGGTGTAGATCCGTCTACGGCTTCCGGCGGGCCGGGGCTTGGCGAACGGAGTGAAAGGGTCATCCAAATCGCCGGCGCGGAAGCGCCCTCGAACCTGACGGGGAGTATGGCAAACTATGTCACGGGCATCAACGGTGATATCGTCGACTGGACGCCGAGGGAGGATACCAGGTTTTTTGCGGAGGGCGCGAAGGACCCGGGGTATGAGCTGAAGCCGGCTACATATCTTGTATCCGCGGCGAAGCCCATGACAGACGTCGATATCGTGAATTCCGCCTCGGCGCGCATCGCCAGGGATATTGTGTTGGTCGCGTACGATCAGGACGCGGTTGTGACAAAAGTGATTGATACATTCAAGTACGACGGCAAGGCGCCGAAGGGCGCCGATGTGAAGACAGGCGACAGCTATCAATTGCTCGCGTGGCTGATTGCGCTGCTGTCCGCGTCGCTCGGGCTGCTGATCCTCGGGCGTGTGAGCCTGAACCGCCGCTACAGGGAAAAACGGTCGAGATGAAAGATGGAAATGGAAGGACGGAAATCAAATGTATATAAAAAGCTTTAAAGCACTCATCGCGTTGGCTCTCACAGTTGTCGCTTTGCAGGTCTCGTCCATGATGGTATATGCCGGTGAATATGCCGGTGAATATGCTGGCGAAACCGGCGGCGTTGGAAATGGGCAAAAGGCCTCGGTGACGCAGGTGACGCAGGAGTTTACCTATAATGAGGGCGAGGCGCCGGATATTCCCAAAAAGATCAGCCAGTTCGGAGAAATCCTGACGCTCGTTTCGGTTTCCGATCCGGTCGAAAGCCGGACGCTTCCGAGCTCTCGCGACTATACGTACAGCGTTTCGAAAAATTTCTCTGCCGGGCAATTGGCCCAGGCGCCGAAAAATGTCAAACTGACGCCAGTATACGGCGAGGGGACGCGGCAGGTCGATCGCGTGGAGGTGATACGCGATCTACCAACCAACGATGTGGACAAGCTGCAGCAGCGAAGGGTATACGCTGACACAAACGGCAGGGGCCCCGGCGAGTGCGGCAAGGGCGAGCTGGCGCTTGCCGAGGTCAAGTATGAGGTGGCGTCAAGGGATGATGACGGAATCCCCGACCGCTATACAGCGTATGCCGTTTATCGCGGGGAAGAGAAATATTCGGAGCTTTTGTACTACTCGGCTGTCGTGACATACACGAAAACGGTTACCGAAGACGGGGTGGCGACCTATACGGTGGTCGCCACATATGAGGGCGACGCGCCTGTGGCAGACGACGCGTCCGTAAATAGCGACATGCCTATAGCAGGCGGCGGCGCGTACACGGATGGCGACGCGCCCGCGGATACGGCGGCGGATACGTCGGATAAGGCGGTCGCCACAGGTTTTGACAGCGGCGCGGCAGCGGCGGATTCTCAGACGATCCGGATACCGTTTTCGTCACTCACGCTCTCACCGCTCGGGGCGGCGACGCTCGCAACCCTCATCGCCGCCGTTGCCACGCTGCTGGCGCTCGGCATATACCACCGGCGCCGGCTCCGCGAGAGCGAAAAATAGGCGCTCCGCGAGAGCGAAAAATATACGCGTTTGACACCTGCGCTACTTTGCCATATAATCCTTTACGCCGTCGGGGTGTAGCGCAGCTTGGTTAGCGTACTTGACTGGGGGTCAAGGGGTCGTGAGTTCGAATCTCACCACTCCGACCACGGTAGACTCGTTGAAATCGTTGAAATTTCAACGGGTTTTCTTTTATGCCAAATCTGAAAACATTCTCAAAAACAGACGCTTTGGTGTTTGTTTGGTGTTTGCTCAGTGTATGGCGAAAAAAATTTTTCATTTTTTTTCGCCTTTTTGGACGGAAAGCCAAAAAACCATCATATAAATTCATATAGGACAAAATATTTGGCGGTGAGGCCGCCAGAAAGGAGCTAAAAATGGTAGATATTGCTAAAAGGGAAAAAATGGCTGAGGCCTTTCGCCTCACGCGCGAGGCGAGCTACGCTTGCCTAAGCGCGGCCAGCCTGGTGCTGGCGGCGGATCGAGCAGCGGTCGTGGGCGGGGAAAAAATCGCGCTCCAAGATAAGGTAGAACAAGATATATTTGACAAATTGCTCGAAGCCTATGACCTTTTGGGCGGCTTGGCATGGCCTCCCGAAGCTGGCGCCCCGCTGAGTAAGGGGGTGTGATGAGGAAAAAAATGGAAGCGAGGGCGGCGATTGCTGCCGCCCTTTGCCTTTTGCTTGCGCCAGCCGCTGCTGGCAGTATGGCAATGGGTATTAATGCGTTTAATGGCGGATCAACCTTTGGTGATTATTGGGTAGCAGGCTGGGTAGCACTCGGCAGTAATACTGGTAGAGAAACATTTTTCGGTGTGTTGATATTTATTCTTGTAATGATAGGGCTTCTATTTATTTATTTCGGACGGCGACAAAAGGAGCGAACAGTTCATAACGGAGTTCTGGGTGACGCTAAGTTAATTAAGAGTCGGAGTGAATTGCGAGATAAGAATGATATTTGGTATGGAAAATGGCAGCCAGAAACTGCAGGGCTTGTCTTAGGCTATGATGGTAATGTTTTTTATTATGATCACTTTAATGCTCATGCATTGATTGTGGCGACGACGGGGAGCGGCAAGAGCCGTATAATCGCGTTGCCAACAATTGATCTGATATCAGAGGCTGGAAAGAATCTTGTAATCACTGACCTCAAAGGTGAACTTGAAGAGTTAACAGCAGGCGAATTAAAGGCGCGAGGATATGAGTTATTCCGATTAAATCTTGTAGACCCTTTGCAGGGAGACCGATATAATCCGATTGAACTTGTACTTTACTATGGCGATCCGAATAATGGAACCGGTGATATCGCAAGAGCTGTACAAGCTGCCAATGAGCTTTCGGAAATAATAATTCCTGATGACAATAGCAATGCGAGCCGGATCTGGACAGACGCGCCACGCGCCATACTAACTGGTGTGATTTTGTATATCGTTCTAAATACAGAAATTCCCCGAGAACTTAAAACAATGTTGTCTGTTGTACGTATGATTACCGAAGGAAGCATAGGTGAGGGGACAGACCCGTGCGAGCCACTTAAAAATATTTTTCGCAAGTTACCATCAGGACATCCGGCGAAAGACGCTTTTTCTGTTTTCCTTAGCTCGCAGGGGCAGGAGCAGAGTGGTATTCTTTCCACTCTAAAAACGCATGTACGCCTTTTTACAGACCCAAATATAGCTTGGTTATGTTCTACATCTGACGTAGATATTTTCAACCTTATGAAAAGTAAAACCGCTGTATTTTTGCGGATAACGCCATCTGTCAGTAGTGGCGGCGGATACAATAAAATACTTGCTGTTTTTCTTGCACAGTACTATCAAGCCGCAGACACCGTGAAGAATTATTACGGTGGTAAGTTGCCGCGAGAAACTTATGTGATTGCAGACGAGTTCGGTACTTTGCCAAAAGTTGAAAATTTTACAGGTGCCATGGCTATCGCTCGCTCGATGGGATTGCATTACTTTATCTTTGTTCAGATGTTATCACAGCTTCGCGAAAAGTATGGAGAGAACGGAGCAAACATAATATCCGGTAATTGTACAATTAAGGTTGCTATGAAGCTTGCAAACCTCGAAGACGCAAATTATTTTTCTCGTGAAATAGGTGATATCACGGTTAGGACTGAAGGGACGAGTAATCATAAGAGGGATTTTTTTAGAAATGATGGCTCATTATCATATCAAGAAACATCGCGGCAGCTAATCAAACCTGAACAATGGACAGAACGCAGTCCACTACGTGACGGCTTAATAGTAATAAAGTCGGCAGATAATGACGTGCCGGAAAGAGCCGGGAAATTTTGCTTTCCCTGTGCTGACGCTACAGAAACTCCGACCATGTATCATTTTGATCTTGGCAGTCGGGAACACGAGCGTAATAGGCAGCAAGTCTATCAAGAGCAACGGCGCGAAGTAGAAAGACGAAATAAAAATCATATAAATACGGTTGTTGCTTGGAGTCCAGACTTTGAGGACAAATCAGAAGAAGAAAGAAAAAAGCCCGCCGCAAGCGCTCAGCTTTCTTCCGATAATGATGGTGTTGATGTATGGGGATTCTTAGAAGAAAGCTGAGCGCTTGCGGCGGGGCGGCACTCCGTGCCGGGCGGCAGACGCAGACGGGCAACCCTCCACTGGAGGCTTGCCGGTTGCTTGACAGCCCTTCAACCGTCCACTGGACGCTTTCGGGCTGTCGCTGCCGCCACCGTTCCGAGCTTCCCCTTATCGGGGTTCGCACGGAACGGCTTTCCGCCCTCGCTGACGCGACGGCGGGGAGATTGTGCCGCGTAGCGACACAATGCAAGATGTAGGAATGTACAGCGCACGCGCTGCCATTCCAATCTTGCGGGGGGCTGCGCCCCCTCGACCCCCGGCCCCAAAGAATTCGCGCTATACGCGCCGCGAATTCTTTGGGGCAAACCGCGGACGGCTTGCAACCTGCGCGGCCTCGGTGCATAAGACGCGACTTTCGTGTTTTTTACAGGCGAGGGTTCGCGCACGGAACAAGTTATTTGGGAAAGGAGTTTTACATTTATGGCAAAAGAAAAAGAAAAGAGAATTGATATCAGAGTGACAGAAACAGAACGTGAAACCCTTAAAGCAAGGGCGAGAGCCGCGGGCGTGACAGTCGCCGAGTATATCCGTCTGCTTGCCCGTCTTGGCGGAGAATTGCCACAGGTTGATGTAGATATGAAGCTTTTTCAGAAAATGTATACCGAGTTGAGGAAGCAAGGCGGAAATATCAATCAAATAGCAAAAACACTCAATCAGGGATTTCAGCCGGATAGCGATGTGCAGCGGAGAATAAACGCTGCCTTGGAAAAAAACGAACGAGCCACCGCAGAAATTGCAAGGCTGTTGATTGAAGCTCGGAAGGGGAAGGTGATCATAAATGACAGCCATTAAACAGGTTGCAGTGACGAGCAAAGCCCATGCGGCAAGTATGACGCAATATCTTAACGATGAAAGAGCATTGGAGCGCGGTACTCAGAACATCAATCGTCCAAACCAATGGTCTTTACAGATGGAACGGACGAGGGAGGCATATGGCCATGATACCGCGAGCCGTGCCGGAGCGAAGAACACTATTATGTATCATCAGGTAATCGCTTTTAATCCTGACGAATGCGACGTAAACGGCGGCAAACTTACACCTGATGATTGTATGGATTATACGCGGCAATACATTGAAACCCGATACCCACATCAAGAGGCCGTTTATGTACTTCATAGAGAACACTGTCAGGCTGATAACACTGATCGTTACGCAGTCCATATCGGTATTAATCGTACGAACCTTGAAACAGGTAACAGGCTTGATGAAGGTCTTGGTAGGGCTGCAGCAATCAGTAGGGCAAACACAATTAAAGACCTTGACCATGAATTTGAGTTGAAGCAGCTCGAACCAAACAGGCAGAACAGCATGACGCATACCAAGCAGCCATCAAAGCCTGAACGTGAAATAAAGGAACGCGGCAAAAGTCCAGAAAAGGAACTTATGCGGCAGGAAATAACCATGGCGAAAGAGTCCGCAATGGAGCAGCCGGAACATGAACGACCTCAAGCATTTGCTGATGAGTTAAATGAGCGCGGCATTACCATGAAACATAGCAAGGGTAAAAAAGATTTGCAATTTGAGCGTGAAGGAATCAGGGTAAATGGAACTACTCTCGGCGACGATTTCGGTAAGAACGCCATTGATTTCGAGCTGAATAAATCAAATGAATTGGTTAGAGAAGCCGAACAAAATATGGAGACAGGTTTAATTTTAGGAAGGGCTAAGTAAGGTAAAAACATGAGCGAGACTATTAAATTCACACGAACCAGAAAACATATTGAGGACAGGAATATGCCTCGAATCAGGAGCATGAAAGAAGCGCATGCTTATATCAAAACGAAAGACCCGAATACAAGCATTTCATTTTTTGCATTCCGCAGAGACGTTTTAAACGGGTCAATCCCCAGTAGGAAAAACGGAAGCCGTTATTACGTTGACTTAAATGAAATAGAACAATATTACAAGTAGTAATAGAAGGAGTGTAATTAGAATGGCGACTATTATCAAACGAGGCAGGACTTATAAAATCACAGTATCCCTTGGCTATAAAAACGGGAAGCAAGAGCGAAGACATAAGACGTGGATACCTGAACCGGGGAAAAGCGAAAAACAGGCGGACAAGGAAGCAAATCATGAGGCTGCATTGTTTGAGGAACAGTGTTTGAAAGGTTTGTATTTCGACGCCAATACGACTTTACAGGAATTTTCGGATATGTGGCTTGAACAATACGCAGAAAAGCAATTACGAGCAAATACCATTGACGGCTATCGGATACTTATGCGGCGAATCAATGAAAAGCTTGGACATATAAAATTGGGAAAATTGCAACCACATCATCTATTGGAATTTTATAATTTACTTACAGAAGCTGATGTGAGAAGCGATTTGAAGTATATCGTAATTTCTGATCTTGCAAGTGTTATCAAATCAAAAGGATATACACACAAAACATTTGCCAAAGCGTCGGGCATATCGACAACTACCATTTTTCAAGCTATACATGGAAAGCATATATCTGCATCAAGCGTTCGTGCGTTTTGCAATACTTTGGATATAAAGCAAAAAGATTATTTTTCGGGAATTGGAAGTAACCAGCTTTCGAATAATACGGTGGTTCATTACCATAAACTATTATCAACGATGTTTACTGCGGCGGTACAGTGGCAGTTAATCCCGTCAAATCCATGCAGCCGTGTGAAGCCGCCGAGGGCGGAACATAAAGAAGCAAAATATCTTGACGACAAAGAGGTAATAAAACTTTTTGATTGTCTTGAAAATGTAGATACGCAATTCAAAACATTTGTTTATATTGCCCTATATACAGGGATGAGGCGGGCGGAGTTGTGCGGATTGAAGTGGGATGATATTGACTTTGAACAGGAAGTTTTGCATATTCAGCGCAATCTTCTGTACACAGCAGAAAGAGGGTTATTCTTTGATGAAACAAAGACGACATCTTCTAACCGGGTGATAAAGCTGCCAAAAGAGGCTGTAAACATACTGAAAACGTATAAGGCGTGGCAGAACGAGAAGCGGTTGAGTATGGGGGATAAATGGCACAATAGCGATATGGTATTCACAGCGTGGGACGGTTTGATGGTGATTCCAAATACTATGTCATCACGATTCAAAAACTTCATTGCGAAAAGTGACTTGCCTGATATTTCCCTTCATTCATTACGCCATACGAATGCGACATTGATGATTATGAATGGGACGAATATAAAGACCGTTTCGAGCAGACTTGGACATTCGGCGACCTCTATAACAGGAGACATATATGTTCACGCGATTAAGACGGCGGACGAGATAGCCGCCGATACGCTAAATGAAATCTTTGCGTCAGCGAGACAGCCTAATGCCGTATTGGTTAAAAATTAAAAGAAGTTTCTATTTTGGCTTGAAACTTTGGCTTGAAACTTTTGCTTACAGCCTTCGGCGATATGAGATAGGACGCAGCCGCTAATTTAAAGCGGAAGCCACTCGCTATGCTTGTGCCTTTTATTTCCTTTTCTATGAGGTGAAAAGTCCGAAAGGTTGGGGGACTATTGTCGCCGAGCAGACGCACTGCCATTTTCGTCTTGTTGCGACGACGGATTTCTAATTGTAATATCACGATTCAGTATTTTGCTATGCAGAATGTCATTTATATTTTCCCTTGCATTTCCCTTCTGCCGAGTTGGTGTTTATTTGGTGTTTACTCATTTGACACATAGACTAAAACAGGCTAATCTACAAACATGATTAATACTGTTAAAACGTTGAAAAACAGAGATTTGCAAACGCAGATAAAACTAAGAAGAAATACACAAATGGCCTGTATTTATTCTGGGGGTCAAGGGGTCGTGAGTTCGAATCTCACCACTCCGACCACGGTAGACCCGTTGAAATCAGGAAGGTTTCAGCGGGTTTCTTCTTTTTGATTTCAGCTTTTTTGGCGCGGTTTCACGGGATTTTCACGCGCTACGCAAATTATTACAATCTAATTTCAATTAATTGACATAAACGCCCTGTGAACATTATAATAGCAGTTGGGGTATTAATGGCAACTACCGTGACTATTAATTCCGCGGCGACGAATGGGCGCGCCGTTTCAGATAGATTAGATCGAAGAGGTCGCACAGGGAGGTGTTTAACATAGATATTATAGTGGGAATTTTAATTGCCGCCGTAGCTGCGGGGGCGGGTCTGTTTTTTGGCAATGTGATACGAAAGAACATAAGCGAGAAGACAATCGGCAACGCGGATCTAAAGGCGAAGAACATGATTCTTGATGCGGAGAAAAAATCCGAGGCCATCAAGAAGGAACAGATACTGGAAGCAAAAGAGGAATCGCACAGAATCAAGAAAGAGACGGACGAAGAGATCAAGACCCGCCGGCTTGAGATTTCCAAATCCGAACGGAGGCTGATCCAGAAAGAGGAGACGCTCGACCGCAAAATCGAGAATATCGAGAAGAAGGAAGAGGACATCATCGGCAAGGAACGTGACCTGATCACAAAGGGTTCGGAATTGCAGGATGCTATCAACAGGCAAAACGACGAGCTCGAAAAGATTTCCGGGCTCACACGCGACGAGGCAAAGCAGATCCTGCTTTCGAACATAGAGCGCGATGTGCGCGGCGAGGCGGCGTCGCTCGTGAAGGAGATCGAGGCCGAGGCCCGGGAGAACGGCGAGCGCAAGGCGAAGGATATCATCACAAACGCCATACAGCGCTGCGCGGCCGACCATGTGGCGGAAATCACGGTTTCGGTCGTGCCCTTGCCGAACGACGATATGAAGGGTCGCATCATAGGGCGCGAGGGGCGCAATATCCGGGCCATCGAAAGTATGACGGGCATCGATTTGATCATCGACGACACGCCCGAGGCCGTGGTATTGTCCGGCTTTGACCCGGTGAAGCGCGAGGTCGCAAGGCTTTCGCTCGAAAAGCTCATCGTCGACGGGCGCATCCATCCATCCCGGATCGAGGAGATGGTAAACAAAGCCGAGAAGGAAGTGAACAATGTCATCAAGGAAGCGGGCGAGCAAGCGACTTTCGACACGGGCGTACACAATCTGCACCCCGAGCTGATCAAGCTCATCGGCCGGCTCAAGTACAGGACGAGCTATGGGCAGAACGTGCTGAAGCATTCCATAGAGGTTTCGCATCTGGCCGGGCTCATGGCGGGCGAGCTCGGGCTCGACTCCAAACTCGCGAAGCGCGCGGGACTGCTGCATGATATAGGAAAGGCTCTCGACCACGAACGCGAGGGTACGCACGTCGACCTCGGGATCGAGATACTCAAGAAGTACAAGGAATCGCAGGCCGTCATCGATTCGATGGCCGCGCACCATGGGGACTATGAGGCGAAGACCCTTGAGGCGGTGTTGGTGACAGCCAGCGACGCGCTGTCCGCGGCGAGGCCCGGGGCGCGTATGGAGACACTCGAAACCTATATCAAGCGTCTGCAGCAGCTTGAGGAAATCGCGAATACGACGAAGGGCGTAGACCATTCGTACGCGATACAGGCCGGCCGCGAAATCCGCATCATAGCAAAGCCTGAAGAGGTAAGCGACAAGGATATCGTTTTCCTTGCGCGCGACATCAGCAGGAAAATCGAAAGTGAAATGGAATACCCGGGCCAAATCAAGGTAAACGTGCTTAGGGAGACCCGGGCGGTAGATTACGCCAGATAGGCGGGTAAGGAGACGCAGCGCCCTTGCCGGAGTGCGATTGCGATGAAGATATATTTGGATAATTGCGCGTCAACGCGCGTTTCGCCTGAGGCCGCGAAAGCGGCTTACTTCGCGATGACAGAGACATACGCAAACCCCTCCGCCCTGCATACAGCGGGGCAGGACGCGGAGCGGATAGTCAAACAGGCTCGGCGCCAACTGTCGTTTTCCATCGGGACAAAGCCGGGCAATATCGTGTTTACAAGCGGAGGGACAGAGGCCGACAACCTGGCCATCTCCTCCGCTTTTTATACGGACGCCGGGAACGCGCCGGCGGCAAGGAACGCGGCGCTGCTTGTTTCGGCTGTAGAGCACCCGGCTGTATACGCGGCGGCGGAAGCGCTTGCGGCGCGCGGCGTTCAGCTGGAACGCATACCTGTTTTCGGAATGGATACCGAATTCCCCGGTATGGCCGATGTTTCCGCTTTCCGCAAGCTTTTGTCACAGGGGCTGAACCTCGTCTCCGTGCTCCATGTCAGCAATGAGGTCGGGACGATACAGCCTATCGAAGAATTGGCACGCATTATCGCCATGTACAATTCAGAGCATGAGGCCCATATCAGGTTCCATGTCGACGCGGTGCAGTCCTACGGCAAGCTGTCGATAGACGTCGAAAACGGGGATTTCGCGGGTGTCGATTTCATGTCGATGAGCGCGCACAAGCTCCATGGCCCCAAAGGCGTAGGCGCGCTCTACGCGGCCGAGCCGGGAAAACTCCATCCGATGGTCTTTGGCGGAGGGCAGGAGGGGGGCGTACGCTCCGGCACCGAAAACGTACCCGCGATAGCGGGGTTTGGCGTATGCGCGCGCGCCGCGACCTCGGATATCGTAGGGCACGCGAAGCAGGCAAGCGCCTGTCGGCGCAGGCTGCTTGAGGGGATCGAGGCCGAGATTCCGGACGCGCATATCAACAGCCCGATTGACGCGTCAGTGACGGGGAAGCCCGGGTGTTCAAGCCCATACATCCTGAGTGTCAGTTTTCCCGGTACGCGCGGGGAAGTGCTGCTGCACGAGCTTGAGAAAAGCGGTATATTCGCGTCGACCGGCGCGGCCTGCTCTTCTCTCATGAAAGACGAAAGCAAGAAGGATAGCGTGCTCGCCGCCATAGGCGCGCCGCCAGAAATCAGGGAAGGGACGCTCCGTTTCGGCCTGAGCTGGCTGAACGAGCTTGACGAGATGGATTTTGTCGTGGACAGGCTCAAAAAGGCCGTGGCGCGTTTTCGTCAGACGGGGTCGGGCCGGGCCTGAAAAAATTATTACAAGACAGACGTGGCGGAACAGTTTATAATGTCGCAATATGGCTGATATTCAAAACATTTTGATAGTACGTTACGGCGAGATCGCGCTCAAAGGCGAGAACAAGCCGTATTTTGAAAGAGCGCTGCTGAGACGTATCCGCAAGGCGCTCGATTCATTTCCCGTGAAAGAAGCGCCGCGCGATTTGAAGCCGGATGAAGAAAGTGAGCCGCAGCCGCGGGTCAAGGCGGAGACGGTCGAAGGGCTGATCGTCGTGCGGGGATACGCGCAGGAATACGAGCAGGCCATCGCCCACAAGCTGCTGCGCATATTCGGCGTGGCTACGGTGAGCCCGGCGTGGGAACTGGCGTCCCGCGAGCAGGCGGACGTGAACGCGGCGGCGACGGAGTGGATGAAGCGCAGGCTCAGGGAAGGGGAGAGGGTCACATTCAAGGTCTTCGGCAAGCGGTCCGACAAGACTTGGCCCATCACTTCGCCGCGGATCGCGGCGCTTGCCGGCGAGGCGGTGCTTGAAGCTTTCGGCGAGGACCGCGTCAAAGTCGACGTGAACAATCCCGAAGTAAGGCTTTTTGTACACCTCAGGCGCAGGAACACGCTCATATATGACGACCTCATGAAGGGGTTTGGGGGCATGCCGCTCGGTACGAACGGAAGAGGGCTCGTGCTTTTGTCCGGCGGCATCGACAGCCCGGTTTCCGCCTGGATGATGGCCAAGCGCGGCATGACCATAGAGGCGATACACTTCCATTCATACCCCTATACGAGCAAGCGCGCGGAAGAAAAAGTCTGCGATCTCGCGGATTTGCTCGCTACATATTGCGGCCGCGTCAAAGTCCATATCTTCAACCTGCTGCCGGCGCAGGAAGCGCTTGCCCAGGCCTGTCCCGAAGAGGAGATGACAATATTGGTGCGCCGCTTCATGATGAGGATCGCTTCGCGCGTAGCTCTGCGCGAGCATATGGGCTTCCTTATCACGGGGGAAAACCTCGGGCAGGTCGCGAGCCAGACGGCGGAAGGCATTGCGGTCACAGACAGCGCGGCTTCACTGCCTGTGCTTCGCCCGCTCATCGCGCTCGACAAGGTAGAGATCATCGAACGTGCCCAGGAAATAGGCACATATGAGGTTTCCATCCTGCCATATGAGGATTGCTGCACGGTCTTCCTGCCCAGAAAGCCTGTCACGCGCCCGGCCCTGGAAGCGATCGAGGCGTCCGAAGCTTTGCTCGGCGCGGAGCGTATCGCCGCGCTTGAGGAAGAGGTACTGGCTTCGGAAACGCTTTTCATCGCATGCCCATCGTAAAACATTAGAAATTTCTGAAATATTACAATCCTTTGCCTGTTTTGTGTTTCAACCGGCGCAAAACCGGGTATTCCCTATATGGATAGGTTTTGGCCATTTGCCTGTTCACGCCATGAACGTCTTCAAGATTGTTGCACATCATGCCGCATGCGAAGATTGAAAAAGGAGGAGGTAATATGAATGTAAGGGTCTTCTTTGCGATGATCATAGCGTTTGCTTTGGTTTACGCATGTGTGGCGCAAGCCCAGCAGGTTTTTGCCGATGACAGCGGCGCGCGGCATGCAGCCATAGCCGGTGAAAACGCGGCTGCAGTGACCGAGCCCGCTTCCGACGAAACTCCGCCTGCGGCCGCGATACCGGACGCGCCGGTACCGCTCTCAAGTTTTGGGGGTTGGGCGCTGCTCAATCTGGTTCTGACCATAGTCACTGGGTTGATCGCGGTGGCGATTTTCATCGGTTGGCTTTTCGGGGGAAGGAGGACATTGTATGGATCCTTTACCTTTGTCGCTACGGCGGCGGCGCTGGCTCTGTTCGCCATGACGGAAAACATGTCGCATGCGATGTTCATGACTGACAAGTGGACCGTCTGGCATATCGTCATCACAGCGACGGCTATCGCGCTTGCTGTGCTCGGCAAGGTGACGTATGAGGATGACGAAGAGAGGTTTGACGCCTATAACGCCTGATTTAAAAGAATAGCCCACATTTTTCCATCATTATAAATATTATGCACAATTCCAATTTTAAAAAAATATGGAAAGGGGCTTGTGTTTTGTTTAAACTGGTGAGAAAATAAACTTAAATATTGATTTTGCAAGGGCACAGTATAGGAGTATCGAGTATCAGCATTCAGAAGCCTGTTCTATAGAAATTGCCAAATGTAAAAAACTACTTCGCAATGCTTGTAGAAATGCGGTTGGTTTCGAATGTTGTGCGCCTGCGCGAGGCGCACTCTACTGTTACACGTGAAATGATTTGTTGAGAAAGGTTTGAAACTCAATGTTGGTAAGGAATGGACGCTTCGGAGACAGGATTTTTGCCAGGTTTTTGGTTGTTTCTCTCATTGTCATAGCCGCGCTGACGGGAATGTTTGCCGCTCAGGGCCGGCCCGCGTACGCGGACGAGGCGGATGGCGTCATATCGGTGTCTTATTTTCTTGATGGAGAGCAGGTCTATGGCGATGATATCGTACCGGCGGGATTGGCGGACGGCTGGCAACTTTTGGGCCTGCCGCCGTCGCCCGAGGGATACGCGGTCTTTGGCTGGTATCTGAAGCCTGATCCCAATGAAAACGACGAACAGTACACGAAGCTTGCCTTGACCGGGCCGACAAACGTATACGCCGTGACTGTCCCCTGTCAATACAATATCAAATACGACCTCGGCGCGTATGGCGGCGCCGCGTTTGAAAACGGTGAGGGCAATCCCGACACGTACAGCGCCGCGGATGTCGCGGATCATCCTATCGTATTAAACCCGCCTCAGACCCAAAACGGCTTCACGTTCAAAGGCTGGGCGGAGGGCGGCGAGGCCATACCACAGGACGCGAAGGGCCCCATGACTTTCACGGCAATGTGGGTAAAGATAGTGTCGCCTTATCAAATCATCAATATCACCGGCGACACGGTCGTCACGGTGACGTCGAATGGCAAGAGCGGCGAAAATATCAGGTTTGACGTCAGTGTATACAATCCAAACAATCCGAACCCGGACAACGTGGCGACGGGGGAATATATATACACGGGCCTGATCCCCTTTGACGCGGGCGGCGCCCAGGCGTCGGGTACATTCGACGGGTACCTCAGTCTGGGTGACAATGAACTTTTGCAAATCAGCATCAAAGGAAACAAATTCTTCGGCGAAGGGTCTTTTGAGTTCGCGGTGGTCGCCGGGAAAACATTCACCGTGACCTTTTACGACAGCGACGGCGCGGTGATAGGTACGCCTCAAACCATCGAAGAGGGAGACGACGCTATACCGCCGCAGTATCCAGCCAAGGACGGATATAGATTTTTGGGCTGGGATTCAGCCTTTACAAATGTCCACGAGGATCTTGATATTTGCCCTATTTGCGAGCCCGTGTACCACGCGGTCACTTTCGTGGATTTTGACGGCGCGGTACTGAACAGACAGTACATAGCGCACGGCGCGAACGCCGAGACGCCCACGCCGCCGATCCGTGACGGCTACACATTCGCCGGGTGGGACAGGGCGTTTTCAAATGTCACGGAAAACCTGACGGTGACCGCGCTTTACAACATCAACAAGGCTACGGCAGCCACGACTTCACCGACCACGCCAACCGCGCCGACTGCGCCGGGGACAAAACCTGAGCAAGAGCCCGGGCAAGGGACGGCGCAAACGAACGGCGGGGCGGGATCCGGCCCGTCTCAAGGCTCTTCATCCTCATCGGGCCGGGGCGCGGCCGCTTCGGGCAGCGGGAGTGAGACGGTTCCGCTGAAGTCCGCAACATCACAGGAAAATACATCGCCGGCGCAAGCAACGACTATCCCGCCAGAACAAACGCAGGCGGCGGCTCCGTATACAAATACCGCTATCCTGCCGGAACAAGTTCCGCTCGCTTCCCCGGGGACATGGGCGCTTTCCGATCTGGTCTTTACATTGGCCACAGGGTTCATTGCTCTGGCTCTGATCGTCGTCTATTTCGTGAGGCGCAGGGAAGAGCAGATTGAGTATACGCAAGATACGAACAAGCATCTTGAACTTCGCCTCGTCACGGTTGCGTTGGCGGCGTTTTCAATCATCATGTTTGCCGTGACTGAAAGTGTGGGAAAGATGGTCGCGCTTACTGGACAAAGGACTCCGCTTTTCGCCATCGTTCTTGCCGCAGCCGTCGTCATCGCGTTCGTGGTGCGGAAGGGGTATGAGGGAGAGGAAGCCAGTATCTCAAACCCGTAAAGGACGCGCGCATGCCTATCTGTGAATGACAGCGCAATAGGGTGCAATTTCGCTCGCTGCATTGCCCCTGTTGCGTTGTATTTGCAAAAAACCCCCAGCTCAGATGTCTATAAAAAGCGCAATCTATAAGGATCTACCAAAAAGTCTTGAATTTTCAAGGCAAATGTAATGCCTTTTTCAAATAGAACGCAAAAAAACGCTTGTGTTCCGCCAGTGCTGGTGAGAAAATGTGATTGTAATTTTGATTAAGAGAGGCACAGTGTATAGCAACTTGAGTTTTTACGGACAGTAGCCGGCCATCTATGACCCGAGATATGCGATATGATTGTGCGATGTTGGGGGGGAGTCAACAGATTTCTCTTTTTGGCGAGTTTTCTATGCGTTGCGGTATGAGGCTTGAAGGTATGGCTGGTTTGGAAAGGCGGGGCATTCAATGATGGAAGAGAAGAGAAGAAAAGGCAAGTACCTCAAGAGCGTCCTTGTAGCTTTTGTTGCGGTGGCGTTGCTTGCGGTGTATATCATACCGCAGCAGTTCTCGTTTGCGGCTGGTGGGGACCCTCCGGCAACAGGATTGTATGTTTACTATTACCTGAATGGGTATCCGGACAACAATGTTGATACTTCATTACTTGGCCCGTATACCGAAGGTGATGAAGTCACAATTGCTCTAAATGCCGATAGCATTGATTCTTCAATAATTTCGACTGAATGGACGCCGGACCAGACTCTCGACATCACGGGCGGACAATTTACAATGCCGGGTCAGGATGTAAAATTCAGCGCGGAGAGCTACCCAAAAGTTGCGCCAACTGTAGTGTATCCGACAACCGCACACGGGGTTAGTACTATTCCGTCTCAGCCTTTTTGGGATGCCCACTGGAGTGATGTCGGTTACCTTGTTAGCGGAGCGATACAACTTGGATGGGTGGCATATGCGGCAAACGGCCTTCAGCAGATCGATTATATATTCTGGAATCCAGCAACCAACGACTTGTATCTATATGTGTCAAGCGAAAGTAATAAAATAATCCAAGGCACTGATTCTATTACAGTATCAACCGGAGGTTCGGATCAGACAACAACAACGGATGAATGGCATCTTATAAGTAGCGGGAGTGGTATAAGTGGACAAGTCTTTAAAATACACTTTACAGATGGATTGGGCGCAACTTTAGGCGTGATTGTAGGTAACGGAACGGGTTATCGTATTAATTACAGTGGAGGTACTGACACGCCCGTGATCGTGATCGTTTTCCCGGTAAATTACTATTTGAATGGAGGAACTGCCAGCAGCGAAGTGCCTACAGAGCCAAGTCATCAAGCTGGCGAGATTTTCAACGTGGCTGACGCTTCTTATTCTCCTACCAGGGGCGGGTATGAGTTCTTGGGCTGGAGGGATAGCACCGGAGTCGTTCGTCCGCCAGGCTTTGCATATACAATGCCATCCGGACCAGCCACGTTTACCGCCGAATGGGAACCTTTTCGAAATGGTATTGAATATACATTAAACGGAGGGGTAAATAATACTGACAATCCGCAAGGGTATGCTACGTCTGAAAATCAGCAAACTATACAGATTTATGACCCAACCCGAGCAGGATACGACTTTACGGGATGGACGCTCGACAGCAGTAGTGAAGCCGATGGAATAACTATTACCAAAGTACCCCCAGCCACAACGACAACTTTAACCATACCAGCGAACGCGTACGATACGATCACATTAACGGCTAATTGGGAGCCAGTCAATCAGACGCTCGTGTACGACCCGAACGGCGCCACAGGCGGCACTATGGCAAACGAGCAGCGATTGACAAATTCCGATGATCCATTGACGGCGAGCGCCTATGTAAAGGCAGGCTACGAGTTCCTTGGCTGGTCGGAAACGGCTGCCGGGTCGGTAATCTATGCGGACGAAGACGCGTTCACAATGCCGCCAACTACAGCTAGGCTGTACGCTGTATGGGGTCCAGCCAATCAGACGCTCGTTTATGACCCGAACGGCGCAACAGGCGGCACTATGGCAAACGAGCAGCGATTGACAAATTCCGATGATCCATTGACGGCGAACGCCTATGTAAAGGCAGGCTACGAGTTCAGTGGCTGGTCGGAAACGGCTGCCGGGTCGGCAACATATGCGGACGTAGACTCGTTCACAATGCCGCCAACTACAGCTAGGCTGTACGCTGTATGGGGTCCAGTCAATCAGACGCTCGTGTATGACCCGAACGGCGCAACGGGCGGCACTATGGCAAACGAGCAACGTCTGACAGATTCCAATGATCCATTGACGGCGAACGCCTATGTAAAGGCAGGATACGAGTTCCTTGGCTGGTCGGAAACGGCTGCCGGGTCGGTAATCTATGCGGACGAAGGCACGTTCACAATGCCGCCAACTACAGCTAGGTTGTACGCTGTATGGGGTCCATCCAATCAGACGCTTGTTTATGACCCGAACGGCGCAACGGGCGGCACCATGGCAAACGAGCAACGTCTGACAGATTCCGATGATCCATTGACGGCG
>Ga0123357_10002611_pt1 | contig 20240 bp, 17 predicted proteins | sample TergutEmb28metaG_FD_89873 | JGI IMG/M metagenome (GOLD analysis project Ga0123357, IMG submission 89873) | Embiratermes neotenicus P4 segment gut microbial communities from Petit-Saut dam, French Guiana - Emb289 P4 | ecosystem: Host-associated > Arthropoda: Insects > Digestive system > Gut ... | reverse complement strand
GGGTTGAACATGGATTTCCGCCCCTATTGGTGAACCCGGATAGATTAAGGAAAAGCGCGGAAGTTTGCTTCTCGTTTCTTGCTCACTTGAGGGGCGGAGTTATCGTTTCTTGCTGACTTATGCAGATTTGGCCTGGAATCGGGGGGAAATCGGTGTTTTGGGGTGCTGGTGGAGGCGCCTGGATCGCCCGGGCGGATCGCCATCCGCCCCTACAAGGCCGTGGCGAAACTCGGGCATTTGCGCCGGAAAGACGGGGAACGGGCGACCACAGGTCGCCCCTACGCCGGGGTTTTGTCGGGGCGACCTGTGGTCGCCCGAAATCACCCGTTTGCAGGCACCGGGCGGCAGGGCGAGGGTGGTTCCGTTGGGCATCGCTTCGCTCAGCCCAACCTATGCGTTGGGGGGATCATTTTTTTGGTGGCAGGAAGGGGAAATGTAGGGGCGACCGTCCTCGGTCGCCCCTGCGAAAAGCGTGGCCCAGGCTTTCAATCCCGAAGACCTCGCTCGATGACGATCCCGACGCGGCGCACGTCGCGGAGGACGCCGCGCTTGGCGGCGGAAATCTGGACCCAGCGGACGCCGGAAGAGGCGAATTCGCGCAGCAGGAAGGAGGCGACATGCTCGGCCAGGCGTTCGAGCAATTTGAATCGCTGCGCGGCGAGTTCGTTTTGTACTCCGGAAATCAATCCGGCGTAGTCGATCGTGTCGTCGATATTGTCCGAACTGCCAGCGGCGACGGCGGAAAAGCCGATTTTCAAGGAGAGTTCGACGAGCTGGGGCCGCACCTGCTCGCGCCGGTGGATTCCGACCCGCGTGGCGACGGTCAAGTCGTCGATGAAGAGAATGTCCATGATGGCAGTGTAGAATTTTGGGGAATTTGAGTCACCCCAAGCTGAAGCTTGGGGATTCCTCGACACAGTGTGGGGCGCCTTCGGCGCCTGTTAGGCTATGTCTCGCTGACCCCGCCATGAATGGCTTAGGATTGCGCTCGACAGGTGTTCAAGGATACCCTGAACAAGCGGCCGCGCTTGCTTCTCCTTTTTCGCAGAGGAGATAAACCGGGCGACCGGGGACGGCCGCCCCTACATTGTCTGAATAAACCATGCCTACATTCCTGCTCGTTGCGCTTGCCTGCGCGCTCGCCTATCTGATCGGCTCGATCCCTTTTGCCGTGCTGTCTTCCCGCGCTTTCGGCCTGTCGGATCCTCGCAGCTATGGATCGGGGAATCCGGGGGCGACGAATGTGCTGCGCAGCGGCAACAAGACGGCGGCGGCCCTGGCGCTGCTCGGCGATATGGCGAAGGGCTGGCTCGCGGTCTGGCTGGCGCAGCGTTACGGCCTGGGCGATGTTGCGTGCGGGTTTGTGGCGCTGGCGGCGTTTTATGGGCATTTGTTCCCGATCTTTCTCGGATTCAAGGGCGGCAAGGGAGTCGCCACTGCGGCGGGCGTGCTGCTGGCGTTGAGCCCCCTGTTGGGCGTTTCGGCGCTGGGGGTCTGGATCGCGGTGCTTTTCGTCTTCCGTTATTCCTCGCTGGCAGCGCTCTGCGCTGCGGTGGCCTCGCCGGTGCTCGTCGTGCTGATCCACGGCGCGGGACCCCTGCTCTTTTTTGTCATGCTCATCGCCGTGAGCCTGGTCTTCAAGCACCGGCAGAACTTCTTTCGCCTGCTGCGCGGAGAGGAATCCAGGGTAGGCGCAAAGCCGCCCGCCGGAGCAGAGGCTGCCACCGGGCACGACATCGTGCACGGCAAGCGCCGCAAGGGGCGGGGCAGGCACTGAGCGGCGCGACGCGCTGCGAAGGGAAGAGGCTTTATAATCCTCAGTTTTCCTTGATGCCCTGCCGGAGTTCGATCCGGAAATTTGCTCCCCATGTCTGTCGATATCAAGAACCACCTCACCGATCTTTTGCGTGCCGCGCTCGGAAGCGTTGCGCCGCAGGAAACCGATTCCCCCATCGTGCTGGAGCGCCCGAGAGAAGCGGCGCATGGCGATTTTGCCTGCAACCTGGCCTTGCAACTGGCTCGCCGCCTCCAGCGCAATCCGCGTCAGTTGGCACAATCGCTGGTCGCGGGATTGCCGGCCTCCCCCTGGGTGGAAAAGGCGGAAATTGCCGGTGCGGGCTTTATCAATTTTTCGCTGAAACCGGCAGCAAAGATGCTGGTGCTGCGCGCGGTGTTCGAGGCGGGCGGCGACTTCGGGCGCTCGACGCTGGGCGCGGGGCGTTCGCTGCAACTGGAATTCGTTTCGGCCAATCCCACCGGGCCGCTGCATGTCGGGCACGGGCGTGGGGCCGCCTATGGTGCTTCGTTGGCGGCGCTGCTCTCCTTTGCCGGATGGAAGCTGACGCGCGAGTTCTATGTGAACGACGCCGGACGGCAGATGGATATTCTTGCCGTTTCGACCTGGCTGCGTTACCTGGAAGAGCACGGAACGCAGATTCCCTTTCCGCCGAATGCCTATCAGGGCGCTTATGTGCGCGCGATGGCGGCGCAGATGAGCAATGTGCATGGCGGGCGGCTTCTCCGCCCCGCCGCCGAGATTCTTGCGGATACGCCGGGGCTGCCCGACCCGGATCGCGAAGATCCGGCAGCGAAGGAGCGGCGCGAAGAGCATCTCGACGCGCTGATCGGGAACGCGAAAAAGCTTCTGGGCAACGACTGGATGTATGTGCACGATCACGTGCTGACCGAGCAACTTGCCGACTGCCGCGACGACCTGAAGGAATTCGGCGTCGAGTTCGACATCTGGTTTTCGGAAAAATCGCTCTTCGATACCGGGCTGGTCGCGCGCGCCGTGGCGCGGCTGGAGGCCGCCGGACATTTGTACGAGCAGGATGGCGCGAAGTGGTTCCGGTCGACGGCCTTCGGCGACGAAAAGGATCGCGTCGTGCAGCGCGAGAACGGGTTGTATACCTATTTTGCTTCCGACATTGCCTATCACCTCAACAAGTTCGAGCGCGGTTTCGATACGGTGATCAATATCTGGGGCGCGGATCATCACGGCTATATTCCCCGCGTCAAGGGCGCCCTGCAGTCGCTGGGCGAGGACGCCGGGCGTTTGCGGATCGCGCTGGTGCAGTTTGCCGTTCTCTATCGGGGCGGACAGAAAATGCCGATGTCGACCCGTGCCGGCGAATTCGTGACCTTGCGCCAGTTGCGCGAGGAAGTCGGCAACGACGCCTGCCGTTTCTTCTACGTTCAACGCAAATCGGACCAGCATCTCGATTTCGATCTCGATCTGGCCAAGCGCCAGTCGAACGAAAATCCGGTGTTCTACATCCAGTATGCCCATGCCCGTATCTGCTCCATGCTCAACGGATGGACGGGCGACGAGGAAAACCTGGCGGCGGCCGCAGGCGAACACGCGGCGCTCCTCGTCCATCCGCGCGAACTGGCGCTGGCGGCGCGCATCGCCGAGTTTCCGGAGATAGTCGAGGCCGCCGCCAATGAGCTGGCGCCGCATTTCATCGCCTTTTACCTGAAGGATCTGGCCGCCGATTTTCATGGCTACTATGTTGCCGAGCGCATTCTTGTCGAGGATCCCGACCTGAGCGCCGCGCGCCTGGCGCTCGTTGCCGCGACGAGGCAGGTGATTCGCAACGGCATGGCCCTGCTCGGTGTTTCCTGCCCGGCGTCGATGTGAGATCGTTCGCATTTGAATCGGCTTTTGCAGCGGAATCGAAAATTATTTTTTTATAGGGAAAACCGGGATTTCATGAAACACAGGGAAAAGTTTCGCGCGAACCGCAGCGGCCTGCGGCATCGTTTGCAAGGCGGTACGCTGGTCGGCGTTTTCATCGGCATCGTGCTCGGAGTGATGGGGGCGGCGGTGGCGGTCTGGTTCATGAACAACAAGGTGCCCTCGCCGTTTGTGAGCAGCAAGCCTGGGCAGGCTGCCGATGCCTTGCAGGCAAGCAACGATGTCAATCAGCCGCTGCAGGGCAAGCCGGGCGATCCCCCGCCGAAGCGTTTCGATTTTTACGACATCCTTCCCGGAACCGACAAGGGAAAGACCGATGTCGAGCACAAACCGCCTGCGGATTCCACGGCAGCCACGGAAAAGCCCTCCACAACTGCGCCGCCGCCCAAACCCGGGAGTGGCGCGACGCCGCCGAAGGAAGAAACGCCTCCTTCCGGAAAAGCGCCGGCTTCGACAACGGCCCCGGCGGAACCCGCTTCCGGTGCAGCTTCGGTGTATATGCAGGCAGGGTCGTTCCAGGATTCTGCCGATGCGGACAACCAAAAGGCGAAGCTGGCGTTACTGGGGTTTGAAGCCAATGTGTTGCAGGTCATGGTGCAGGACAGGACCTGGTATCGCGTCCGCGTCGGGCCCTACGCCAATGCCGAAGAGGCCAGCCGCGCGCGCGCCGACCTTGCCAAACATGGCATCCAGGTTGTTTTTCTCAGATAAGCGATGAGGAGTTTCTTGATCATGAATTCCGGGTTTTTCCGTCTTCCTTCCCTTTTGCTGGCCGCCCTGTTCCTTGTGGCCTTGCCTGTCCAGGCCCTGTCGGAAAAGGATTATTCCAAGCTGAATGTGCCGCAGACAGCCGGGGATCCGGGCAAGATCGAAGTGATCGAATTCTTTTCCTATGCCTGTTCGCACTGCAACGATCTCAATCCGGCGCTGGTCAAATGGAAGGAGAAACTGCCGGTGGATGTCGTTTTCAGGAAGGTGCCGGTTTCCTTCAATCGTCCCCAGTGGGCGGGACTGTCCAAGCTCTATTACGCGCTGGAAGCCACCGGAAATGCGGATAAATTCGACGCGGCGGTCTTTGCCGCGATCCACCGGGACAGGGAAAACCTGTTTTCCGAGAGCGGCATCCAGGCATGGCTGGGCAAGCAATCCGGAATGGACGGGAAAAAGGTCTTCGATGCCTGGCGTTCCTTCGGCGTGCAGACCTGGGTCAAGCGGGCCGATGAAATGACCGTGGGCGCCAGGATTCCGGGCGTTCCCGCGCTGGTCGTCGACGGCAAGTACCTGGCGGGAGGGGCTTCCAATGAAGAAATGCTGCACATCGTCGACGAATTGATCGAAAAGGCGCGCAGCGAAAGGAAGCCTGCCAAATAGCCGTCACTCCGGCAGAAAGCGGCGCAGCAAGGCATTGAGAAACAGCCCGCCGCGCCGCGTCGGAACGATACTGCCGCCCTCTTCCTCTCCGGGCGGATCGACACAGACAAGACCTTCCGCCTGCGCCTGGCGCAGGATTCCGGCGACGGCGGAAAAAGGCAGGCCGGTACGCTCGTGGAACAAGGCGGCGGGAAAACCGTGACAGAGCCGTAGCGCGTTCATCATGAATTCCCCCGGCAGCGCTGCTGCATCGACCCACATTTCTTCCTGCACCGGCGCCCTGCGCCGATCCTTCCGCAGGGCTTCGCGCAGATAACGTTCCGGCTGCTTCCAGCGCATCTGGCGCAGGATTCCCGTTCCGCCTTCCGGCTGCGTCAGCTTGCTGTGCGCGCCAGCGCCGATGCCGAGATAATCGCCGAATTCCCAATAATTGAGGTTGTGCCGGCATCGCCGTCCCGGACGCGCGAAGGCGGAGGTTTCGTAGTGATCGAAACCCGCCGATTCCAGCCGCGCGGCGATGGCCTCGCCGATGTCGGCGCAGAGATCGTCTTCCGGCAAGGGCGGCGGCGCGGCATGGAAGGCGGTGTTCGGCTCGACCGTCAACTGATAGCAGGAAAGATGCGAGGGCGCGAACGCGAGGGCGGTTTCCAGATCGGCCATCGCTTCCCCGAAGCCTTGCCGTGGCAAGCCGTACATCAGATCGAGATTGAAAGTGTCGAAATGACGCGCCGCGATTTCGACCGCGCGCCGCGCTTCCTCCGCATCGTGAATGCGTCCGATCGCGCGCAAATGCTCCGGGTTGAAACTCTGGATGCCGATTGAGAGCCGGTTGACCCCGGCGTCGCGATAAGCGGCGAAGCGTTCCGCTTCCACCGCGCCGGGGTTCGCCTCCAGTGTCACCTCCGCATCGGGGGCCAGCGGCAGACACGCCCGGATCGCCGCCAGCAGACGCGCAATGGCAGTTCCGGAAAACAGGCTCGGCGTGCCGCCGCCGATGAAGACACTGAGCAGAGACCGCCCCTGGACGAGCGGCAGCGCCGCTTCCAGATCATTGACGAGCGCCGTGATGTATTTCTCCCCGGTTTCCGCCGCCAGCGCGGAGACCGGCCCCGCGTCCGCCAGCGGCGCGCGGTGCGAATTGAAATCGCAGTAGGGGCATTTCTGCACGCACCACGGCATATGCACATAGAGCGCCAGCGGGGGCAGGGAAAGCGCCTGAGCGGAATCCGGAAGAGCGGATTTCATGATAATTTTCTAAATTTACTTAAACAATGTTCGGCTACTGTATTGTGTTTTATTTAATAATTAAAACACTAATTTAGAATTTTATCCTTAACTCCTCGCAACGCCGCGCCAGCGCGGCCAGCGCCTGTCCGCGATGCGAGCGACGATTTTTTTCTTCAGCTATCAATTCAGCGGAGCTTTGCCCAAGCTCAGGGACGAGAAAGAGCGGATCGTAGCCGAAGCCATTCGCGCCGCGCGGCGCATCTAGGATCTCGCCGTGCCAGAAGCCTTCCGCGATGACCGGGCAGGGATCGTCGGCGTGGCGCACAAGAACCAGCGCGCAATAAAAAAACGCGCGCCGGTCGGCAACGCCGGAAAGCGCGTCGAGCAGCTTCGCGTTGTTGGCGGCGTCGCCCGCGCCCTTGCCGGCATAGCGCGCCGAATGAACGCCGGGAGCGCCGCCGAGCGCGGCGACGCACAGGCCCGAATCGTCGGCAAGCGCGGGCATTTTCCCGAGCCGCGCCGCATGCCGCGCTTTCGCCAGCGCATTCTCGACAAAACCCGGATGCGGCTCCTCCGCTTCCGGAATCCCAAGCGCCCCCTGGGTCTGCAAGGACCAGCCCAGCGGCGCAAGCAGCGCGGAAAGTTCGGCGAGTTTTTTCGTGTTGTTCGAGGCGAGGATCAGATTCATGGGAAGGGGCACTGGAAAAAATTCGGATCGTGTATTGTACGGAAGCCAGAGGGTGGAATTGAAATGGGGAAAGCTTATCTCCGGATTATCGGCAGAACACAAGGCATAATCTCAATGGACCGCCGTCATAAATTCATCTCGTCTTATGGAGATTCTGTGAATACCGTTCCTGCTGCCGTCGAGAGCATTGCTCTTTCCATTGCCACCGTGCGCAATCAGCGCATCCTGCTCGATACTGACCTCGCCCAACTCTACGGGGTGGAAACAAAAAGACTCAATGAGCAGGTACGGCGCAATGGCGCGCGTTTCCCCGATGACTTCATGTTTCAACTGACTGCCGAAGAGTTTTCCGCTTTAAGGTCGCAATTTGCGACCTTAAAGACCGGACGCGGGCAGCACCGCAAGTACATGCCTTTTGCCTTCACCGAGCACGGGGCAATCATGGCCGCGATGGTTCTAAACAGCCCGCGCGCCGTCGATGTCTCGGTTTACGTCGTTCGCGCTTTCGTGCGTTTGCGCGAATTGGTAGCCAATCATCATGATTTGGCCAAGCGGCTCGACGATTTGGAAGAGAAAACCGAAGCTCTCGCTTTTCAACACGACACTTTCGCGCAAAATACGCGGATACAGTTGAAACAGGTTTTTGAAGCGATCCGCCAACTCATGGCACCACCCGAATCGCCTAAACGGCCAATCGGCTTTATCAGCAACAATAAAGACTGAAGTGGCGCACCAAAATTGCTTGAGCAGCCGCGTAGGATGGGTAGAGCGAAGCGAAACCCATCGGAGTTCCAGAGGGAGAAATGATGGGTTTCGCTTCGCTCTACCCATCCTACATAATGAGAGTATTTAAGGGCTGGAGGAGAATGTTTTTCTAAATTTACTTAAATAATCTTCGGCTACAGTAGTGATTTTCAATAAAGAATTATTTAAATAAATTTAGAAAAATATCCGGCATTTGCCGCGCGAAAAATCCCGCCATTCATGCCTGAGTCAGTGTATCGGCCCGACGCACCGGAACAACCGGTGCGATGCTCGCGTATCATGAACGGCTGCGCCGCCAGCCGCCGCCGAATCCTTTCATGAGTACTCCAGAACCGAATCCCTCCTCTTCCAGCCGCACCCTCTACCGGCGCTTGCTTGGTTATTCGCGCCCGTACTGGAAAGCCATTGCGGCTTCGCTCGTCGCCACGGCGATCATGGCAAGCACCGAGCCGATCTTTGCGGCGTTGATGCAGCCCTTTCTCGATCGGGGCTTCGGCGGCGGGCAGGGTTTCTCGCAGCCGATCCTGATCCCGCTGGCGATCATCGGGATTTTCATCGTGCGCGGCGGCTTCAATTATTTTTCTTCCTACGGTTTCGCCTGGGTCGCCAACCGCGTGATCATGGATATTCGCAACGAGATGTACGAGCGTCTCGTGCATTTGCCGGTCGCCTATTTCCAGCGCCATGCTTCCAGCATTCCGTTGACGAAAATCGCCTACGACGTGCAGAACGTCGCCTCCGCTGCGACCAGCGTCGTCGTGACGCTGATGAAGGACAGCCTGACCGTCCTGGGCCTCCTGATCGTGCTGTTCTGGCTCAACTGGCAATTGACCTTGATCTGCTTTGCGATGATCCCGTGCATCGCGCTGGTCATCCGTTCCTTTTCCGGGCGTTTGCGCCGGGCCAGCCGCGCCGCCCAGACGGATACTGCGGCGATGGTCAAGATCCTCCAGGAAACCGCGTATTGCAACCGCATCATCAAGATTTTCGGCGGCGAGGAGCGGGAGACGCGGCGCTTTCTCAAATCGAGCAAGACCCTGCGCCAGCAGAACATGCGCCAGGCCATTGCGGCGGCGGCGGGAACGCCGCTGGTGCAATTCTTCGCCGCGCTGGCGGTGGCGGCGATCGTTTATATGGCCCTCCTGCAATCGGTCGAAGGAAAAACCACAGTCGGCGGCTTCGTCTCTTTCGTGACGGCGATGCTGATGATGCTGGCGCCCTTGAAACATCTTTCCGATCTGAATGGCCCCCTGCAACGCGGACTGGCGGCGGCGGAAAGCGTTTTCCAGTTGCTCGACGAGCCCCCGGAACCCGACCGGGGCACGGTCGAACTCGGCGCCGCGCGCGGCAATATCGAATTCTCGGAGCTGTGCTTCCGCTACCCCGAGAGCGAACGCAACGCGCTCGACGGCCTCACGCTCGCAATCGAAGCGGGCGGCACATTGGCGCTGGTCGGGCCTTCCGGCGGCGGAAAATCGACGCTGGCTGCGCTCTTGCCGCGCTTTTTCTCGCCAAGTGCCGGAACGGTGCGTCTGGACGGGCACGACATCGAAAGCCTGACGCTGGAATCGCTGCGCCACAATATCGCCTACGTCAGCCAGGATGTGCTTCTCTTCGACGATACCGTGGCGGCCAATATTGCCTACGGCAGTTCTCCCGATCTGCCGCGCGAGGAAATCGAACGCGCCGCGAAAGCGGCCAACGCGCTCGATTTCATCCGCGCGCTGCCGCAGGGCTTCGACACCCTGATCGGCGAAAACGGCGTCCGCCTCTCCGGCGGACAACGGCAACGGCTGGCCATCGCTCGCGCGATCCTGAAGGATGCGCCGGTGCTGATCCTCGACGAAGCGACTTCGGCGCTCGACAACGAATCCGAGCGTCTCGTCCAGGCCGCGCTGGAGAGCCTGATGAGCAACCGCACCACGCTGGTCATCGCGCACCGCCTCTCGACGATCGAAAACGCCGACCGCATCGCCGTCCTCGCGCACGGCAAGCTCGTCGAAGTCGGCAGGCACGAAGAACTGCTGCAAAAAGGCGGAGCTTACGCGCAGTTGTACAAGTTGCAGTTTGCGCAGTTGGAAGTGTGAAGGCGCTCTCACTTTCCTTTGTTGCCGTCTATAATTCGCAGTTCTTCCCGAGAGGCGCTGCAAGACCAGTTCCGGTCCCAGGCTCGTTGTTTCAACGGCGCTACCCGAAAACCCCTCCGGGGAGGGAAAGCGCCAGGCCGTTCCGTCCGCCCGCAAATCGTTTTTTCCGCGCTGCTTTCCCCGGTCACTCCAAGGAGTCGTTCCATGAACACTGTGACCACATCCGCCACATCCCAGGATTTCCTCGTCGCCGATCTCTCGCTTGCCGCGTGGGGCCGCCGTGAAATCGCCATTGCCGAAACCGAAATGCCCGGCCTGATGGCGATCCGCGAGGAATACCAGGCTTTGAAGCCGCTTGCTGGCGCGCGCATTTCCGGCTCGCTGCACATGACGATCCAGACCGCAGTGCTGATCGAGACGCTGGAAGCGCTCGGCGCAAAAGTGCGCTGGGCCTCGTGCAATATCTTTTCGACCCAGGATCACGCCGCCGCCGCGATTGCCGAAAAAGGCACGCCGGTGTTTGCAAAAAAGGGCGAGACGCTGGAGGAATACTGGGAATACACGCACCGCATTTTCGAGTGGCCCGATGGCGGCTTCTCGAACATGATTCTCGACGACGGCGGCGACGCGACCCTGCTTCTGCATTTGGGCGCGCGCGCCGAAAAAGACCTGAAAGTGCTGGAAAACCCCGGCAGCGAGGAAGAGGTTGCACTCTTTGCCGCGATCAAGGGGCGTCTGGCGAAAAATGCGCGCTGGTATTCGCAACGGGCGGATCAGATCCGTGGCGTCACCGAGGAGACGACGACCGGCGTGCATCGCCTGTATCAGATGCACCAGAAAGGCGAATTGAAATTCCCGGCGATCAACGTCAACGATTCGGTGACCAAATCCAAGTTCGACAATCTCTACGGCTGCCGCGAATCGCTGGTGGACGGCATCAAGCGCGCCACCGATGTGATGGTCGCCGGCAAGATCGCCGTCGTCTGCGGCTACGGCGATGTCGGCAAGGGTTCGGCGCAGGCGCTGCGCGCGCTTTCGGCGCAGGTCTGGGTGACCGAAATCGACCCGATCTGCGCGCTGCAAGCCTCGATGGAAGGCTACCGCGTCGTGACGATGGAGGAGGCGTGCAGCCAGGCCGACATTTTCGTGACCGCCACCGGGAATTATCACGTCATCACGCACAAGCACATGGCGGCGATGAAGGATCAGGCAATCGTCTGCAACATCGGCCACTTCGACAACGAAATCGACGTTGCCAGCCTTGAACAGTACCGCTGGGAAGAAATCAAGCCGCAGGTCGATCACATCATCTTCCCCGACGGCAAGAGAATCATCCTGCTCGCCAAGGGGCGGCTGGTGAATCTCGGCTGCGGCACCGGGCATCCGAGCTACGTCATGAGTTCCTCCTTCGCCAACCAGACGATTGCCCAGATCGAACTCTTCAGCCGCACGGCGGCCTATCCGGTCGGCGTCTACACCCTGCCCAAGCACCTCGACGAAAAGGTGGCGCGCCTGCAACTGAAGCGCCTCAACGCCCGCCTGACGGCGCTGACGCCCCAACAGGCCGCCTATATCGGCGTGCCGGTCGAAGGGCCGTACAAAACCGAACATTATCGTTATTGATCCGGCGCACCGTTCATTCATCCACTGACCATCATGTCTCCCCCGATCTTTCCCATTTCGATCGAATTCTTCCCCCCGCAAACCCAGGAAGGCGTCGTCAAACTGAAGGCCGTGCGCGCGCAACTGGCGGCGCTCTCTCCGGAATTCTTTTCCGTCACCTACGGCGCCGGCGGCTCGACCCAGGCGCGCACCTTTGCCATCGTGCGCGAAATCGCCGACGAAGGCTTCGAGGCCGCCTCGCACCTTTCCTGCATCGGTTCGACGCGCGCCGGCATCCGCGCCATCCTTGAAGAACTCCAGCGCGACGGCGTGCGCCGCATCGTCGCCTTGCGCGGCGATCTGCCCTCCGGCACCGCCGACGCCGGCGAATTCCGCTACGCCAATGAACTCGTCGCGTTCATCCGCGCCGAAACGGGCCGCGCCTTCCATATCGAAGTCGCCGCCTACCCGGAATGGCATCCGCAGGCGAGAACGCCGCAGGACGACCTCGCCGCCTTCGCCGGAAAAGTCCGGGCCGGCGCGGACAGGGCAATCACGCAGTATTTTTTCAATGCCGACGCCTATTTCCATTTCGTCGAGCAGACGCGGGCTTCCGGCATCACGATCCCCATCGTCCCCGGTATCATGCCGATCTCCAACTTTTCCCGTCTCGCGCGTTTTTCCGACAACTGTGGCGCAGAAATCCCGCGCTGGATCCGCCGCAAATTCGAGAGCTTCGGCGACGACACCGCCTCCATCCGCGCCTTCGGCCTCGATATCGTCACCGCCCTCTGCGACCGCCTGCGCGCCGGCGGCGCCCCGGGACTGCATTTTTATTCGATGAATCAGGCGACGCTGGTGCTGGAAATCTGCCGGAGGTTGGGGGTGGTGGAAACTGCGGGATAGGACGGGGTTGGGGGTTGTTTTGAAGGCGGATTTTCTAAATTACTGTTTTAATTATTGGTTGTGACTCACTACTGTAGCGGAATATTCTTTAAGTAAATTTAGAAAAATAACTCTTCGGCGTGCCTATCCGCGCGCTTTCCTGTGTGCCTCCACGTAGGAGCGCAGCACAGCATTGATGCGCGTTTGATAACGCCTGCCGGTGTTCCGGAAAAAATCCAGAACATCGGCATCAATACGCAGCGTGATTTGCCGCTTCGTGCTCGGCAAATCAACCGCCTTTGCCCAAACGGCACCCGGCAGAAATGGCGCGTCGCTGTAGTCGATCTGATCGTCAGGCATGGCAGCGACAGCTTCAAGTTCGGCACGTTCTTCCGCCGTCAATGGGGGAAGGTTATTGGGGTCAAGAGTTAGCTTGACGATATTGCTTTCGCTCTTTTTCATTGGCCTTTCTCGCTGAAATCAGGCGGATGGTGTCGTCATCCCGAACCGTATAAACCACGTACAACAAAGCAGGGTCGGCGTAGCCGATCGTTGCCCATCGGTCTTCGCCATAGTCTTCCCGCCCGTCGTATATCTCGACGCGGTGCTGATCGAACAAGGCCCGCGCCGCAAGGCTGAAGCTCACGCCGTGCTTGGCTTTGTTGATCTCGGCTTTGGCTGCGTCCCATTCAAATTCCATTTGCACCCCAATTATAGCTCTGTTTGTAGTTACATTCAGCGATGATGCTATTTTAAAATTTTGGCATAATTTTCTAAATTTGTTTAAATAATTTTGTGCTTAAATTTTCTATGGCAGCGAAATATTATTTAAACAAATTTAGAAAATTTACTCCTTCCCGGTAGTCTCGCCTTGCGCCCAGATTTGACCGACACCCTGCGAAAAATAATACAAAGAAAACCGCTCCCGCTGATCCCCGGGCCTGCTGGTACTGAACACTGGCTGAACCTCCCTGAGCGCTTCCGGAAGCCGGTTGTTCAGGCTTTGCACCAACAGCCAGCGGCAGGACAACGCGGCGTCGGAGACTTCGAGCCGTTGGGTGCGGAATTGGGCGTAATACTCCAGCATCGCGCGTTGCGGCTCTCCAAGGGCAAAGCTGGCGACGCATTCGTTTTGCGCCGTCGCCTGTTGCAGAAAGGGTTTCAGTTCGCTGAAAACTTCGCGGTAGCGTTTGCTGTGGTCGAGCGCCGGAAGCCACAGGGTCGCCAATCCGCTCCAAGTCAATACGATCAGCAGCGCCCAGCGCCAGACGAAGCCTTGCGGCGTGGCGCGCGGCACGCGCCGCCACAGCGCGGCGATGAGCAGGATCAGGAGCGCAAACGCTGCCCAGACGATGCTGTGCCATTCCGGAATCCAGCCCTCGAACAGGCGGCGTGTCAGCAAGGTCGTGAGCGCTTGCGGCGTTCCCGTCGCCAGGGCCAGCCCGCCGAGCGTCAATAGGAGCAGATGCGCCAGCGCCAGTCCGCCAAGGGCAATCGAGAGTCCCGCCCAGACTTTATTCGGATCGTGTGCTTGTATTCCCGTCAGCGCCAACACCGCCAGCGGAACAAGCAGCGGCATCATGTAGAGTTCGCGGGCGTCCGCAGAGGTGGCGAGGATCAGCGAGGTCACCAGAAAAATCAGAAAGGCCGGGGCCAGGCGCGGGATGTCGAGCCGCACCCGACCACGCCAGACTTGCCATGCGCCCAGCAGGGCCAGCGGCAGCGCGGGCAAGGAATGCCAGGGCAGGGTTTTCAGGTAGAACAGCCGCCCCGCCGTCGGCCCCAGTTGCGCCGTGCCGCTGAATCGCCCGAAGTTGTTGACGAAAAACCAGGTGTGGAACAGGCCGGGATCGCGCTCATATAAGTGGGCCATCCAAAGCAGCGGCAGGGGCGCTCCGAGCGCCAAGGCGAGCAGCAATGTCTGCATGAAGCGCCGGTTGCGATAGTCGCGGAACAGAATCGGCAGCAGGATTGCGGCAAGCCCGAGACAGCCGGGGCCGAGGAGTCCCTTGGAGAGAAAGGCAATGCTTCCGCCTGCGCCCAGCATGAGGCCGCCCAACAGGGGACGCCGCAGCGCGAAGCTCAATCCGCAGAGTCCCCAGGCGAAACCGGCAAAGAGCGCGGTATCGGTAATCATCTGGTGCGCGCGCAGCGTCAAGCCGAGGCAGCCCAGAAGCACGAGCACCGCCCAACGCCCGTTTCCCTTGCCGAAAATCTGCCGGGCGCTCATGCCGACCGCGAGAAAGGCCAGCGCCATCCAGAGTCCGGCGGCCAGCCGCGCCGCGTCGTGCGCCGGCAGCAGCCCGGAGAAGCATTTCATGAACAAGGCCGCCGAAATGAAAAAAAGCGGCGGTTTTTCCATGAAAGGCTCGCCTGCCAGCGTCGGCACGATCCAGTCGCCGGTGGCGGCGATATGGGCAATCAGCCCGAAGGTATAGGCTTCGTCCGGCTTCCAGGGTTCGTGTCCGACCAGTCCGGGAATGAGCCAAGCCAAGACCAGCAGCAAAAAGGCGGGCGTCGGAAGTTGCGGCACACGGCTGCCGGGGGCGCTGGAAAAGTTGTTCATGGTGGGCCTTTTGCCGCGACGGGTTGCGAAACCGCCGAGAGCGGCCAGCGCGGCTGTACCGCGAAAGCGCCGGGGGGTTTCGGCGTCGTTCCGGCCATCAGGCGCAAGGCTCCGGCAAAGGCGATCATCGCCCCGTTGTCGGTGCAGAATTCCAGCTCCGGATAAAAGACCCGTATTCCCTGCCGCGCCGTGTTCGCGCCGAGCACGCGGCGCAGTTCGCGGTTCGCGCCGACGCCTCCGGCGACGACCAGCCGCTGGAGGCCCGCCGCGCGGGTCGCGGCAAGCGCCTTGTGCGTCAATACTTCGACGATGCTCGCCTGCGTCGCGGAAGCCAAATCGTCTTTCCATGCTTCATCCGGGGCGGAGGGAGCAAGGCGCTCCACGACGGTGCGCACCGCCGTCTTCAGTCCGGAGAAACTGAAATTGAAGTCGCCGGAATGCAGCAAGGGGCGCGGCAGGGAAAAAACCTCCGCGTTGCCATGATCGGCCAGCCGCGCGAGCAAGGGGCCTCCGGGATAATCAAGTCCGAGCAGCTTGGCGCTTTTATCAAAGGCTTCGCCTGCGGCGTCGTCCAGCGTTTCGCCGAGCAATTCATAATCGCCGACCCCGGCAACACGCATCAATTGCGTATGTCCGCCGGAAACCAGCAAGGCGACAAAGGGAAAGGCGGGAGGATCGGCGCAGAGCAGCGGCGAGAGTAAATGCCCTTCGAGATGATGCAGGGGCAAGGTGGGAATCCCAAGCGCCATCGCCAGCCCCTCGGCAAAGGAAGCGCCGACGAGCAGGGCCCCGGCAAGGCCGGGGCCTTGGGTATAGGCAACGGCGTCGATCGACCCGGCATCCGCTTGCGCCTGTTCCAGCACCGCGCGCAGCAGCGGCGCCAGACGGCGGATATGGTCGCGGGAGGCCAGTTCCGGCACCACGCCTCCGTATTCGGCGTGCATTGCCGCTTGGGAATAGAGGGCATGAGCGCGCAGGCCGCGCTCGCTGTCGTAAAGCGCAACCCCGGTTTCGTCACAGGAAGATTCGATACCCAGTACCAGCATAAGGCGCCGATTGTAGCGCAGCACCCCTGAAGCTGCGGGTCTGCGCGGGTGTCGCAATCATCAAGCTCCCATCTCTCCGGAGCGCCCGACATATTCTTCCGAAAATACCGGATAAATCAAAAATTTACGACACGAAGGGACTATGGTTTTGTAGTTCGGGCCTATAAAATACATAGCCATGAAGTTTCCGATGGGATCATCATCGGCCAGCTTTGAAAAACGATATTAATGAAATAAGGGTTTTCTAATATCAAATTGATCGAGCAGCGCCGGGAATCTCCTCTCGCGGCGGTTGCATTGGCTTCTCCTGCTGATAATTTCGCCGGACTCCGACGCTGGCCCTGCCTTTGGTCACCAATACCCGCTTTCCTGTTTGCCCGAGCGACCATGCCCCTTTCGTTTTCTTTCGCGTCCAAATTGCGGCGTTGTCCGAGGCCGCGTCTGCGCTCGCCCGGTCTGGCCGTGGCGCTGGCTGCTGCCGCGCTGCTTGCCGGCTGTGCCGTCGGGCCGGATTATGCGCGCCCCGCACCGCCGCCCGGCACGGATCTGCCCGCCTTCAAGGAAAGCGGCCAGTGGCAACCGGCGGCGCCCGCCGAAATCGACGCGCGATCCGGCTGGTGGAGAGTCTACGGGGATCCGCAACTGGACGCGCTGGTGGAAGAAGCCAACCAGGCCAATCCAACGCTGGCCCAGGCCGAAGCGCAATACCGGCAGGCGCAGGCGGCGGTGCAGGGCGCAAGGGCTGCGTTCTTTCCGACGGTGGGGCTGAACGCGTCGGGCAACCGGGGCCGCAGCATCAGCAACGGAATAATTTCGGAAGGCAACAGCCATGCCTGGTCGTTGCAAGCCTCGTGGGAGCCGGATTTGTGGGGCGGCGTCCGGCGTCAGGTGGAAGCGGCGGATGACAGCGCACAGGCCCGCGCCGCCGATCTGGCCGCCGCGCAACTGGCGGTGCAGGCAGCGGTGGTCGATGACTACATCCAATTGCGGCTCGATGACCAGCAGTTGGCTCTGTATGCGCGCACCATCGAGGGCTACCGCAAGGCGCTGGCGCTGACGCAGGCGCAGTACCGCGCAGGGGTCGTGACGGCAGGCGATGTCGCGCTGGCGCAGAACACGCTGGCGGCGGCGCAGGCGCAGGCTGTCGATCTGGAATTGACGCGCCGCCAACTCGAACACGCGCTGGCGGTCTTGCTGGGGAAGACGCCGGGTGCGTTTTCGCTGCCCGCCCTGCCGCTCGATGCGCACTGGCAAGTTGTGCTGCCCGCGACGCCGGCGGGGTTGCCCTCGCAACTCCTGGAACGCCGCCCCGACATTGCGGGCGCCGAGCGGCGCGTGGCGGCGGCCAACGCACAAATCGGCGTAGCCCAGGCGGCGTATTACCCCAACCTGATTTTGGGCGCCAGCGGCGGGTATCAGGGCAGCGGCTTTGGGCCGTGGTTCCTGACGCCAGGCCGGGTTTGGGCCTTGGGCGCGGCGCTGGCGGCAACGCTTTTCGACGGCGGCGCGCGCAGCGCCCAGGTCGAGCAGGCGCGCGCCGCGCTGGACGCGGCGGCAGCCAGTTACCGGCAAACGGTGTTGGGCGGCTTCCAGGAGGTCGAGGACAACCTGGCCGCGCTCGGCGAATTGGCCGTCGAGCGTGTCGCGCAGGAAGAAGCTGCGCGGGCCGCACATGTGGCCGAGCAGGTGTATCTGGCACAGTACCGCGCCGGCACGGGACTTTATACCTCGGTGGCGACGGCGCAGGCGCAATCGCTTGCGGCCGACCGGGCAGTGCTGCAATTGCGGGCGCGTGAATTCGCCGCCAGCGTGGCGCTCATCAAGGCGGTGGGCGGCGGCTGGAGTTCCGATGAATTGGACGCGCAAACCGCCCAGGCTTTCTCTTCTTCTTCCACTTCCGAATAACGCATGCCATGGATGCGCAAGCTACTTCCCCTCAAACCCGGGCGCACCCGCTGCGCTGGGGGATCATTCTCCTGATGCTGCTGGCGCTTGGTTGGGGCGTCAAGATCCTGTTCTTCAAACCGGCGCAGCCCTTGCGCGCCGCGCCGCCGGCGCCGGTGCGCACGGCGAAGGCGAAGACGCAGGCCGTGCCCATTACCCTGGGCGGCATCGGCAACGTGCTGCCGGTCATGTCGGTGACGGTGCGCACGCGCGTCGATGGACAACTCGACCGCGTTGCGTTCAGGGAAGGGCAGGACGTCAATGCAGGCCAGTTTCTGGCGCAGATCGACCCCCGCAGCTTCCGGGCCCAGCTTGACCAGATCGTGGCGCAAAAGGCGAGGGACGAGGCCCTGCTCGCCAACGCCCGCGCCGATTTGGCGCGCTACAGCGAACTCATCAAGGAAGAGGCCACCACGCAGCAGACCCTGGATACCCAGCGCGCGCTGGTGCAGCAATTGCAGGCGGCGATCCAGAATGACGATGCGCAGATCGAACTGGCGCGCGTGAACCTGAGCTATACGACCATCGCAGCGCCGATTGCGGGCCGCACGGGCGCGCGGCTGGTCGATCCCGGCAACATTGTCCATTCCGCCGATTCCGGCGGGCTGGTGCTCATCAATCAGATCGACCCGATTGCGGTGCAGTTCACGCTGCCCGAAAACACCTTCCAGGCCGTCAACCAGGCCGTGCGCAGCAGCGCCGCGCCGCTGAAGGTGCAGGCGCTGGATCGCGACAGCCGCGAAATGCTCGCCAGCGGCAAGCTGGTGCTGCTGAACAACCAGATCGACGCCAGTACCGGCACCATCGCGCTGAAAGCGCACTTTCCCAACCCCGAGCACAAGCTCTGGCCGGGACAGTCGGTAAACGCGCGCGTGGTGCTGGGCGAGCGCACGAAGGCATTGACCGTGCCCTCGGCGGTGGTGCAGCGCGGCCAGAACGGCCTGTTCGCCTACGTCGTCGATCCCGGCGACACGGTGCGCGTGCAGCCGCTGGAAGTCGCCGACGACGATGGCAGCCTGGCGGTGGTGACGCGCGGCTTGAGCGAAGGCGAGCGCGTGGTCCTTGACGGACAGTATCGGCTGACGCCGGGGGCGCATATCGTCGAGATGCCTGCGGCGGGAGCGCCAGCGCCGGCATCGCCTGCCGCGCGGGAGAAATCCGAGTGAGCATTTCAGCGCCTTTCATCCATCGCCCGATCGGCACCACGCTCTTGGCCATCGCGCTGATGCTGATCGGCCTGGTGGCCTGGCCGCTGCTGCCGGTAGCGCCGCTGCCGCAGGTGGACTTTCCGACCATCCAGGTGTCGGGCCGCCTGCCCGGCGCGAGTCCGGAGACGATGGCGGCCACCGTGGCGCAGCCGCTGGAGCGGCAGTTTTCGCTGATTCCGGGCCTGACGCAGATGACCTCCAGCAGTTCGCTCGGCTACACGCAGATCACGCTGGAGTTCGACCTGAACCGCAACATCGACGGCGCGGCGCTGGACGTGCAATCGGCCATCAACGCGGCTTCCGGCCAGTTGCCCAAGAATCTGCCGAGTCCGCCGAGTTTCCGCAAGATCAACCCCGCCGACGCGCCGATACTGATTCTGATGGTGCAGTCCGAGGTGCTGCCGCTCACGCAGGCGAGCGACTACGCCGACAACGTGCTGGCGCAGCAGATTTCACGCATCAACGGGGTGGGGCTGGTCAACGTGCAGGGCCAGCAAAAACCCGCTGTGCGCATCCAGGCAGACCCGGCCAAACTCAAGGCGGTGGGGCTGAGCCTGGAGGATATTCGGGGCGCGATCGTCAACACCACCGTCAGCGCGCCCACGGGCACCATCGACGGCGCGCGGCAGGCGTTCAACGTCTATACCAACGACCAGTTGCTCAACGCCGCGCCATGGAACGACACGGTGCTGGCGTGGAAAAACGGCGCCCCCATCCGCGTTCGCGACATCGGCATCGCCGTCGACGGGCCGGAAAACAGCAAGATCGCCGCCTGGGGCGGCACTGGCGCGGCGGCGCCGCCGGACACCACCATCAGCAACGGGCGCGCCATCATGCTGGCGATTTTCAAGATGCCCGGCGCCAACGTGATCGACACCGTAGACAGCATCAAGGCCGCGCTGCCCAGGCTGCAAGCGGCGATTCCGCCGAGCGTGGCGGTCTCGGTGGCCATGGACCGCACGCAGACCATCCGCGCCTCGGTCAAGGACGTGGAGTTCACGCTGGTACTGTCGATCGTGCTGGTGGTCGGCGTGATCTTCGTGTTCCTGCGCAACGTGCCCGCCACGCTGATTCCCAGCGTCACCATACCGCTGGCGATCCTGGGTTCCGCCGCCGTGATGTACGTGCTGGGCTACAGCCTGGACAACCTGTCG
>Ga0123357_10002610_pt1 | contig 20242 bp, 6 predicted proteins | sample TergutEmb28metaG_FD_89873 | JGI IMG/M metagenome (GOLD analysis project Ga0123357, IMG submission 89873) | Embiratermes neotenicus P4 segment gut microbial communities from Petit-Saut dam, French Guiana - Emb289 P4 | ecosystem: Host-associated > Arthropoda: Insects > Digestive system > Gut ... | reverse complement strand
TACATACATACATACATACATACATACATACATACATACATACATACATACATACATACATACATACATACATACATACATACATACATACATATATAAATACATGAATAATTTGATAGGAACATAGGAAGATGGAAAGATGGAGAGATGGAAGAAGGCATGGATGGACGGACGGATGTTGATATACTAGGATCTGATACTCACTTGTTTGAATGTATTTAAAACATTTGTGTGTAAATGTCTTGAAAAATGATCATTTCGAATGTCGAGAACTTGCTTATGACGGAAGTTGTCACATTACACACCTGGACATGCCCTTAGAACTCCAGGAGGTTGAGGATCACAGAATTTCTAGACAGTCAGCACATGAAAGTGACCAGATTTTCGTCCCTGTGCAGCAGTCGCCTGTTGTCCCCCTGAGATAACCCTGCTACTCTTTTCTATCAGCAACTCACCCGACCCCAGGACCATACTGCGGAATTATTAAGTAAATTGCCCCCTAATGCCCCACAGGGAATGGAACCCACCACCGTCCGGTTTGTAGCGCATTAGCCCCGCCTTTACCCCTTTTTATAATGGAAACTGGATGGGAATACCTAAAATTGTGCCAGAATATCGGATGTGGTGTTGGCTGTCTTCAAGTTATGGGTTCTAATCTCGGATTAAAGCATTCTGAAATTGAAACCAAATACACAGTTAAATTATGTGGGAAAATATAACACAATTAAAATAGCGGGAGTGAATATTGTAAAGGGCAAACATCATATACTGCGTAATTTACCGTGGTGGCATGACATAATATTGAATGCGTAACGGCTTTAGAGGGGCGCTGGGTTTTACCTCTCTATTAGGACTCTCGACCGAAGGCGCCCTCTTTACTAGGGTTACCTGACGGTGTTATTTCTCTTTATTATCCTTGTTTAGCCTAGAAACAACGACTGCTGTGGACAACTTTGTGCAGTTAGCTGCCACCGGTCGCTTTTCTTACTACAGCCTGACAACTATTATATTACGGAGTTCTACTCTGGCTCCATAAATTTGCTTGCGTATTCCAAGGGAGTAGAAGCAAGGTTGTAGGCCAAGGATAAATCTGCTGTGTGCGACAGGGATCGTATAGCTCTTGGCTCTGGAACTGTGTGCGAGCCTGTTGTTGCCCGGCCGTTTCTCGCTGACCGCCCTGTGCGTAAAACTTCGACGTGGTGTGAGTAGTTTAATTACTATCGATAAATTTAGTATTTAAAATCCCAATCAGTTATAACTGAACGTATACAAGGGTTAAATTAATATTAATCAAATACAAAAACCGACTGTCACTTGCTCATTCGGCTAAAATGATTGTGCTGTCTTTAAAAATAAAACCTGCGGTATACGGAATTTGGAAAATTATCTATAAACAAAGGCTGCGGAAAATTGTAATCTGTAATCTGCCACATTTTAACACTCAGTCAACTTCGACAAAAGTTAACTGTAACAAACTGCAGTCTTCTAACGGGCGATCAGTGCTGCCAACTTAAAGATTGCAATCAACAAATGAAGCATCTATGCCAAAAAAGAGAAGTTTTGACGGTGAGCAGTGGCGATGCACGAAAATAAGCAGTGCTTGTTACCAATCTATTATTAAACCCTAAATTACAGTTTTAACTTGGTAGCTGCTAACTGCTAATTGGTCTATGTTACTAACAAAACGCATGCACTTACTGCTTTTACCGTTAAGTAATGCTATACACTGAGAGGTATTTGAAGAATTAGGAAGATCAGAGCTTTGCATAACGTGTTGTAGTGTTGTATTATTGTAGTGTTGTAGTGTAGTAGTGTTGTAGTGTTGTCCATATGCACCAACCTTTCGGAGGAACCTCCGGCTTCCATCTTTAGTTGCACATATTCTGTCGTCAAGACAGAAGCAGTATTTTGATACAAAACTTTGACAGCCACCCAAATTAAATACAACCACTCACTGTATAAACATTTTTTCACTGAAAATCCTGTGTTGAGGGGATTTGCAATTACTGTAGTAACATCTAAATAAAATTCTTGATGATTAGGCGAAGTAATGGTTGAGTTGCCACGCTACTTCTCCCACGTCACTTGTTTATTGTGCTTTTGGTTGGCTAGGCGTCAGACAGAGAGGAAAATTGTGGCTTTCCTTGTCCTGGTGCTCACCTCGTACCGCCTACCTGTTCATCGCCAAATGGAAAGTAAAAGCGAGTGCTCCTGAATAATGCAGTGAATGCAATTCAAGAAATGATTCAATGGCCGCTATTGTAGGGCGTAACTCCACTGTAACTAGTGGGTCTCGCTTTGGCACAGATTGGAGCAAGTACGGGCGACGGCCATCTTAAGGCCTACAGTCCCGTATTCGCTCACTGAAGGGAATGACTGATTCTCGTTTTAGTGGTTTGTTTAGCGACGCTTCCAGCATGTGTACTGCAAGGCGTTGGTGGTTGATCAATGAATATAAACTGAGTACGCTGTTGGAGTGGCAACTGGTAAGGAAAAGCGGAAGTATTGGCAGAAAACACCCGTTTCTCTGATACTGTGTCCAGCACAAAGTCCATTTAGACTACTAAGTTCAAATTCGCGCCCACCCCGTGAAAAGCTGGAGAATTACAATCGAAAGTGTGAGAGGGTTGCATCTGGAGGAGCAGAGTCTTTGAGAAGACAACTGACATTCAGCGGGCACGCGGTGGCGCAGTTGGTTGAGGCACCGTGCTACAAACCGGAAGGTCGCGGGTTCGATTCCTGATGTCATTGACGTAATCCTTCCGACCGCGATGTTCCTGTGGAATCGACTCCGCCTGTAACAGAAATGAGTGCCAGGAATATTTCCTTTGGGGGTAAAGGCGGCCGGTGCGTAGGGCTGACAACTTTACAACCTTCGTGTGGTAATTGTCTATCAATCTGAGATCTTTAACCTCCTGGAACCCTCAGGGTCTGTACAGGCATGTAATGCAATTGCTTTGCCGTTGCGATACTGGTTGTACGTCCTCATTGGTGCCTAATTAACCACGATTATAACCTTATCCCTTACTTTTCACGTAAGAGGTAAAGGTAAAGTTAAAGCTTTCCAAGTTTAACAAGCCATGAAGACTCAGAGGGGAGAAGGAATGTTGAGCTTCCTTCCTTACTTTGACAATGGACACAACTAGACGGCCGAGCTGTCGGCTCGACGCGATGGCCCCAGTACTTTTAACGTAGGGCTACAAAGTTTTGCAGTATGTTTATAAGTAACTTCTACCTGTTACAGGCTGCCGGTTCTTAAACTCGCTGAGGTATATTTTGGTAAGAAAATATGCGGTCTTATAAGGAGGATGCTGGTGCATGTTGCATGCTTGGGAGTTCAGTGCAAAACTTTAAACAAATAGATCGCTTGGAAGGCAGACGTAAAGGGGAAACATATTTAAACTTATCTTAATGATATGGAATGGGAAATTGTGTACTGCATTAATGTGGCTGCAGCTAGGCGCCACTGACCACATGTTATGAGAGTGCATGGTGACTTTGGGGGTTCATAAAATACGGGAACTCCATGACTATCGCAGTACTTATCAGCTGCTGAAGAAGTACTCTGCTCCAGGATACAGTGCGTTCTACGGGCACAGTATGCGGTAGGTTGGGACATGCGGAGGAAGTAAACTTCATGGTAATGCAATGTCTTATGTGTGAATTCATACAGCCGTAACTTCAGAACAGTGTGGCGTTGATGATATATGATATATTATAAGGTCACACAGCAAAGGTAATCGATTCTCGGGGACTCGGTAGAGGTGCGAATTATGTACAGTTGCCAGATACTTCATTGTGAGTTGTCGGACGAAAGACTGGCCTAACAACATACAAACCCCACAGCTATCTTTGTGAAGTGTGTCTCAGCAGTGCGTTATGACACCCGTAATTGTCACGGCCACATTTGACGGACGTGCCAAGTGTCGGTCACATAGAGAGCGGAGAAATTTTGGGAACTTGTTGAAGAACACATAATTTTTCCATTATTGATGTTGCCTTTCCCAATCGATGTTACTGTGACCTCTAGAGCGTGAAAGCTGTCTTCGCTAATGTTTCTGTTCGCAACAATATCATGCCTTTCTTATTAATTTTCTTCCCAGAAATCACTGACGGAACTACCTCATGTTGGTCTAAGGAAAGGACGCGTCTCCTTTGCTACAAACCGCTTCTGCAACCAAGTGAAACTTGGGAAAAAAATCCTTCAGATACAGGACAGTCAATGTGTGTTTAACGTGACATTGAAAAGCGTTGGTGCAACCATTGTTGCAGCGGAAAGACAAAAAGCGTTACCTATTCTGTGTGTGTGTTTGTAGTCTTCGGTGTCCAGCATGCAATGCGCATTCACCATATTGTCATCTGTGGCCTGCTCGGCTGTACAATATTTTTCCACATCTCATAACATGTAGAAGTTTCGAAAAAAAGTTATTGAACATTAAATGTAGGTCTTATTGTAGCACCGTGCATTTTCGTAGAATCGCTTCAATTTATCAACCAACGAATGCACATATAATTTGACATAAAACACTTAAAACGAATTGAATTGTGAATACTGTAATATAACTTTAGTAAGGAACAAAGCTCCCTGATGATGATCTGACAAGATCGAAACATGTCGGAGTATTTTAAAGTGTTTTAAAAGTGTTTTATGTGAAATTATATATGCATTCGTTGGTTGATAAATTGAAGTGATTAAATGTAGGTTTTGATTTTCTCTGTACTCTACTGTGAGACATTTCTCATAAGAAGAACTGAGCGAGATATGATACAAATGTATATCGGTCTTCACGTAAAGTATTCACTTTTCTTTTCAGATTTTAATGAAACTTGAATTTTCTCCGCAGACTTTCGGAAAGTACGCAAATACCAAATTTCACGAAAATCCGTCAAGTGGGAGCCGTGTTCTTCCATACGTACATAGGACGGACTGACAGACATAACGAAGATAATAGTTACTTTTCGAAATTTTTTAAACGCGCTAAAATGGCGGTAAGTTGGTCGACATTAAAATAACAGATTGATATTATGCTGATAGATATGTCATGTTTAAATGAGTTTAATCGGATGGCTGTTAAGAACCAACAAATTCGCAATAAACTGATGTCTTTTGGTGGCAAGCCTAGGTCCATGGTTTTGGAATGGTCAAGACGTCATATTTCGAGAACATGAAATTGCTCCAGCCTGCTTAACCCCTGTTATCTTTCGCTTCTTACAGTACATTGAATATAAGCTTTGTTCTTCATTTTGAATCAAATCGTCTCTTTTTAAAAATCTGTAATTAATTGTTTCGTTGTGTAATTTATGCCTTCCATTGCTATATTGCTATTTGTTCCAACTCGATGGATACAGTAAGTTATGTATGGTAAGAGGAAGTACCGTCTTTGTTTGTGATCACGTCTCTTGCTGTCGTGGTCGACAATTCTATAATAAACTGTACGGAAAATTTACCGATAGCATTTCCGAATAATGATGAATGGGGGAAGGTTGAAGAGAAGGTTTAAATTTGGAATACGGTAAAGCAGTTCACGTTTAGGATTTGAGAGATAACATGAAAAATGTAATTTACTTTTATGAATAAAAGAACCTAACTAAATGTAGTAGATTTTGACAATGGTGTCAGTATTAATATACTAGATTTCAAATGTTTGCCGTGTTTTGAAGGTTGTATTCTTTTTTTTGGGTGATTTCCAGACCCCTGAATTTTAAGTGCCGACGTTTCGGAACACTCAGTGCTATTTTCATAGGTGGTTTAAGCAGTCTGTGACAAGTTTCGACCCTATATGGGCCATCTTCAGAGAGAAACACAGTTGAAAGCGAGGTATATGTCATTTGTGCCTGTCCTTATCAAGCGCAGTTCGTGTTAACATATTTTGTTATTACACACCTGTGCCATACACATCATGACAGAGTAATTTGTCGTAACCCACCGGTACACATTTTTACGGGAGACAGAAAACCGTGACAGATTCTTAATAGACAAACACTGAAGCACGTTACATTGTGACGAAGAAATAAGAAGCAATTGTTTTTATGAATGCAGCATTTTATCAACAGGTGTAAGGTGTGTTTTTATGAAGCAGCATTTTATCAGCAGGTGTAAGGTGTGTTTTTATGAAGCAGCATTTTATCAGCAGGTGTAAGGTGTGTTTTTATGAATGCAGCATTTTATCAGCAGGTGTAAGGTGTGTTTTTATGAATGCAACATTTTATCAGCAGGTGTAAGGTGTGTTTTTATGAAGCAGCATTTTATCAGCAGGTGTAAAGTGTGTTATTTTATATGTGCAACATTTTATCAACAGGTGTAAGGTGTGTTTTTATGAATGAATCATTTTATCAGCAGGTGTAAGGTGTGTTTTTATGAAGCAGCATTTTATCAGTAGGTGTAAGGTGTGTTTTAACCCAACTGACGAGTGACGCGGAGTTTTCAGTGTCATGAACTGTGGGGGTTACGACAAACTGTAGTTTTATGAGCGGTATACCTTTCTTGTACATACGTACGTGTTTCTATTGATGACGCCCCGATATGGAGTCGAAACATGTAGGAAACTATAATAATACATAAGGGTGCTGTAAACAGAGTACTCTAAATGTGTTTTAATTGGATTTTTTAATAAAAGACTAATACACGGAAATTATGGAGTATATTGGGTATCATTTACTTCGCCTACTGAAGGAATTCCTATGTGAATATTGGAAAAGCTAGTCAAAGATTTGAATTGAAAAAGGACGTGAATATTTTTGAAGTGTAACCAATGCACTTTTGTGTTTGTGTGTGTGTATACACATATGTATGTGTGAAACAGTAGCCTATTTTTTGAACACCTTGACAACTGTGCGTTACTTCTGGAATATTCTCTATTTGCTGAAGCCCTACTCGATTCTTTTCCCTCTGTCACTAAACTTATCAGATGAACACAAAGGGTGAGATAACCACACGTCGTTGAAAGTTACGGCTAAGCCTATTTTCGCAAATGCCTGATGTTTAGAAGGTAGATGTTAGTGAACTCTGGGACAGCCCGATGCTAGTACTTGTAGGGCGGGGGAGTCTTCGAAGAAAGAGGCAACAACATGTGAATGGTGTCCGACTTAACGCTATTTGTTGTCTTGTAAATTCCTTTTAATCTCTGAGTGGAATCATATCTGTCAGAAATTAATCCCAGAAGTCACTAGCTAACATTCTACTGGTCTTTTCACCTCAAGCATTTTATACACCGTCAAGTGGGGTCACCGGAACACGACCGCTATAGTATTCCCTCAATGCTCCGATTTCGCTACCGAATTCAGGGAATCTGTGTTTTCTTATTTCTTCTCCTTCATTCTAACTGCGATCCCTTCCAGTCCTGTGCTTCGTCCTCACTCGGTTTCTGCTATCTGATCTTACAGTGGGTCCGTCCTCTGATTTATAGGGCCGATATATCCTGCAAACCTGAACACGCTGCCAGGAATGTGGGCCCTGCTATCTCCGTCGGGCTGCTGTAAACTGCACAGATACATTCCCTGTTTCACAGGAAGATTCGGAACTGAGACACACACATCCAATCGACTGTTATAGCACGGTCTTGATATTTCATCTTTCGAAGAGTAACAGACAAAATCATTTTACACGAAAATTCAACATGAAAGTTAGATTTCTTTTAGCAGGAAAGAATTTGAAACCCGTTTTTCAGTTCTGTCACCGACATACAGACGTCATTCTCTCTCTTTCTCTCTCTAGACTTATAATTACTTGCAATGTATCTGTTCATCACCGAATATTACTTGGAACGTCAACTTTAGCAAGATGAGACATGGGAGACAATGTGAGACCCATGGAAGGGAACTGCGTAGAAAATTGTACTGGGAGAATCTTTAGAACATAATTCACTTCGGACATCTGGGTTCAGTGGGAATGTAACGGTAAAATGTCATGTGCGTATGTAAGCACCACGCCATAAGTATGTATGTGGCCATGTCGACACACTGTACTGTGCCCAACTGGCACTTTTCGACTACCGTGTTTTTACCTTAGCTGTAAAGCGAGCCAGGGTGTAACACACAGAGAGGGGTTACGGCCAGCACTCTTCTCAGGCTTGCATGATTTACCCGAGTGCCTGAATTTCGCCGCGAGTGCAACCTTAGACATGGCTAATCTGCGTTCGAATCCCAGAAATCCTAACAGCCAAAGTTAGGCCTCTTCACAAAAGCCTATTGTCCCTTGAGCAATTGCCGCCAATTAGTCTACGTCGAGGTTTTTAACCGCTACAGAAACTCGTTAGCGTAAGCGTAGCCACAGTTACACTTCAACCCTTTGGCCCTAGAGCTGGACATTTACAGTTTAACACACCATTTATGTAAAATGTGAATATTTTATGAACAAAGAAGTGTAACATTAGGAAATACACGACATTTGGTGGAGGAATAAACGAAGATGGCGAGAGAAAGTCTAAAAAAATAATTAAATATATTTCTTGACTAAATATATAAAAAGCATACTCTGGGGAGTAGCGGTACTTCTGTTCTATATATATAGGATGCATGGTGCCAAAAGTTAAGGTGTCTGTTACTGAGCCGAGCGATGCGGTTAACGCAGGAATGGCAAAACAGGCAGAGGGAAGTCGACTTGCGCTTTTGTGCAATTCTCTGCCCTCAGTTACCTCTTTGGTTGATTGGTTGGTTGGTTGATTGATTGGTTGCTTTGGTTTGGTTTGGTAGATATGTGAGAGAAAGCGCAGCTCTTTATTCATACTTGCGACACTAAGCAACTTGCTGATCGCTTACCACGATGACGTACGAAGGAGATTCAGTGGATCTAAGAACCTGTCAGGTCGCTGTGAACAAGAGAAAATGTCTGGTCGTGTTGGGAGTCAAACGCCGGTTACTTAGTGTTCACTGCACGAGAAGTGTAATATTACAATATAGGCGCACGTTAAAAAGTGGGATATGAATTGTGGACTTGATTCACCTAGCTCAGAAATGGAGACCAAATTTTGGCCCTTTGAAGAAGACAATAAAATTTTGTGTTCCGTAAAAGGCAGGGAATTTCTTGACTAGCCGAGCTTCTCGTAATGGGCCCTGCGCCTTGCAGCTAATGATATTTCTCCCCATCGTCCTTTAGCAGATGATATGACTAATTATTCTGGTCATTATGAAAATTGACAGATGTAATATTTGTGAGTTCAGGAACATAGAAGACCTGTAACATCTACTCGTAGTGTCTGTGGATTTAGAAAGGACAAACTCACTGCTTCGAATCTAGTTACATTATTTACAAAATGGAAATGATATGGCTGGTTCATTAACAAGTTAAATCGAAAGGTGATTGGAATTACAAAACCCTGCTTTACGCTAGATATGTAGCGATTGTGCTCGTGTCTGATTGAGCATCCTATTTATTACACAGCAAATATTTACATTTTCGCTCTGATGTTTTATCTGCTTGAAGTGAGACCATATTCAGGAAACATAAGCGCGGGGGTGATTAACTGGATGCTATATGAATTAATTAATTCTCTGAATATACGCCGAGCTTTAAATAGCCGAATAAGAAACATTTTGGTGTGTCGGGTGTTTATGTGTCAGAGTCAGTTATTATGATATTGTGCATTACTTCGAATACTACGTAAACTTACAGCATTTGTTATGGTACTGGTTTTTATTGGGTCAGAATACATATTGGACGGAAGGTATGTGACAAACTGAAATACAAATGATTTAAAATATATCTTCGGAGTGCCTTGAGTAGGGTGCACAGCAAATTTGTTTTCTACTGTTAGTTTGAAGCATGTTCTTCATGCCACCCTCTTTTCCTGGTCTGTACCGAATCTAGTATGACAGGTTATATCAACATTGAAAAATGCTGTTATTTAAAGGACGTAATAAGATACAGTTTTAATTTATGTAAGGTGTTTATCCTTTAATTTATGTGACGGCGGTTTTCCAACTGTATGTTGTAGAATTTTGTCTAATTATTTTTCTGCCTCCAATAAGCAAAAACTTCGACTCAAATTGAAAATATTCGTATTCTGTGCATAACATAAGTGTACCAGTTAACATTTGAACGTTTTGCGTAGGCAGAATTACTGAACTGGTTAATTTGTAAAATAATGTGTAGTTTGAGGGCAGCACGTGGGATTCTGCAGTTAATGTGGGCAGCCGACAAACTTTCCCGAACTGCTGGAGTTAACGAAACCTCCGAGGTTTGGGTAGCAGCAAAGCGGACATCAGTCAAAGGAAGAGCTCTAAACCGAGGGTCATATAGTGGTCACTTTCGGTCATACATCTGTGGGCGGTTGTCACTTATGTCTCGTGTTGGGTTTTTTTTTTTTGCTTTTGCACAAAACATTTTTATTATACAAGAAACATTAAAATAATTTGTAAAATGCTGTCTCATGGAATTTGGCGCCTGGAAGAAATGTCTTCGATTATCTTATGTTTATTGGACCGTGCATCATTGTGATAGTTGAAGAATAAAAGACCAACTTGATGTCACTTGCTATTTTATTTCACTTCTTATGTGCTCAACATGCGCGGACGGTGCCGTGCGACGGCAACATCCGTACCGTAAACACGACCTACACAGCGGCTCTCAAGGCCACCACCCATCCAAAAACTCGTTGCAGGAAATCGTGTGCTGCAACTCAACATCTAATGCTTCTAATGATGGGCGTATGTACCCGAAACATGTCGAGCTAAGAATACGTCAATAAAACTATCTAGTTGCATCAAGTTGGCATTTCACTTTACTTCATGAGTAAGACGCGCGGTCAAACAACCCCTACAGCATGTACACGTTATCTTTAATAAAATTACTTTTAAAGGAAACTTGAGAAATTTGTGAGTAAAACCCCGAACTTATGACCTACAAACAAACGTACTGCCTACAGCTTACCCATTTCTGTATTAAATTTGTCACCTCTTCTTAAAACGTTGCAGTGTTGAATAGTAGTTCCTTTTTCGTCCTACATGCGAGGCCCCGGATTCGAATGTATGTCAGGCGCCGTCACTGCTGTCTGCTGTCAGTCACCAGTTCCCTACCGATCTGATTTCAGGACAGTCCATGTGGGTTGATTGCGGACAAAGTACCACTGCGACGGGCTTTTCATGGTACTTCGATTTTCCCCTCTCAGTCTCATTCCACAGATGCTCCGTATTTATGCACGTGTTCATTCATCTACTGTCGAAGTTAGTACAAAACTGCAGTCCTAAACCTTGACAGCATCGGTGCAAAAAACACAAAAATAATTGCGTTTATACGTAGTGTTCCACAGTACTTCCATGGCAATAATCTAGTGCCAGTAGTAACTTGAAATTGGGTAGTATCATCTCATCTCATGTATTAACCTCTTCACTTAACCATTTTCCTAATCTAGTTTCTTAATGTTACTCGTGGTTAAATAGCCTGAGAATTAACCAGTATTTTTAACTTATTTTTTTTAATTCGTCAGTTAATGTGTGCATATTACAGTATATTATTTTGAATACTGAACTGAAATAGTATGTGTAATGAATGTCTGGAAACTTACCCACTTGCTGTTGTGACAGTTTACTGTACTTATACAAGTTATCCTACATGTTTTGTGAAAAAACTGGAAGTATTTTTATTTTAGGTTTCGACACTAATAGGAGAAACCTGCATATAGGAAGGTATATCATTGATGTATACGACACTTTGTAAAAGTTTGAAGCTAGAATTTTAGTTTAAGAGCATGCAAATAAATATTTCGTCGATATTCCATTTCTGCTGTAGAAGGCCACAAAAGTACAGTTTCCCATTCTAATACGCGGCCCTATAGTGGCATAGTTACTGCAGATTACTGCTGTAATACGACTTGAAATGTAGGTCACCTGAGAACAAGAATTTAAGTAATGTAGATTTTTATTTCATTATTTCCACCTTTTGAATTGAACTTTAAAGCTGATATTCTCTACCTACATATAATACAATAAACCGGCCCCTTTAACTTATCGGGATTGCGGCACATAATCTTTTGCAGGAAATGGTACTCTGTGTGACACGTCCTTGTTGAAACTTTTCAGTTCCCCGACATCACTTATTGCAACCTTTCAAGTTCGTTTGAATTCTGCAGTAAAATGTGAAGCTATCCTGGGCCTCGAAACTTTCCCACGAAATCGGTTAAGACAAGTGAGGTCAAGGTTCGCGCTCTTTGAAATTTGGGCTCTGAATACTGTGGGTTGTAAGCTTCTTGTTCCGGCCACTTTACCCGCCGACGCACAGTTGTGGTGCCGTAGGCAGTGTCTGGAACTGGAAACGCCAAGGCAAGTAAACAGAATGACAATCCTCTAGGGGCTCGGCCTGTCATTGTCGTAGGTGACCCAGGTAGACGATGACAGTGGTAATGGTGGCAGTGGGGTGTTGTTTAACGACGCAATCAGTGTGTAATTTGATATATCGTTGAATGATAGGGCGTTGGATGCATCACAAAGTTCGAAAGGATGTAGAAGGAAACGGACGAAGCCTAAGGGAAGGATTATCCAGAAATTCTCATGGGTGAACTAAATAAAACCACGAAAAACGTGTCAGGATAATGGACAGCCCGACTTGGTTTTCAGAAGAGGGATCTCCGAATAAAAGTCTAGGGTGTTACTGCTAGGCCAATTTGTTCGGTCAGCTAATCGACTATACTACCATCATCATTACTATCATCATCATTGCCTTATTACAAAGTGAAAGGTCTACCGACTTATGAAGTAATTTGATAGATGACACTAAAGTTTTGGAGGAACTGCTGCTCATTATTCAGGGTAGAATATCAGCATCAAAATAGTGGTGGATTATTATCAGTGTCTTTTCACTGGAAGACAATAATGTAACTTTAGTTCAGAACCGATTTCATTTGTGTCACGCACAACGCGGTGAGTGCATTAGCAAATGCTGACCGGGGTACTATCTCCAGTGAAATATCTTCTGATTGACACAACGTCTGAAGTAGGAGATGTGGTTGCTACAGCGATGTTGAAGAATGTTCAAGTCTTCTGAGATATGAGGCCATGTGAATTGGTAAATAGTTTCGGAGAGGTTTGCTGCCCCCATCTTCAGGTTATGAGTAGTACAAGAAAAAAGACGGTAACTATTTACCAACCTAAAAGGCACCATATCTCAGAATACTTAAATTTCAAACTGTTCGATGTTTTAATTACCTCAAATCAAATATATTCTATTCTAAATATATTTTGACGAAAATTGAATACTTTGAGTCATCGGTACAAGGAAATTAGTCATAATAATGCAGGTCTGGAGATTTATTTCGAAATCGGCCTATTTTCTTTTCATCTTTGACTATTCTTGTACTTAGCCGAAAGAGAAAGCGAAGCGTGTTGGGGAAGCAGGGAGGGATATGCGTGGATCGGCCTTCAGCACGACTGCTATCAGTGATGATGCTTCTGGCAGAACCGTGATAATGGCATGATCCTCTTTAACAGGAGCTCGCCTGCAAGCTAATTGTATTCTACGCGCTACACCAAAGTCTCGAGGCGTCCTCCATTATCACACAAAGTACACGAGAAGGAAGATCCTTTTATTTTGAATAAGTTTCGTTCAGACTGAAAAATTATTATTGGATTCTTTACTCACACTGATGTATGTGTAGATTGCAAATCGGTTTATAAACGAACAAGTAGGTCGGTAGTTCAATAATTATAGGGGCGTGGGTCTCAAGACTTTGCTGGAGTCCAAGTTTTTTGAGCCATCGTCTCAAAATGCTTAAAGTGAACAGCAGGATCTTGAGAGAAACACGAAGCTGTTGTTGTTACTTATCTCAAAATGCAGGTTTGCTCTGTATCACTGCAAGTTCCACATTTGTAAGTTAAGCAAGTCGGAGATTTCTTTGAAATAAGGCAAGAGATTTTTGGTTTTTCACGTTGCTGGGCTGTAGTCGACGATCCTTCATAAAAGTTTCACATCACTTTATATCAAAAAAGATCTTACGGAAGAGGAAAGGGAAAATCCTATTAAACCCCATTACAAAAGTAGCTATTTAATTAAACTGCATTTATTTAAGTAATTAAAATGAAACATACATTAAACCCTCCGGAATATTCTTTTAAAGTTATAATGGCCAAAAGTCTGTGGTTATAATAGACTGTTTTAACTGTCCACACCATTTTGTTGTGGGTTAGGCACTACAATGAATTACTTAAAACGGCGTCCTTTTAGAACAAAACGACATCCAAGCTGTATTGTTTTTTTTCGAATTGAAGCTAAGCGCTTCTTTTTGGCTTAAAAATGAACATTAATGATTCTAACGCACTCTGAAAGAGTAAAATGTTCATCGAACGGTGCGAAATTTGGCTTCTTCCAGCGGTGTTAATGAAAATTGAAATTGAAATGTTACTGCATGCCGACTGCAGTTCAGTTACTGGCGTTTTGAGGGCTTGAAATTCCCCTATCTTCAGAATGAATGAGGCTATTAAGAGTATATCTTTTTAATTTCTTTACCCCAAATATAAAGATTCTACGATCGTCCAAAATGTTAATTATTGACTAGCCGACTCAGAGAAACATCGCAGAAACCTTACATTATTTTATATGATGTTCAGTTTTTAAAGGAGGGAAATTGTGGATTATTCAGCTGTAGTAGAAATCCCATAAACCCACACAGTGGAAACTCACTGCATTCTTACGTATTTACTAATCCAGAGGCGCACAAATTTTCCAAAAATCGAGGAGCTACCTCAAAATTCTAGGCCTCAAAGTGGTGAAATGATGCAATTTCCATTCTGATAATCCACAAATATTACAAACCACCGTGCAAAATTTAGTAATCACAGCGCCCTGACGCCAAGGGTTTGGACACCTCTAAATTCCTCTCTTTCCTAATTAAACAGACGTTTAAGAAAGAAAAATATTGATTAATCTTTAAGAATTTAAATTAGAATGACTTTAGGTTGTTTATCTTCAAGGAACAAAAAGTATTTTAGGAGTTCGTATAACCAAATTGATTTAGGATATTTTGGTTTGAGAAGCTTGTAAATGATTCGTATGGAACAGTAAGCATGTGTCTTTATTTTGACTGATATATGTCAGGAACAGCAGCAAAATTCTGTACTATTAAGCTATTAATATAAATTAAAAGTGGCGGTCGTAAAGATGTGTATTCGCTGCCATCTGTAAGGAAGGGACAGTACAGTCACTGCCAAGACTGAATATGCAGTGACTGAAATGACTCTAATTATGATGACTGACATAAATGAGAGAAGTAGGCAAGGAAATGTTAGTTAAATGACATTGTTATTTAAAAATAACTTTCCTTTACATGCAGTGCCATAGCAAGTTTGTTTGGCCCCCGGCGCCACTAGTCTCAAAGACCGAAAGTAACTTTAATTATGAACCGGAGAAAGTCACAAGTATTTGTATTCGGCTCAATAACATAAAATTTATTACACTTGTAAAATCGATTTTGGTCACTTATAATATTTATTTTTCCACACCTTAGGCTCTGCCACCGAAGACAGCGGTCCCCTCCCCCCCTCCCAGCCTTCGTAGCTGCGCCTCAGTGCACCAGCACTTATTAAACGCACTAATATTGTAGCGCAGTAGGCTATAGACCAATAATAATGCACTTAACCTTACGTTGTAGGCCCTTTTGCATAAAAAGAAGAAATCGCCTATTGGATACGTCATGTCTCTACTTCCGTTTGTCTGCCTGTGTCAGCGTGGCTGCCACTGAAAGGATTTTCGTTAAATTCGATATAGGGGAATTTTATGAAAATCTGTTGAGAAACTCCAAATGTTAAAGTGGGACAAAACGTTGGGCACTTGACCGAAGACACAAGTTTGTTTATCTTGTTGACAGAATTGGGAATTAGGCCTGTTTTTTAGCTTGAAAATTGTGCAGAGGGAACCCATTATTGCTTTTCCATAGCAACAATCAACGATGCTGTTAACAGCTGCATTTAAGTGAACAACAGGCGCGTAAGCATTGTTGTGTCCATCGCAAAGTTGGTTATGCGTCACTATGCTCTTTTATTTTCACATTGTCTGTCTTCTTGAGCTGTTGTCAGTAAACACAGGTAACTGGCATAGTTGGAAGAACGGTTGTCATCTGTCGCCTAGTTTGTTCACTCGTAAGTTATTTAATAATACGGTATCAACTTAGGAGGTTATCTAATTATGTAAGAAAATGACAATTACATACGTAACAAGCAAATCTTTGGAAGGAATCGGAAATTGCATCTTTTAGATATTCTTATATCTGATACACGTGAATGACAATATCTAGAACAGACGAATCTTTGTCCGAGTTTCGACAGGATTAGCACCGGAATACAAGACTCTCGCTGTAAATGTATAGGTTTTTAAGTGCTGATAACATTGAAATATTCGGTCCATTTATCAGAGTGTAGTATTATCAAAGTCTTAAGGCTGCAAACTGAGTTTCGACACTGAGTGCTCACAGGACATGCCGAGGGTAAGGTACTAGGAAATTTATGTTGGATTCCTAGCGGGAAAATACGTACTGGGGCAGCGTTCCTTTCCGAGAATATCTTCCTACAAACTCTCTTTCCACAATTATCATATTCTTCACTAAAAGTCATTAGAATTAGCGCGAGACCTTAGAAAGTCTGACAAGGTGATCAGTTACGTTACCCCAGACAGTGGAGCTGTTAAATAAACCACTCATTTGATGCTAAAACCTAAAGCCGCAATAGCACAATTAGTGCAGTAAGTGGGCTAATGTGTGGAAGCCATATCATGGCTTATGTGGTTAGCTGTTGGCCTTTCACAGCGCATGCTCGGTGCCAGGCCAGGCTACGTCGGATGTGTAGTTGACTTAGTGACGCTGGGAAAATTTGTGTGCGAGCTATTCTGTTCATTTCCGTCAGTATCATTCCACCAGCTCTCCGTGCTCATTCTTCCTTCATCGACAGCATATAATCTAGTAATTGACAGCGTTATAAATTAACACACTACATCCTGGAAGACGGTGACCTTATGTCCGATAGGGCACAAGACATTTCTCTACCTTGATCAGAACAGCAGTGGGACCCAGGCAGCCTCCTGTCTGGAGGGTACCAGAGGCCACTTTTTCTTAAGCTTTCGCGGCAAACTTAGGTGTCCATCTACTGCCGGGTCTAAAAATTGCTACATCGTTATTTCCAGTCCCCAGATTCTTCATGGTTAGGCGCTTTATAAAACACAGATTTACCATTAGGTCAGTACTAATAAAGACTATGTTTTGAGGCGCGTTCGCAGAATTGCGAAAAACGACTGAAAACTTCAACATGTCTGTCCGTCCGTATGGAACAACTTGGCTCCCACTGGACGGATTTTCGAGATATTTGATATTTGAGTATTTTTCGAAAATTATGTCGGGAAAATTCATGTTTGATTAAAATCTGACAAGGACAACGAGTATTTTACATTAAGGCTAATGTACATGTATGACAGTATCTCGCTCAGATCTTCTTAGAATGAGAAATATTTCAGACAAAATTTGTAGAGACGATTCAATACACATTTAATGTTCGACAACTTTCTCCCGAAAATCGTGCGTCAGTGGATTTGGTTTTGATAAAGCAGCAAGAAGCTCCTTACTTCTCTCCAGCATATTGCTACGTGCAGCAAAGTTCAATTATAACTAGTTCTTCAGTTTTCATGTCCATCATTCTACCCTCGGCTGTCCTACCTGCCATTCGTAGCAATGTCTCTGTCACTGGTTGGTTCCTCCTTCACACTCTGCTTGACCCTAGCCCGGTATTTTTTTTTTGCAGCTCTCAAAATCTCCTATCCCGCTGTCTCTTCTAGTATCACTCTCGCCTTCCCCGCTGGTCATATTCCTAGGAATTTTCATCACTTTCTTATAGAATCTCCGCTGAACTCCATCCCCTACTTCCCACCTCGTCCCCTATTAACCCAGATTTCCGGGCCATGTAACATACTGCATTCACATATAATCTCGCAAATATTCTCCTAACATGTGTGCTCTCCTGTCTGGCTTATTAGTTAAGCATTTATCATCTATGACTCCTACGGATTGATTCCCAATTGCTTTCACCCTAGCATTGTGCCTTCTCCAGTCCCCACTGATTTCCAGTTTCACTCCCAAGTGTAAGAGTTAAGTTGCTACATCCAACTTTTTCCCCTCCAGGTGCCAGGAATTATTTATTTAATCTGTCCCCCTTTCTCGAATATCCGCTCTTTTTTTCCTCAAGGATACGTTTTAGGCTCTAATTCTTGCAGAAATGTTTTATTGTCTATCCATTGTTGTAAACTATTTATTGCACAGGAACTCACCTGCGACTTAGTCCACATGCAGCAGAAATCGTATCGTTAACTCTTCCACTACTGGTGAGTTTAGGAAGCAATATATTTAATTTGTAAAAGCTGAAACCTAAAGCATCATACAGCATCAATTTCGACAGAGGAAATGTTTCAGCCACTTTACAATGGAATGAAATATTGGATGTGGTAAGGAAATGAGACTTGAAATATAATGCACGTTCAGGCATTTAAGATATTTTGGTATGCCGAAACAAACAGTTCGTACGTGTAACTGCTATTGACTGTGTGTATACATTCACACAATTGTGTATCAGGAACACTGTCGTTACATTCTATTCATTTCCTAACGCTTCATAAAACTTTCTTTGAGAAATGTGTTGCTCAGAGCTTTGATATTTGTACACGTGTAAGTCTCAGTGCTACATAAAGGTAAGGCCCCTAATCCCTAACAGCGGATAGAACTAAAATGAACTCCTTGTAGGTATATACATACGTATGTGTGTGTGTGTGTGTGTTCTCTAATTTACATTCACGTGAGTTATAAACTTTGGGCATAGGTTATAGTGAATGTATAGTTAACATTCTATGGCAGGCAGTGTTTGGAAGAATCGAAACACCTGATGTTAAAGTCGATAATTGCATTTTAACTCATTTTAACTCATTTTAACTCACACACCACATTTCGAGGATGGAATGGATCCCCGTATTCAGGTTTGTTTCCTCCAAAACATTTGTACAACATGATAATTATTTACACTGTAATTAAAGCCGAATTAACTTCAAAGCAGTAAATACAACATTTCCAAATGACATTCGATAAAATATGTTTAAGCAAACATCGACTACACAAGATACATAACTTATTCAGTTTCAGGCAGGGAAATAGAACGTACTCTGAACAACAGTAACCTCAACTTCCCCGCTGTTAAGAACAGGTACTGCTAAAAACTATCACAAACACAGTACTGTTGCTTAGTGACAGTTATATGTGTTGTGTATTTGATACTTAGGGAAATTTGCATTGCCTTATTTTCTAAACTGTTAATTAAACGTGTTACATTTTCTACGTAATCTGCCGTTAATTCGGGTTTAATTACACTGTAAATAATTATCGTGTATTAACAGCAGTATTGGAAGAAACAACCTCGAAGACGGGGATCGATCAAGTTCCAGAGAAGTAGTTTATTATATTTCAGTACATACGATGGAGGAATTTCAAAACGGCTATGAGTTAAAGTGAAATAGGCCATTATCAGAATTCTATTGGGAATTGCACCCCTAAGCTTAGCAAAAGGATTACTTTATTTTACATTGCATGGCAGGAGAAAATACAAAACTTTTTATGTCATTGTTTTTCGTTTATCTCCTTTTTCCTGTGCCCTTCTTTAGCTTTTATCTGTTTCTCTCTTCCATGTTCCGACTTTGACCTTCATTTTTCTCCTTTCTCATATTTCACACATTCGTTTTCTTAGTTTTCTTCTGCTCTCCTTCATTATTCGTAACTTTCTCCTCTCCTTCCGTTTGCTTCTTCTAGATTTCTTCATTTTCCATCTTCTCGCTCTCTCCCTTTTTCATTTTCACATCTCCTGTCCTTTTTATTATTCTTGTCATCAACTATATATCCGTATCTCCTTTCGCTTATTTTTGTCTTACTTCTTCGGCTCCTTCTACTTCGTCTACATATCTTGCTTCTCCTTTTCATTCTTTGTTACAATATTTTGACCAACAGAGTTGTTAATTGAATCGGAATGGTTAAATCCTCCTCACCTGTATGTAAGGCACAAATAATATTTTAAGTTTTAAGCTCATGGTTCCGTGACCCGTAATTCAGTGTTAATAAAAATCCAACCAGATGCAACAGTATGCAGCTATTTATATACTGCAAAGCTACTCTACATGTTTCGGGTGTCACAGCACCCATCATCAGTAGTACTAAAAACCGTAACCGCAGCCTCCGGTACAGGTCATACTACTTGTACCGCTACTCCCCTCCAACGTGGTCTGATCGGGACTGGTTTGTGC
>Ga0123357_10002608_pt1 | contig 20247 bp, 16 predicted proteins | sample TergutEmb28metaG_FD_89873 | JGI IMG/M metagenome (GOLD analysis project Ga0123357, IMG submission 89873) | Embiratermes neotenicus P4 segment gut microbial communities from Petit-Saut dam, French Guiana - Emb289 P4 | ecosystem: Host-associated > Arthropoda: Insects > Digestive system > Gut ... | reverse complement strand
ATGGATGTATTAACATCCGAAACATGTTGAGCACTGAATAAAGTAATAATAAAACAAGTGGCATCAAGTTGGTCTCTCTTTACTCAACTATCAAGATGATGCACAGTCCAATAAACATAAGATCTTGTCCATTATTTTTATGTGACCTGTCACCTTGTTATATTTGTTTATTTCGCTCATTCCGAAGATCCATAGTCGGTAACAACCAACGGGTATATAACCAGTCAAATATACATATATAAATATCCTTGTTCTACATAAATGTAGAAGTAAGATGGAATTTACAAATATTATTTACAATCAACAAAACAAAGTAATGCTACAGTATCATCCTTAACATGATATACAATGTATCATACATGTGAAAACATACCTCAGAATTTCATACAAGAGACAGAATAATAAATACCAGTTTAGTAATTAAAGTATATCATACAAATGCTTTAGAATTGACTTATTCTTCCAGTGCATAAAATAAATGTTGGTGTAGAAACCCTCTCAGAGATGATTTAAATTTTTTAATTTTATAAGACATCTTTTATTTCAGGTGGAAGACTGTTATATACCTTAAAACTCATATAAGAGGGACTTTTTTGATAACTAGTCAAATGTAAGAACAGTTCATGTGAATCAGAATTGTTCTTGGTATTGATATTACGTATCTCAGAATTCATCTGAAATTGATTTTTATTAGTAGCCGCGAAGACTAGGAGAGAGAATATATATTGTGAAATCAGTGGTAAAATGTTGTGGTGCATGCTAGAATGAACATAGTTGGTTCTAGAACCTCATTCGTTATAGCATCTGTTTGTTCTAGCATACATGGAAATATATATGTTTAGGGGTAATCTGTTCCAGGCCCACAGCGTAGTGCCAAGTTACTACCCAACACAACCATTTAAACAGAAAAAATATAATACAAAATCAAAAATACAAGTGTAAATATAATATAAAATTAATTTATTTAACTTTTATATACTGTACATGTAAATTTGAAAAGCATAAACAATCTTTACTTAGTGAAAACTATGAACAAACTTTCCCTAATTAAAAGCATAAACATACATGAAAAGCATAAACAATCTTTCCCTAGTGACAACTGTAATAGAACTTTCCATAATAAAAGCATAAAAAATCTTATGCACATGAAAAGCATAAACAGTCTTCCTCATTGAAAACAGAAACAAACTTTCCCTAATAAAAATCATAAAAAAATCACATAGAGGTGGAAGGAGAGGAGTCATCATTTCTACTCATCTTGGGTGACAGTCCTGTGGGAGGTTCATCAGTTGGAGGGCGTCTGTCCACCTTTTTGAAGAATGAATCCACGTTTTTATTGCTTTATCCTGGATTTTTGGACCCTCCAAAAGTGGGCCATCAAGGTGTCATTAAAATGATAAAGGCCCATTTCCACAGCAGCAAAATCTGGGTGATAATCTTTCATAAGTTTGGACACTTGGTTGCAGCAAGAGAACACCTCTTTAAGGTCCTCAACTGGAATGCTGTGACTTTTTTTCTTGTCCTAATTCTTCTCATCCCCAAAAGCTATCCTCTGCTTCAGTGCCTCTGCCTCTTCATTGTGAAGCTCACTGACACTATAACCTGCCATTTGTTTTTTATTAATCCACACTAATAGAAGAGTTTCCATCTGTTATGTGGTATTACAAATGAACTGCTTAACCTAGAGATTCCCTTCATGACCTGTGCACTTTTTATTTCTTGTTTTTAAAATTGTATTGATCGTTGATTTAGCCATACCATATTCAACACTTAGATCTCCTGAATTTTTTCCACTTTCTCGCATTTCTTTCTTAATGTCTAAGTTAATTAGCTTTCTCACGCTATTTTGCTGGCTCGTGGCTAAAATTGTATAGAAGAATAATTAAAAAAATATTTATTTTCACTGCTAAAGACACAAATAAGCAGATAACTGAACTAAACTGATAACTGAACCTTACAAACCATAACAAAGATGATAACTGACACTCTAATCAAAGCAGAAAGCCTGACACGTTATGTGCACATGCGTGCTATGTTGACCGATAGTATTCCTCCACGTTTGTTGTAGCATCTGTTTTCTTTGTAGCATCCTGATTTTAATTGATTAAAACTGTTTGTTGTAGCATCGATCATTATAGCATGCCCACTATATTTAATATTTTAAAAAATTCTCTACATTAATCCCTGATTCCTACACCCATGATAATTCTAATATTTCTCTTCTGTAGTTTGAAAATTTTATTACTATATGAGGAATTTCCCCTAAAGATTATCCCATAATTAATAATAGAATGGAAGTAAGAATGGTAAACCTTTTTCAAGGTATCCTGCATCACGAAATGGCTTCAACTGCTAAACAAGCCACACTAAATTTCCGTATAAGCATTTCTTTATGGCTTTTCAACATTATTGTATTACCATTCTTTATTCCTAAAAGTTTTATGTTATTAATATTGGATTTTATATTGTTGTCACAACCATTACTAATAGGAATATGTGAGCTCTTCTTGTTTAAAAATCGTATGAGTCTAGTTTTCTCAAAATTCAGTGACAGCAAGTTTGCTTTAAACCAGTTATTAATATCTGTAAATGCCCCATTGATGTTTTGTATAAAATTAGTAGGACTTGGACTAGTGATGATTAGACTTTTATCATCTGCAAATAAAACTAATTTGGATTTGTTGTTGTTATCTTTAGTATTTGTTATTTTCATTATATCATTAATATAAAGCAAGAACAACAGTGGCCCAAGTATTGAACCTTGCGGCACACCATGCTTTACTATTCCACAACTGGAGCAAGATTTTTAGTCACTGTTTACTAATTTTACCCTCTGATGTATGTCTTCTAAATAGGATTTAATTAATGAGTAAAATGTACCTATTATACCATAATACCTTAATTTTGACAGCAAGGTGCCATGGTTAACACAGTCAAAAGCCTTAGTGAGGTCATAAAAAATACCCCCAATTATGTCTTTACTTTACTATGCTTTTAAGATTTCTGAAATAAGGCTGTAAGAGGCAGCTTTTGTTGATAATTTAGATCTAAAGCCAAATTGTTCCTGAACTATTATTATTATTATTATTATTAATGTGTTCCAATAGTCTTATGTATATATAACCTTTTCCAAAAATTTTTGAAAATGAATGTACAAGTGAGATGGGTCTGTAATTGGCTATATTAATTTTTATCACCTTTTTATAGTGTGGCTTTATCTCAGATTATTTGAAACATGATGAGAAGAATCCCGTCACTAATACTTTGTTGCAAATATAATTAAGGGGAGAACTGATATAAGGAGAACTGATTTTTAATATTTGTGTTGATATTTCGTCATTACTATATGAATTTTTTGTATGTAGGGAATTAATAAACTTTTCTGTTTCCTGAATTCATGTGTTCCTACATTTTGTATCCAGTAATGTATCACAAACTAGTTGTGTTAAATAATATAAGGGATTTGTATCTTTATGTTTATTATGATTATTATTATTATTTTTTATATTTAGAGTAATTTATCATTATTTTGGAATCAGAAATATCTTGATAATTGTAACTTTCATCATTGCCACTGCTGAAACAAAAAATATCTTCTGTCGTACCTTTCCTGTTAGTTTCAGTTTTAATAATATTCCACATTGTTTTAGTTTTATCGTTAGAAGCTAATATTTTCTTATTATACCAAGTTTTTTAGCTGCTGTGATAGCTTTAGTCAGACTTTTACAATATGCTTTGTAACTGTTTTTAATTCTAAATCAGTGCTACTTCTACTAAGTAAATATAGATTTTTTATGTTGACACATAGCTTTAATTTCATCTGGTTATCCAAAGCTTTTTATTGGTTTTCTTATTGAATTTTTTAATAGGGAAGCTTGAATAAAATATTCAAAATTAATAGCTGAGAAAAGAATTAAATAAAATATCAACATCATTACCATTATCACTGTTAAAGACATCCCATAATTCATACCTTAATTTAATTTGGAATTCTATTCTTGAGTTTTATTTATATCCCCAATAGTTTTAGTGTGGCATGTTTGTTGTGCTAAATTTATCATCATCATCATCTCCTTTAAGCAGGGTATTTATACTTACATTCCAGAGACAATGAAGATTATGGCAACCCACTCTCAGTGGCATGTTTTTCCATTTTTTGGTCCCAACTGATAAGTTAAGAACCTCTGATGTAGGAAGCTGGTGGAATAGTGGTAAATGTACATTGGAGAGGGCCGTGGGGGGAACACAAATGGACCAAGCAGTCTTCCCACTGTAGACCTGACTGCAGGGAGTATTGTGCCCACCCGCAGCATTAAGTCCCTGTTTGACCTTCATAGGACAGGGAACAGGAGATCTACCTAGGAGGCAGGCCAGCACATTCATTATGCTGATGCCATTAAAGGTTATGCAGAAGTAAAGATGGTTGCAGATGCCCCAATGGCCGAGGGACTCTCTCTGATGGATGGGGAGCATATCAGATCTGCCTGTCACTATGTCCTCCATGAAAGTGGCATTTAGCAACACCAACTCATCCTGAAGACTCATGGTCACACATAGCTCAAGCCATATATACCGGAGTGAACAGCTGGCTTGTTGGAAGGATGGTGGTGTGAATTGGAGTGCTTGAGTTGTTACTACCCACACATCAGGCTGTATGTTGTCATAGCCAACAATGTGAAAATGTGAAGTGTAGAAATGTTATTTACTACTTAGATACCTCAGCATTAGGTGTGTAATTTTTGCTTCAGGATCAACCTGATCATTTTGACACTGCACAACTTGCACCACCGTTCTGAAGGCATGAGCCGCCAAGGGTACTTCCACTGGAAGATGCACATCTGCAGCTTTATTGAACGTCACTGGAATATTCTGTTTGGGAGCAATGTGTGAGTGCAGCATGTTGGGGTCTTCAGGATTGTGATACTGTGAAATCTGAATAGGTGGGTGCCATTTTGTAAGATTATACCGCCATGAAAATGGAGGTGATGTGTCACTTGAAACTGTGGTACTCACATACCAGACAGCACAGTGTCATAATCCTGAAGTTCACAGTGTGACTATTCATGGTATCTTTGTGCATGGTACTGTGGTTCCTGTTGTGTAGCACTCTTGGCTGTCATACTTCGTTCATATTGACTATGGTGTGACAGTAAGCATGTGCTGGGCAAGTAGCAGTGCAAATCCGATAACCCAAGTTACTGGCCAGAAAAGTTCTCTGAAATTTGATTCACAGTTCAGTGAAAAGAAGTGTGGTTTTCATCCATGTAACAAACACAGATGCACTGCATGCCTCTTAGAAAACACTTGTTCTTGATTATAAAGAAGTACTGGTGCTTTGTATTAAAATAATTGCTGTTTACTGTGGGGTAGAAAACCCTGTACCATGTGGAGGAACTTTCATTGTGGCAACTGCACAGTTCACTCTGCTGCCCCTCCTCTATCTGATGATCCTCTGCATATTATTTCCAGAGTCATCAGTACTGGCCTAGTTGGCATTTAATTCAGCTGAACCTTCAAATATGGCATTGGACTTTAATTCTGAATGAAGTCAGTGACGGGGTCTGCTGTTGTATTCAGTATCTTCCCCCCTTCAGTGTGATCTTCAGCTTGGGGAGCAGCAGTAAGTCACAGAGTGCCAAATGTGGTGGGTAAGGCAAGTGTGAAGCCACTGAAATGCTGTGCTTTGCCAAAAAGTCCCTGACATTCAGGGCCACTGGGCACACTGCATTGTCCAAAGGCAGAAGCAGATACCAGAAGCAATGTGTGAGACACTTTCCAATGAACTGCTTCTCAGAGGCATTGCAGATTCTTTATGCAGACAGTTTGACTGATGTTGTGGCCTTGCGGCCTTGGGCAAGAAATTTGTGTTGCACCAGACCTTCTGTATCATTGAAAGCAATCAGCATTTGCTTGATTTGTGAGTGGAAATGCGGCCATTCTTACAATGGGATTACCAGTCATATATTTTGAACCAACTCACCACTGTTTCTCTGAAAGCTTGTTGCAGCATCCTGTACATCTCTATGGTCATTTTACCAAATTTTCAGCAGAATTTAATGCAAAAACATTTCGCTTCAGCACATTCATTTTACTATGTGATGAGGGGATAAATTATTTTGCCTTGTAGATCACCACACTCACAACACATTTAATCTGCCACTTGCTGCTGGGGTATACAGTGTTAGAAGATTTTGCGAATTGCAGGGTACTTTTCTGTTCAAGCATATGGCACATGTAATTATCGTGTTTTATAGTCTGACTGTCACCAGGACAGTATTAATGATTGTTGTGACTCCTTTGTTACAACCATCAGCTTATTTGGAATTGTGTACATTTGTGACACCTGTTTCTGTGTCTGTGTTCATATTCACACATTAGAAGTGATAAGCTTATTTGGTATCAGGTGAGGTTTGCTGAAGGTTATGACCACATTCAGGTGTGAGGTGTGACTGTCAAAAGCCTCAGTTTTGAATGTAGATTAAATGGGCTGACCTGTATTCTGTGTTCCAGAAAGAAAAAGCGCAGCTGGATGGGAACAGTATCAGGGACCCTGTCCCACTACAGTCCCACTTACTTCCGTTCTGGCTCAGAAGAACTGCGAGAGTCTGGTTGGTGGAAGTTGGCACTCAACATGGCACCTGAACTTCTGATGCAGCAACGTGAGTAGTACAAACACTGTTTTCTTCTTTATTTCTCCTTATGTCACATGTTTCCCTCAAGGTGTGCATTCTCTTGTGTGTGTAAGAAAGCATGCTGCACACATGAGAGAGAGATGTGAAGGCATGTCACATGTTTTGGAGCTATCTAACTATCTCACACAGAAAATGACTGCCCATAAACATTACATGGCTTTTTAGTGTGACCTTATTCCTAATTTGTTTTGTGTGCTCCCTAGCTGCTGATAGGGCTTCTCATGCCGGACAGAGATAAGTACTATGGTCCACCTGATGGGACAATGGGGAGTGGGGCTCACAACCGATCCTCAATGTAAAAAAATACGATAATCTTCAAACTATGCTAATCAGATGGAAACATCTTAGGTGACGTAGTAAACACAAGAATAATGACTGTGAAAATGGGGTGTCCTTTCATTTTATTGGGGAGCACATAATATGTTTTCCACATGTTCATTGGTGTCAGAGTAGCCTGTGATATTGTCATGAGAAATTAGCTACTTGTGGCAATGAAAGAATTTGAATTTCCAAAGAAATTACAGATCCTGGGGATCAGTGGCTGGATGATCAAAATGCAGGATAGGAACCAGTGGAGGAACATATTTGAGGCAGTGAGGGAATAGCCAGGCTGTAGTGTCAGAGAAGAGTTTCATCTGTTCTTTCTTCTAGACCCATTTCTTTACTGGCAGAATATCTCTGCCATTTGTATTGTCCCCAACCAATTATGAAGGTAAATCAAAAAGTAATGGGAATTCGACTGTAGAAGTGCTGCATTCAACACACTGTGAAACCCAGCAGTTGTCTTAAGTAACTACATAGTAAGTGCTGTCATGATGAGTCACTGTCCAGTTTAGTCAGTGTTGTGTTTGTTTTCAAAGCTTCTTTAAACATGATGGCACCACTTTCGAAATGCACCCTTGTAGAACAGTGAGCTGTGGTCTGTTTGTGGTGGTCAGAAGGCATTATAACATCCTAAATTTATGTGAGAATGTTAGTGCAGTATGGTGAAGAGTGGGTGGCACAGAAAAATTTATACAAGTAGGTGGAAAGATTTAAATGTGGGAGGACAACTCTTGACGATGAAGAACATTCAGGCTGGTCATTGACATCATGACCAGATGACCACCATGCGGAAGTGGATGCACTGATCAAAGAAAACAGATGGATTATGGTAAGTGATATTGCAGTAACTTTGGGCATTAGATATGGATCAGAATGTGTTATCATCCTCAATAACCTTAGCTACCACAAAGTCTGTGCAAGATGGGTACCACAACACCTAATGGAGGATCACAGACAGACCTGTTTATGGATATCTGAGGGTTTCTTGCAGAGACACAGCTGAGAAGGAGAGAACCTGTTGCAACAAATTGCACAGGTGACAAAACATGGGTCCATCATTACAGACCCTCCTCTAAACAACAGAGTATGGAGTGGAAACACCCCTCATCTCCTGAAACAAAAAATCCAAGTCCCAGGCCTCTACAGGTAAATTGATACTGCTCTTATTTTGGGACTGTAGTGGTCTGATACTGGAATATTACCTTGGGCAAGGACCACTGTTCGTGCTGCATCATACAGTGAAATATTAACATCAGAGCTGAAGCCATTGAGTCACAACAAACATGGAGTTTTGCTGTCTAAGGGGGTTATTTTTCTCTACAATTAAGCACGTCCACATTCTGCAGCAGCCACTGTTGAAGCCATCAGGCAGCTAAATTTTGACTGTTTCCACACCCCCCATATAGTCTGGCCCTAGCTCCATTGGATTATCACATGTTTGGACCACAAAAGAAGCATTGCATGTGGATGAAGATTTGCCAGTGTTGATGAAGTTCAGGACGTGATACAAATGTGGTTATGATCACAGCTGAAAACTTACTTTGCAGATGACAACAGAAGGTGTGTGAACTGCTACACAGTATACCTTGAGGAAAGAGGGGATTATGTTGAGAAAGGATACACTTTGCACATGTCACAGATTGTTGTACATGAAGTAATTAATAAATTCACCTTACTTTTTGACTTTGCCTTGTACTGTAACTAGAAACAGTGCCTTTCTTATAGTTTTCACTGTCCAATCCAGGATTTGAAGCCCAAATTGACTTCTGAGGTGTAAGGCAAAGTAGGTGATGGGCATATACCATGTTATCAGAATTTGTCCCTGCTCCAAGAAACAAATTTTGTGGAAATGGGTGGATACTAGGCCAAAAATGTTTCTCCAGGCAGGCAAAGAAATGTGAGGGGAGCGGTAGCCAGAAGGGAGAGGGTAGGGAGGCTTATATGCATGTGTTACTTGTTACCAGATGTATCGTAATACAACATCATAATTTGGTTTGTGTGCAAATTGAATTAAATATAGGTTGTTTAAAAATTTGTTATCGCCAGTCAATTTGATGGAAGGGCTGCCTGGATGTGTGATGTAGCAGCTGACTCCTTTGCCCCATCAGAATTCAAACAAGCAAGCATGCAACTTCCTACATCACCCAGGTAATTTAAATTTTTAGCCAGTTCAGTAGCTTGGATGATTTAAAATGTATGGGAATACAAGAGATATTCTGAACAGACAACATTTATCTACCTAGGAAAAGTGATGAACATATGTTAATGGTGATTGATTGTGAGAATCTAAATTTAATTAGACAATTTTGTGTTACACTGTAAATTCATATGACAGTTATGTTCATACTCAAGCCAACCTTTTCACACTGAATCCATGACACTGAGATTGCACGATGTGAAGTGAAACATAAATAAGGAGCAGTAATTCTACACCAGTCATGCTGTGCCTGCCTCATTCACCAATATCGTTGATCAGTGCATAGATAGTTTATGACCTGTTATATTTCCCATAAGCAAAGATTTCAGCTGCCTGTGTAAAGGATCAGTCCTCTTTGTGTTCCTTCCCAACAAGCCACACAGGACATACAAAAAGTGTGAATGGACAGGCAGACCATTTAGTGCCCAATTTGCACCCATTTTTTATGGTTCAAATGAGGATGTGGAACATGATGCTAGAACAGTGTTTGGCATTCTGAATGAGAGGACTGCACTGTAGCCAGTGTGCTTGCCAGCAGCCATGCAACAAACTTGAGATAGAGGGAGGAAGCAGCTGACTTCTTTGCATGAGTATAATTCAAACAAGGAAGCTTTCAGTTTTCTCCATCGCAGAGATGATTGGAATTTGTAGGTGGTTCAGCAGCTTGCATGAATTCAAGTGGTAGGGGAATAAAGATGCATTCTGTTTTGACACTGTGAAGAGAAAATGTCTGCACTTTGAAAGCAGTGAACATGTACTACTGGTGATCAGACATAAGCTGCTGAATTTAATGTAATGATATTTTTTATGCATTAAACTTAGACTACACTTACATTTGAATTCAAGCTAATCAGCACAGAGTGATCTCAGTGTAGTCTACTTAATGAAAAGTGAATCACAATGAAGAAGCAGTAGTAATACACTAGTTGTGCCATATTTACTTCATTCACTGGCATAGACAATCAGTGCCCAGACTGTTTATGACCCACTGCATTCTCTGAAATGGTATCCAAGCTGCCTGAATAAAGTAATATGTGTTAGTTTTTTCATCCCTTTTTTGCATGTTCCTACTCCACCAGTCAAGCAGGATATAAGGAAATGTGTGTGTGGGTGGGTAGATACTATTGAACTTGCTTGATGGTATGCATTTTCCTTTACTTTTTAAGGAAAGAAAGTAGGTGTATGAGATCACTGTGCCACCTATGTGCCCTCTCCTCACAATTTCAGCTTCGTACCAGTTGACAGATTTGCACAGAATTTGCTATTGATATTATGCCTTTGAAGTTACTTGCATATCTCCAGTTGCCCACACTCACAAGAGGACCCAGTAGAATGAACTGTCAATTTCCAGTTTTTTAGTATGGCACTCTCCCCACCTGTCGTGGCCTGTCCAAACTATAACATATCAACACTCAACTGCTTCTTTGTAGTCCACAATTCACTTCCCAATTTTCTACTGTTACTTCATATGTCTTGTAATAGTAAGTCTAGTCTAGTTGCTTGCAGTAACCTAGTTGGTAGTGAGGTTATCCATGGCACTGGCAGCTGGGGTTCATTTTACAGTCAACCAATTTTTTTAAATCACTTTGTGTAGAATGACTTTGAGGAATACATTTTTGCACGGGTGTGATGTTTTATAATTTTTCCCTTTCACACATTCAACATGGTGCATGCCAGATTCTTGGATCTTCCACTGCAGAAAACAATGAAGATGCAATCAGTTGCACGCCAGTTTTACATCAAAGTGTAGTTCCCATTGCAGCTACTTTGAATTGTCTAATAAGGCAGTGTGTGTGGAAATATACACATTCTTATATAACTACATGTAATTACAAGCACCTGTTTCCAGAAGGTTGTTAAGCCATGTGTATTCTGCCAAATTAGGAACATAATGTGAAGTTTCCTTAAATGTAAACCAAGCTTCATTCATGGATGAATTAAAAACTGCATAATTGAAATGCAGCAGACATATATTCAGTGTGCTTGATGTTCTAAGTTTTTGTTTTCATTGTATGTAGAAGGATATTTTATAGATGCCAAAGCCACTGTAGACATGGTGATTAAAAAGTCACATCATAGGGAATGGAATCTCAGCTCTGTGCACCAGAAGCCAACACAATATAAGCTGGACTATTAAAAGCAAAAATACGCTGTTATGTTCACTTGTTCTGTGACTTACACTTCCATTGCTCCTCCTTTTTGGTGGCCTCTGTATCTAGCCTGTCACCAATTCTTTACTTGTGCATGACTTCACTAAATATTTTATTGTCATTTGAGCTACAATATTATGAACCTGGCTCATTGAGAACTTGAGATGCTTTTTCAGTGGATTATGGGCTGTGTAGCCTAGGAGGAATAAAAATTACACTGAGTGTTCACACACAAGTATATAAATATCAGGAACAGCATCACTGATTTATTTCCAGTGTCATATGATGTCTTGAATGTGTAGTTTTAAGACATATATCACGTTACCTAAATGTTGATTGTTGTGTAGTCACATGGAAACTTCACAGCACAATTGGTTGAAACAACAGATACATGTATGCATACATGAGAATGCACCTGTGTGGTGTTTGTTTGTTTTGTCACTCTTGCTGTACTTCTCCATAAAGCTCACACACTATTATTAACACTGATCTCCATCACCATAAAAAGACCAACTAAGCTTGGATTTTTCCTCCCCAAAAAAATCTCTTTATCTGCTGAAGCTTCTGCCAGCTTCCCCATCAACTGTCCCTTTATTGGCTCTTTCCTTTCCACCTGCAAGGTAAAATTTGCAGGCTACTTATGCAAATATCATTGGATTGGCCAAGAAATACCTAGTGCAGTGTCTTTCTATCTTAACACTGTAGGTATATAGGTGGGGAGAGCAACCTCTCACCCTACTGCCTGAATAATCTAGCCTCTATCCAGACCTCCATGAAGTTGTCTTGGGTCTCGAACCCCAGGACATACTGTTACGCCTCGCAGGATTATTGTCAGGTACTCTTGTGCAATATCTAGATAGGAATATGTTCTAGCACTACCAGTAACTCCTGAACACACATCTCTTCCATAATTTAGTGGTAGGTTTGGTCTTTTCCACAAATTCTTCACACTAACATCTTCAAGAATGGGATATATGTGTTCTGTTTTGCATACTTCATTTTCAAAGTGATGCTGATATTGAGTGAATGGAATTTTTTGCATGTGGATTCATAGTATTGGTGCAGTCTCTATTTTGACAATGTGTAAGACTTAACTGGCAAAATATTGGTGTACCCTATTTAAGGGTTTCATCACACCAATTCTTTTTTTACATATGAATGACAGAAGGAAGGAAATAACTAAACAGAAAGAGGAAATGGAAATAAAGAAAATTTTGTGGGATTCAGGTCTCTATAGACCTGGATATTAACCTTTTGGTGCCAGAATTAAATGCCCAGTGTGATGTGTAGTATACTAGAATTTAAATTAGGGCTGCTTAATAAAAGCCGTGAGTCTGCTGGCTATATCTGTTGTTCAACTTTTTGAGCATAACAATGTGTGGTAGGTATGCCTGACGTTAGGTGCCGATGGGTTAAAAATGCAACTTGACGGGATTGAACCCTAGTTACTTGCACGACTGGCAGTCATTTCACCAGGTGGGCTGTAATAGATATTGTGATGTGTGGCCATTTGTAAGACTTGTTAAGTGACAGGGAAGAATGTGGAAAATACAGTTGTGTCATGCAAAGAAACAGTGGTATATCAACCCTTAATATTTTGGCTAACACATCAGAAGTGGGGGTATTACCATACTGCAAATCTGGAGCTTGTCATTACTAAGAACATGGTGGACACATGAACTTGTGAGGTAAGAGCAATATTAGCACCACTTAGTTTCATTCATTCCATTGGCATGTGCAGAATGCGATGATTCTGTGCCATTCTTAGGAGCTTCTTCCAGTCCTCTCTGTTATATACACTTTTCTTCCACCTTTTTCCACCAACTAGCCTTCCATCCTCCCTCACTTCATCTCGCCATCTATTTCTTGGTCTACCTCTCAGCCTTGTTGCTTCCAAATTCATATACAATACTTTTTTGGGAATTTTATTTTCTTCCATCCTCTCTGTACATGCCCAAACCAACGTAATCTATTTAACGTTATTGTCTCATAGTAGGTTTTTTAACCACTGCATAAATTTCTTTATTGATTAATATTCTCCAATTTTCTGATCGTGGTCCTATACTGGTCCTAAAATTCTTCTGTACACTACTTAGTTTAAGGTCCTTAAATGTTATGTGGTAACAGACCTTCATAAGATATGCAGGTTTTGCCCCTTGTAAAATAACAACTTGGCTGCTGCAAACTTTGCTGTTCTCAGATCAGTGTTAATGAACATTAAAATTGTGTTGGACATTATGCTTTGTAGATTGGTGATCAGCTTGGTAATGTTCTATCCTAGAAGGCTTGCATAAGAATTTACTCAGTTTTTGGGTTGATGGCAATAATTACTGAACCTTTGTAAATAAACATGTGACAATGGTATGGAGATATATGATCGACAGACCTGCACGTTGTGTGTGAGTATGTAATATTGTTTTTCCCATCTGATGAATGGTATTTCTACTTTGCAGTTGGAAGCTCTTAGGTTTCAGTCTGGATGTCAACTCTCTTGGTATGTGTTTTGTTTTCCTCAGTCCTTCCTGGGATGTGCCAAAATATTATAGGCTGTGACTGCTACTTTCACATATATCCAGTTCATTGTTTACAAATCATAATACCTCTGTAGTTTGGGCTATGGACAGCGTTGTTTAATAAACTACAACATGATATAAGTCAGCAGTTACAAATGTGGCAGCAGTGCAAAACTTTGAGGTTATATTAGACAGGTTTCACATAGAAGGAATGCATACTTAAGTGGTGAATTCTTCATGAAAACAAAATATAATAATGGTAGTAATGGAGTGGTAGTACTAACCATCTGTGTATTAGAAGGAAAGTAAGCTTCATGAGTTTTGCTTGAAGCTGCTTTCTCCTCTTCATCTATTTCTGCTGATTATTTGAGATCCTCACTTTTGTATGAGAATTTATGCACTGTTTAGATTCTTATGTTCTTATCTTCTTGCCTCATAAACCAAAATTTTCAGATGAATGTTGTACTTTATTCAAGCTGGAACCTGAGTCAAAACTAGTTACAGCTGGATCACATGTTCCTGGGTTGCAGACTTGCAGCTGAGTGTTGAAAAGAAGAAGAAGTTTGGTGTTGCATCACAGTTGAAGGTTCAAGATGTCACCCCTTTATTGTCAAAGCCACAAACTTCAGGAACCTCTTCCTCTCAGGATTCAGCGCCTTCTGTGATCCATGTGTCACACACTGTGAGTTCATTTCAACCAGAACTAATGGCAGCTGTGATACATAAGAGGCATGTTGCATGCATGGGAGAAATAAAAATTATGTATGAAATTCTGCTCATAGAGCCCAAAGCTCCAGTTCCACAGGCCAGTAAATATGAATGGGGCAACAGCCATTCTTGTTGTTAAATACATAGTAACCTCAGAAGGGGGAAACAAAGATCAACATGCAGGATTGTCATCCAGACACATCTGAGATAGAGAGTGTCTCCATCCTGGAGGTGGTGGCCAGCTCTGTCAAGTTAAATAACCCTAAACAGTGGGCACATGCTCTGAGGGAGGGTTTGGAGAGCCCTCCAGCTAATTTTGGAGAAGGTTTCCATTTCATAAGTAATCCCAAGTGCTCGCATTGTTCAAACATGGTTTTTTTTTCCTACACAAGTTTGTTATGAGTATGATGTACCTTTCATTTGCTAGGGGTCATTCTTGGCCTTTGATCTCCCTGTTGCTGAACCTTGGGAGAATCCTAGCCTGCATCAGTTTGAATCCATCTCCCCATGTTTATATTGGTCATAACTTCCAAATTAAATGGACTAGTCAACATTCAGAATGATACCAATTCAGATACACAGTCAGAACAGAGACAAGTCATATTGGGCTCTGGTAAAGAGTGGGGAGGAAGTAGATTAAGTTGAGCCCTGCCAGTTATTTAGCCCATCCATAGAAATTATTTGGAACTTGTATTTGGTAATGAGTGTAAATGGTCAAGGTTGTAAATGGTAATGGTTACTGATCTGCAGCCAGAAACCATGCATCTCAGCATTGTGGCATGTGGTTTTTTGGAGTAGCCAGGTACAAAGGCTACAGATTTTGTGGGTGAGATATTGTTGCTAGACATCACAATAGCAATGTAACCAGTTTGACTTTTAGTCCATAGTGCAAGAGATTTTGTGACTCTTTATAGAGGGGCTGGGATTGGACACTGTTGAAGTAGTATGCTGCAGGTCTGTTAATGTGACATGTGGAATCTGCAGACATCAAGACAGCTTGTATTTCTGCATGGTGAGCCGGATGGTGTCATGAATACGGTATGGTGTACGGCCACCCCACTCCACAAGCTGTGATCATGCCTCTGGCCACTGAGGTTTGATCCAGCACATGAATGTACATGTCAGGAGGCATTTAGTACACAGCATGAGCAAGCAAAATGATGTGCATGGTATCTGCTAACTGAGATTCATCTTTTTGTAATCCATTACTGACAGAGAGGGTTGAAGAATGTGTTATTTTCATTGTAACATAATTGAACAGAGTGTATTAAATACTTGGTCATAGACGTAGAAATAGTATGTGATATTGAAGAGCCTAACCATTTTTAGTGTGTAAACCGCAGTTTCGAAGGAAATATCTTGAGTTTATGGCCAGTGAAACACATTATAACCGATATAGGAACAAGTCCTTTATTAAGAGTCAAAATTGTACATTTAGAGCATAGGTCAGAACTGTTTAAATTGTTGGTTTGGTTTATGATGGAGGAGAAACTGTAGAGCATCAGCACTACAGCTTACAAGAAAAGAGAATTTTATGGAGGGTATAGCAAGCTAACAATTTTGACAGTCGTCAGTGTTAAATGTATGGGGTAAGAAAGGTTGAAAGAGACGAAAGACTGACTTTGAAAACCGTAACAGCTTTTAGGACACTTTAAATCATGCGGGGAAGATTTACAATGTTAGGCACGCTTGGACTCTAAAGAAATTAGTGAGACGTGTGAAAGAGTTCACACGGGCGACAACAATGGAAGCCAATGGGGTTAACGTATTCAAAATTCTGACTTTTGGACTTGTTAGGGAGCAGCGAAATTTAACATTTGACCAATTGGGTACAGTAAGAAATTTTAGGAAGGTATGAACTTAAAACATGCACGTTTTGGGAAAACCTAACACAAGGAGTCTGGTTTATAACTCGGAAGTGACAAGTCCTACTCGCGCACTAAAGCTAGCAGTGGATACATTTTCAAAGGCACGTCCATATGCAGCAATCTGTATATGTCAACATAAGGAATTAAAGTAAACATCATCAATAGTGACCAGTGTTAATGATATCACTGCCCCGCCACTTAGACGACTTAGATTCCTTGAGAAAAAGACATGCCTACCGATTGAATAGCTGGGTGGGTTGTAACCTGATGCAGATCTGTCTTTTTTCAGGCAGTGTGCTGTTGTAACTGTTTAAAACTCAAAAGTACTATGTTTGGTTGACTTTGATTTGGAGGAACAGTACAGCAGATCAGCATTTTTTTAAGTCCACACTCTTTCAGTCCTGGAGACTTCTTGTTTTCTTTGTGTGTCTTATTGCAAAGTCTCATTGCCAGACATTGTTCACTGTGGGTCAGTCAGTAAACAAGCTACCCTTTTTAGCTCTGTCTTGTTGAAGATCCTCCATCTCAATAACAGCTTCCTGTGTTCTTCCTTCCTTTCTTCTGTGTGACATCTGTTCACATGTTATTCTCATCTTGATCCTGATTTTCCTGCTGAAAACATTTGGGATTCCCTGTGTATTCTCCTCCCCCTATCCCCCATTCTTGTTCTTCCTCTTCTCATATTCTTCTTATTAGGGTTGAGGCCTTTCAGCCTGTTGAGACTTGTGACAAGGCTGTGTGTATTTTTTTGTGGGCTGGTTTTCAGAGACCTGCACAACCTCCAGTCTGGAGGACCAGGATTTTCTGTCAGGGATTACTTAGGAGGGTTCATTTTTTTGTGTCCTTATTGTCTTATTCTGTTATTTATTAACTTATTGTCCAATTCTTTGTCCCTGTTTATTCTGTCTTCTTGTTTTTCCTTCTGTACTTTTCAAAAGTCTCATCTCAGGTGTGGTTATGCATTGTCCGTCTTAAAAGCAGATCCCATACAAGAGCTTTTGAACTCACTCATAGCTTGTGCATTGACAGTTTACATAAAAAATGATGCAAGATGTACACGTGAAATTAAATTCAGGATTGCCATGGCAAAAGCAGCATTTAGTAGGAAGAAGGTTCTTTTCGCCAGCAGATTGCGCTTAAATTTAAGGAAGAAACTAGAAAAGCGCAACATTTGGAACATAGCTTTGTATGGTGGTGAAACTTGAACACTTCAGAAAGTAGATGAGAAATACATTGAAAGTTTTGAAATGTGGTGCTGGAGAATGATGGAGAAGATCAAATGGACCGATGGTGTGAAAAGCGGAGAAGTATTACATAGAGTTAAGGAGGAAAGGAATGTGCTGTGTACAATAAACAGAATGAAGTATAACTGGATTTGTCACATCTTGCGTAGAAACTGCCGTCTAAAACATTTTTGAGGGGTAGGTAGAAGGAAGGATGGATTGGAAGTGATGGGAAAATGAAGAATATGTAAGCAGCTACTGGATGAGGTTACAAAAAGTCTGAAGAGGAAGCACGAGATTGCACTGTGTGGAGAAATTGCTTCGGAAGAGGCTATGGACCTGTCATAAGGCAGACTACAGAATGAATGGTGCATGGTGTATTATAACTTGCCACATGTTAAAGCATGTGTTGGAAGTGACAATCCTACAGCTCTCAGGCATGTTTGGTACGCAGTCAATATACTATTTTAAAAAGTTTGGAGTTTTATCTAGGAAGTGCCAATGCTGCAGGCCAGATAATTACTGTAAGGGCGCTTTCTGTATGTGTGTTGTTTTTATATTTATTGTCTATGAAACATGCCCACAGGTAATAGTAGGCCATGAAGGGTGATGGATTCATTAATTGGTCCCCAAAAGTGTTATATGAGGCAGCCATTGAAATACTGGCTATATAGGCAGTTACGTCATCTTGTCGGAAGGTTCTGAGTTCATTCTCATCACTCAGATTTTAAAAAAAGGGGTGCAAGAACCTGTCCACTGTTTTCTTCTGAATTCATTGTATTCAAAAATGAAATGGTTATGATTATTCTTTTGGCACTGACATTATGCCATGTTCTGACTTTAATGCCATGTAACAGCACCTGATGTACTGGTCTGGGATTGTCTGTTGACTAGTTAAGTGTTAACTGTTTTGAGTACTGAGTGTAACAGTTTAAGGAATCTCATCTGTAGAATAAGTTAGTAGTGCATCAACTTCACCACAACACACTGCTTCACAAAAATCAGTTACAACACCATGCTCTTGAAATGAAGATTTTCATTGTTATTTATTCTGAATGGAATTGAGACACTGTGAAATGACTTCTAAATTTTTTATAACACATTTCATGTGATTTCCTCCATATGGCAGTTTCCACAATAAAACAAGTATTTCATATTAAAGCACATTATCATCAGCAGTAGAATCAATAATTAACATCATAGTGAAAATTCCATGTTACATTGTACTACATACTCATGAACAAGAACAAATTAAGTCTTGTCATATACAGGTTCTAAGCTAAGGCTGTTCTTTTAAGAGTGTTTGATATGTGTGAATAAGTGAACAGAAGTGATATGTGTGTGGGCATACACAGATCAGACTGTTAGGATTGAGTCCCTTTCAGATGAATACTTCCTGTGAGCTTGATTGCATGTCATTCACCCAACACCATTCTTTCCCTCCCCACCCCTTCCAGTGTTTGGGTTCTTCTAATACTTGTGCTGAAAGTTACGAGGAAATTTCTTTTTTTCCAATTTTCTGACATTATCCCAATGAAGGAGGTACTGCAGTCACAAAACACACTGAATGGCAACAACTGAACCCAATCTGTGACAGCTGAATATGCACCACTCCACCATTATTACAGATTGCTGTATTTTGTACCATTAAACAGATAGTATGTGGCACTGCATTCATTACAGGAGCTGGAGTAGTGTAATCGGTATGGCAAATAGGCTACAGGCTGGATGGTCAAGGGTTTGAATCCTGATAGAGGCAAGAGATTTTCCTCCTCTCCAAAACATCCAGACTTGTCTGGGTCCCACCCAGCCTTCCACTCAGTGGGAACTAGAGTTCTCTACTCAGGGTAAATTGGTCAGAGTGTGAAGTTAACCACTGACCTCCATCTAGTTCTGAGATTAAGAATGAGTGGAACTATACTTGTACTCCCCCTGTGTGCCTTCATGGCATGGAAAGGGGAAAATTTTAATTTTTTACTGCATTCATTATGAACAATGGTTGTTCCAGGTGCCACCAGATGAATCCAGTTTGTCAGCATATGATGACACAAGTAGTGTGGAGCTGAACAATGCAGGATCAGAACGTGAGACTGGTACACCTAGCTCCAGTGGCCATACATCTACAGTGGATTCAAACACAAGTTATTACAACAACTGGGCTTTTCTTAAGGTGAAGATTTATGGATTGTGTAATTAGCAGTTTTAAAGTGATACACCAACATTTCAAGTTTTGAATCTGTCAGTTGCACATCAGAGTGTGTTATTTGGACTGCTTTCATGTGATGCTGTGTTCTTGCATTCGTCTCTGTCCGCCTGTCTGTCCACCTTTCTAGGCACCAGCCATGCCTGCCTGACTGACTGTCTATCTATCTATCTATCTATCTATCTATCTATCTATCTATCTATCTATCTATCTATCTATCTATGTATCTATCTATCTATCTATCTGTCTGTCTATCTATCTATCTATGTATCTATCTATCTATGTATCTATCTATCTATCTATCTATCTATCTATCTATCTATCTATCTATCTATCTATCTATCTATCTATCTATCTATCTGTCTGTCT
>Ga0123357_10002607_pt1 | contig 20249 bp, 17 predicted proteins | sample TergutEmb28metaG_FD_89873 | JGI IMG/M metagenome (GOLD analysis project Ga0123357, IMG submission 89873) | Embiratermes neotenicus P4 segment gut microbial communities from Petit-Saut dam, French Guiana - Emb289 P4 | ecosystem: Host-associated > Arthropoda: Insects > Digestive system > Gut ... | reverse complement strand
CCTTCGACTGTATATGTTTTTCTTTTGGAATTATGCTTTCATAAGGTTGCTAACAACGAAATGGATGAACCTTTTGCCGTATCTATCAACAGCAATCCATATCCAACAATAGTTTTTTTGAACCGATATAAGAGTGCATTTCATCAACTTCAACCATTTCTATTTTCTGGCAATCAGAGTTCAATTCCTGTACTTTTTTGCCAAAATCTCTTATCCAATTCAACACCGAAACATTACTGACTCCTAAAATTCTCCCTATGGAGCGAAAACCCAACCCTTCAAGATACAAGTGCAATGCTTGTTTCTTTTGTGATTTAGATTTTGTTGTCGATTTAATTTCCACTGTATAATTGCAACCACATCCTTTACATTTATAACGTTGTCTGCCATTTATTTTGCCGGATTTTACGCTATATGAACAACTACATTTTGGACATTCATAAACTTTTTTTGCTGCAAAGATAGTTATATATATTTAATTAGCAAACCCTGTTATTTCATATCCTTTTAATATTCGCATTTTTTTGCCTATTACGCTATTGCTCACTTGCTGGCAACATATTGCTTACAATTTTTTTTGCAATATCTTCGAATATTTTTGCCGAAACGGAATTTTCAGCGGCAACAGGTGAGCCATTGTCGCTGCCTTCGCAGATACTTTGAACAAGCGGAATCTGTGCCAAAAAAGGAACATCCATCTTTTGAGATAAACGTATTCCACCATCTTTTCCAAAAATAAAATATTTATTATCAGGCAATTCCGCAGGGGTAAACCACGACATATTTTCAATTAACCCCAAAATTTTCACTCCAATCTTTTCATTTTGAAACATATTTATTCCCTTTCGAGCATCAGCAAGGGCAACTTCCTGTGGAGTTGTAACTGCAATGGCGCCATTGATTTTCAAAGTTTGAACAAGGGTAAGTTGAATATCGCCGGTACCGGGCGGCAGGTCGATAATAAAATAATCCAATTCTCCCCAAATGGCATCTGTGATAAGTTGTTTTAGAGCATTTGCAGCGAGCGTCCCACGCCAAACAAGCGCTTTTTCGGTGTCAATCAAAAAACCGATAGACAGCATTTTCACGCCAAATTTTTCAATCGGTATCATTTTTTCACGTCCATCGTGCATTTCTGTGAAAAGCGGCTGATTCTCCACCCCAAACATTTTAGGCAACGATGGTCCGTAAATATCGGCATCAAGTATTCCGACCTTATAACCCAGCCGTGCAAGCGCAACAGCCAAATTAACCGAAACCGTGGACTTTCCAACTCCGCCTTTGCCCGAAAAAACGGCAATAACATTTTTTACATTAGGCAATAACTGCTCTGCCTCTCTGCGTTGAATTTCCGGCGTTTTAACAGTTATATTTCCCTTAATATCAATATCTTCGGAAACAAAGGCAAGTATTGTTTGTTCGGCTTGTTTGACAATTGACTTTACAAACGGGTCGTTTGGTTTTTCAAAATAAAGCGAAAAACTTACACGCTTGCCATCAATGTTCAAATCGTCCATTAACATTCCCTGTTCTACTATATTTTTGCCCGTTCCCGGATAGCGTACTTGCGAAAGCGCTTGAATAATTTCCTGCTTTGTCATTTTTTATAAATTAAATTTTTCTTTAGCAAATTCAACAATATAATCAACGGTTTTCTCTTCTCCCAAAACCGAAGAATTGATACACAAATGATACGATGAGGCAACTCCCCATTGTTTGTTTGTATAATAATTATAATACGAAGCACGCTTTTTGTCGGCTTTTTGGATATAATCTTTCACTTTATCTTCAGTAGAAATATTATAAAAATTAACAATACGATTTCTTCTGCTTTCGATGTCGGCGCCAATAAAAATATTCAAACAATTGGGATTGTCGCGTAAAACGTAATCTGCACACCGCCCGACAAAGACGCAATCTTGTTTTTTTGACAAATTTATGATCACATCGCTCTGAATTTTGAAAAGCGTTTCGTTAAACGGGAAATTATTAGTATTCCCTAAATTCATTATTCCATCCGCAATGTTAAAAGTACTTACTTCGTCGGCTTTTTCAAAAAATTCTTTGCAGATGCCGCTTTGATGTGCAGCAATAGTTATTAATTCTTTGTCGTAGAAAGCAATGTTAAATTTTTCAGCAAGTTTTTTCCCGATTTCACGTCCGCCGCTGCCAATTTGCCGACCAATATTTATCGCAAAATGTTCCACTTTTTTTCAAAAAAAATATTTCATTTTTTACTTTAAACTAAAATCTCTCCACGCCCATTTGTCTATAATTGTTCCATTTCCAATTAATACAATACCGGGATTTGCACGAATTATTGTTTTCAAAGTTATTGGGTCGGTTGAACAAAATGGAAAAGTAACAGATGTTTTTTGGCGAAAATTTTCAATTTCATCTTCACCCGAGCCGCTCAAAGCATAGAAAGGAATTCCCTGTTGCTGAGCCATCTGATAAAGTTTTTCAATCTTTTTCGTTCCGCGTTTTGAAGTTTTGGTTAAGTCATACATTATTACCAAATACGTTTTACCTTCATTTGAAAGGATGTAATCGGTAATGTCGCCGTGTTCGGGGTCTGTTATTGAAAAGTCGTGAATTTTCGGCACATCACCTTTTGAAATCAAAGTACTTTTCTGTTCAACAAAAACCCATGTCGAGTCATTTTTGGGATAATTTTCAAGGGTAAATTCCTGCTGCACTCCGTTTTTTTGGTAAATGAATTTCGTATCATAAACGTCAGATTTAGCGTTTTCGGGCAGGGTCATTGCCTGCTCAATGTTTGTACCAATTTTATATGGACGAAAATCAATCACCGGCAAATGGGTTAAATTCCACATCATAAATCCAAGAATTGCCAATATCAGAAATAACTCCGAAATTATTTGTGCTATTGGCATTAATAGCGGTTTTATATATTTCCTGCGTATAAAAAGGTAAATTGCAAAGGCGAGTAAAACAATATTTTTCCAAAATGTTGCACTGTTTGAAATCACAAGTGCATCGCCAAAACAACCGCAGTCGGTTACAGGATTTTCAATATAAATATACAAAGTCAGCGGAGTCATCACACACATAAACAGCAGCGCAAACAGCGAAGTTAAACGTGGATATATCTTAAAAAGCAGATTTAACCCAATCAAAAACTCTATTGCAATCATCACAAAAGCAAAAGGCAGCGCCAAAAAATCGAGGCGTGAAAAAAACTCGGTATGAGTAATAATTTCGTCGAACGAATGAAAATAATCGGCAAATTTGTAAGCAGTTCCCAGCGGGTCAACCGCCTTTACAAAACCCGAAAATATAAATAGCGCAGATAATGCAAGACGTATTACATTTAAAATTATATTTTCAAATGTCGAAATATTACTTTTGTCTTCAAAAAGTATCCTGTTATTTTTTTTCATAAAATATTTTTTTAAAAAATTATTCTCTAATCAGTGCAAACACTGCATAATTTATCATATCATAATAATTTGCGTCAATTCCTTCGGAGACAAGTGTTTGCCCTGCATGGCTTTCAATTTCTTTGGTACGGTTTATTTTCATTAAAATCATATCTGTAAACGATGATGTTCGCATTTGGCGCCAAGCCTCGTCGTAATCGTGATTTTTATTGAGCATCAGATTTTTTGCCGCTGTTGCATAGTCATTATACAAACGCAGGGCTTGCTCATTACTCATATCTTTTGTTTGCGCAAACCCGTGTTCAAGTTGTATCAACCCTATTATTCCATAATTTATAATGGCAATAAGTTCGCTGCGGACATCCTCGTCAACGCGCTGCTCGCCTTTGGTTTCAATGCTGCGTATGCGATTTGCCTTAATAAAAATCTGGTCGGTAACCGATTGCGGACGCATAATTCGCCATGAGGTACCATAATCGTTAAGTTTTTTTTCAAAAACCAAGCGGCATGTTGCTATTACCTTGTCAAATTCCTGTTCTGTCTTAGTCACTTTTTTGATAATTATTTTGTGCAAAGGTAATAATTTCTTTTGAAAAAAATAAAAAAAATTTGTTGGAATAAAATTTTATTGTATTTTTGCATGTTTTTTCAAATATGAAGCATAAAATATCTACAATGACCGATTACAAGTAGAAACATCTATTATGTAACATCATACATTCATATTTTCAATGCGTCTCTTTTATAAAACAAACAACAATAGAAACACTTTATTATCAACAAAAAATAATAATTAAAAAGTATATATAAAATGAATGTAAAACATTATTTATTAATGACTGCATTTTTGTTTATCTCGATGAGTTCTCTTTTTGCAGTACCTGCTGTGCCATGGCCGGTAGAAAAAGTGCAACCGGACGGAACAAAAATTTCCGTTTTTATCAAAGGAGATGAAAAAGTGCATTGGATGGAATCTGCCGATGGATACACATTGTTGTACGATTCGCAGAAATATGTTGTCTATGCGCGTACAGACGAGCAGGGCAATTTGACCCCCTCTACCATTAAATTTGGCGGAGCAGAAAAACCTTCTGCAGACATACCAAAAGGTCTGCATTACAGTCAGTCACAAATCAACACAATGATGTCTATTTGGAAAACCACTGATGATGTTTCAAGAACTCAACGAGCAACTACCGGCACATTAAAAGCATTGTGCATACTTGCTGCATTTTCCGACCAACCTTTTGTTAAAACTCAAGCGGAATTTGACATCCTAATGAATCAGGTTGGATATAATGCAGGAGGCGCAAAAGGTTCTGTAAGAGATTATTACTTAGAAAATTCGTATGGCGCATTGACTATAGTAATAACGGTTGTAGGTCCTGTGACGCTTCCTCAACCTCTTGCGTATTATGCACCAAAAAATCGTTGGAAAACATTTATTCTTAATGCAATTGACGCTGCAGACCCTTTTGTTGATTACTCTCAGTTTGCTAACGAATATGGTCAAGTAAGTAATTTGCATGTAATTTTTGAAGGGTACGGAGATGAAAATTTCAATACGGGACAAAGAATTTGGTCTCATGAATCTGTATTAGGTACAAGCCCAATACAAAGAGATGGAGTATATCTTAATTCTTATTCCTGTTCACCTGAATTACGAGGATCTTCCGGTCAAAACATTACTTATATTGGCGTAATCTGTCATGAAATGGCACATGTTTTAGGGTCAGCCGATTTTTATGATCCATCTGCAAATCAAGGTCCACCAGATTTTGTTGGAACAGGTGTTTGGGATTTAATGGCTGCAGGTTCGTGGAATGACAACGGACGGCAGCCCGCTTGTCATAACCCCTATAATAAAATTAAATGGGGATGGATTACACCACAATTACTGTCTTCTCCTACCACAATTTACGACATGCCGGCTTCGGATACAAACCCTGTAATTTATAAAATAATGGCTAATTCTTTTGATGGAGAGTGCTATTATTTAGATAATAGACAACAAATTGGATTTGATACTTCGCTACCTGGACATGGGTTGTTGATTTGGCATGCTGCAAAAACTGTTTCTTCTTATGCTCCAAACGAAGATCCCCCACTACAATTTTATCCCGTATGGGCACGCAGCACTTATGCAGTACCGGGTAGTACTCCTGCAAGTTATGGAGCAAGTGCTTTAGTAGGCGGAATAAACACTAACGGTTGTCCGTTTCCAGGATCTTCTGGAAAGACTGCTTTTACAGACACTACTATTCCTCAAGCGTTTACTTGGACTGGAATGGGTGGTATCGGTAAGCCGATAACCAATATTACTGAAAACAATACAAACAAAACAATATCATTTGATTTTATGGCACCTGATGCTGTTGATGTAGTAAATGCCAACGTAAATTTAGATGTTTATCCTAATCCGGTTTCTGCCGGAGCGCCGTTTACAGTTATAACGGATTATCAAGGTAAAGTGATTAATATTTACAATATTGATGGCATATTAATAAAAGAACAAATTTCACAAGGTACGGAAACTCAAGTAACGGTTTCGGATGCTGGAGTTTATATTATTTCTGTAGATAATAAACATTCAAAGTTGATTGTGAAATAAAAGTACAATAAAATTTTAACAATAATAAATTTAATAGTAGGGCTGTTCTGAATAAATTAAGGCAGCCCTACTATATTTTTATAAAAAAGCCACTATCCCCATGGTATTTTACTATCTTCTGTGTGGTTCAGACAGTTGCTATCTCTAAAATTTATTTCCATTTCTCATAAGAAAATATTATTTTTGCGCAAAAAATTTAAAGGTAAATTATTTTCTTATATTATTTCGGTTAATTGTTTAAATTTCAAATAAATACCATGAACGAAAAAAATAATAACACAAGGTTGAATATCGGGCTTTTCGGAAGGCGCAATACAGGCAAAAGTTCGGTTATTAATGCTCTTACGGGGCAAAATTTATCTATTGTATCAGATATTGCAGGCACAACTACCGACCCCGTGCGAAAATCGGTTGAAATACCCGGTCTCGGTCCGGTTATCCTTGTTGATACGGCTGGAATTGACGACCATGGCGAGTTAGGGCAAAAACGAACGGAAAAAACAAGACAAACTATCCGACAGGTTGATATGGCTGTAATTGTTTTGAGCGATAATATTTTTTCTGAAGATGAAAAAATGTTGGCACAACAATTAGAGCAGTTGCAAATTCCGTTTATTATTATGCACAATAAATCGGACGAAATTTCGATGGAAAAATCGCTGCAAAATTTATTGCAAGATATTTATGCTGTTGATATACTCGATTTTTCTGCCAAAACAGGTGTCGGAATGGAAAAGTTGATTAATTTGTTGCAAAAAAACATACCGGATAAATTTAATGAACTTCCTCCGCTTTTTGCTGATAAAATTACTTCGGGCGATATGGTGCTAATGATTACTCCGATTGATACGGAGGCGCCTGCAGGACGAATGATTTTGCCGCAAGTTCAGGCAATACGCGAGGCGCTGGATAATAACTGCGTTGTAACGGTGTTAAAAGAACCCGAATTGCGTGATTTTATGGAGCGTACCTGTATTATGCCGAATTTGGTTATTACTGACAGCCAACTTTTTGGGAAAATTGATAAAATTATTCCGCCGGAAATTGCCCTTACAAGTTTCAGTATTCTTTTGGCGCGGCAAAAAGGTAATTTTGAGGCATTTTTGAAAGGAACTTCTTATATCGATAAACTCAAAGACGGCGACAGAATTTTAGTGATGGAAAGTTGTACGCATCACAGCACCTGCGATGATATTGGAAGAGTGAAAATCCCGCATTGGTTGGAAGAATACACAGGTCGGCATTTTGAATTTGATATTCTTGCAGGGTTAACAGAGCCGCAGCGACCCATTACAGATTATGCGCTTGTGTTGCAATGTGGAGGTTGTATGATTACTCACAATCAATTATTAAACAGAATACAAATTGCAATAGATGCCAATGTTCCGGTAACAAATTATGGAATGGCTATTGCCTACATCAAAGGCAGTTGGAAGCGGAGCGTGCAATTGTTCCTTTAAAATTTTTGTAAAAAATAAATATGACAAAAAATCAAATCGTAGAAATATTATCAATATCTGAACCCGACTCGTTACAAGCGCTTTATCAGAGGGCAAATCAAGTAAAGATATCGACTATTGGAAATAAAGTTTTTTTACGCGGACTTATAGAATTTTCAAATATTTGTGGAAAAAATTGTTATTATTGCGGTATTCGACACGATAATAAAGAAGTTGTTCGTTATGAATTGAGCGATGAGCAGGTATTGGAGGCTGTAGATTTTGCTTGGAAAAATCATTATGGCTCTGTGGTTTTGCAATCGGGGGAATTGACATCTGCGCATTTTATTAAACGTATTACAGATTTATTATATAAAATTAAGGAATATACTAATAACGAAGTAGGGATAACTCTCTCTTGTGGAGAACAAACGGCGGCAACTTACCGCCAATGGTTTGATGCCGGCGCTCATCGTTATTTGTTGCGTATTGAGACATCGAACAGGGAACTATACTACAAACTGCACCCAAACAACGATAAACATTCATTCGATAAACGTTTGGATGCAATAAGATTGTTGCGAGAGGAGGGTTATCAGGTTGGAACAGGAGTGATGATTGGATTGCCTTTTCAAACTATTGAACAATTAGCCGATGATTTGTTATTTTTTCAAAAAATTAATGTTGATATGGTTGGAATGGGACCATATTTGGAACACGACCAAACACCTTTGTATCAATATAAAAATCTTTTATTGCCACCCGAAAAGCGATTGGAATTAGCGTTGAAAATGGTATCTGCATTGCGTATCCTTATGCCTGATATTAATATCGCAGCCACTACCGCACTGCAAGTTTTAAGTCCGATGGGGCGCGAGCAGGCATTGAAAGCAGGGGCAAATGTTTTTATGCCGAATATTACTCCGGATGATTTCCGAAAACAATATTTGTTGTATAATAATAAACCGGGAACAAACAAAATTATTATACCTGATAATGATGATGCGGAATATCGTATTAACATTTCCAACATTGAAATCGGGTATGACCAATGGGGCGACTCCAAACATTTTAAAAAGGAATAAAAATTTATGTATTTTTTATTAAAAAAGTTGTTGTATCAAAAAATAATTAATACTTTTGCAAATGTAATTTTTTTTTTGATTTTAAAATTTTTGATTACTTAATCAGAAAAGTATATTTTCACTTTGAATATCAATAAAATAATCTTAAAATTTAATATTTCTTTATGAAGAAAAATGTAATTATTATCGGTGCTGCCGGACGTGATTTTCACAACTTCAACACCTTTTTCAGAGGCAATACCGATTATAACGTAGTTGCCTTTACTGCTGCCCAAATTCCTGATATTGATGGCAGAAAGTATCCAACGGAACTTGCAGGAAAAGAATATCCTGCAGGCATTCCAATTTTTGCGGAAGAAGAATTGCCCGAACTCATCAAAAAACACAATGTTGATGTTTGCGTGTTTGCTTATTCTGATGTGCCTTATCCGCGCGTGATGAACGTAAGCGCTATTGTCAATGCTGCAGGAGCCGATTTTTGGTTGCTCGGCACAAAAGACACGATGATTAAATCGATCAAACCGGTTATTGCTATCGGCGCCACTCGTACAGGTTGCGGAAAATCGCAAACCTCGCGCCGCGTAATAGAAATTTTGGTTGAAATGGGCTTGAAACCCGTTGCAGTACGCCACCCAATGCCTTACGGAGATTTGGTAAAACAGAAAGTTCAACGTTTTGCCACCGTTGAGGATTTGAAAAGACATGACTGTACTATTGAGGAAATGGAAGAGTACGAGCCGCACGTTGTTACAAAACGCAATGTTATTTATGCAGGCGTTGATTACGAGGCAATTTTGCGAGATGCTGAAAAAGACCCCGATGGTTGCGATGTTATCATTTGGGACGGAGGAAACAACGATTTCCCGTTCTATAAGCCGGATTTGACTATCGGTGTGGTTGACCCGTTGCGTCCGAATGCTGAAGTTTCTTATTATCCGGGTGAAGTTATGGCGCGCATTTCTGATGTTATTTGCATCAATAAAATTGACTCGGCATCACTTGATGATATTAACACAGTTCGCAAAAATATAGCAAAAATAAATCCCAAAGCCATTGTTGTGGATGCTGCATCATATCTCACAGTTGATAAACCGGAACTGATACGCAACAAGAAAGTTTTAGTTGTAGAAGATGGACCAACGCTCACTCACGGAGAGATGAAAATCGGTGCAGGTACTGTTGCGGCTCTCAAATATGGCGCTGCCGAACTTATTGACCCGCGCCCATATACCGTCGGAAAGTTGAGTTACACCTACGAAAAATATCCGAATATAGGTACGCTTTTGCCAGCGATGGGTTACGGCGAACAGCAGGTGCGCGACTTGGAAAAAACAATAGAAAACACTCCTTGCGATGCTGTGGTTATCGGTACTCCGATTGATTTGGGCAGGATTATCAAAATCAAACAGCCAACAGTAAAAGTTGGGTATGAACTGCAAGAAATTGGTTATCCAAATTTAGAAGAAATTTTGAAAGATTTCTGCAAAAAACATAATTTGGCATAAAAAATGTATAAAAAAGTAGGGGAAAATATGTCTGTTTTCCCCTGCTTTTTTGAATAATTTAAAATATTTTCTATTCCCAAATAAATCTGTCAAAACACAAATTTTCATCAAGTTTGTGCCAATGTACGCCAAACGGCGAAAATTCATAATTAAATGAATGATTATTATTACATTATATAATGACAAGTAATTATCTAATAATCACATAATTATAAGAGTATATAGACACTTTCATAAGGTTGCCAATAATCACTGGCAATATAATTTATTTCGTGCTGTTTTGTCTTTTCCCAAAATTCTTTCGCTGTTTCGTTGCTCTTGTCACCAATAACGAAATGGATGAACCTTTTGCCATATCTATCAACAGCAATCCATATCCAACAATAGTTTTTTTGAACCGATATAAGAGTGCATTGCATTAGCAATGCCGAAAAAAGAATTAGCCATCTTACAAAAATTTGTTTTGGTGAATATCGACACGTTTATAATTGATAAAGTTTCCAAATGCCACACCGCCATTCGGCGCTTGATAATTCACATTGTTTTCAACACATGGCGTTGTATCCTACACAACATTATATGTTCATATAAAAGATAATATTGTCTTTTACGTTAACACAATATTGAATAATATTGATTGATAATTGTTTCAAATATCCAAACTATAAAAGGTTTATTTGTTCAAAAAATCCTCGTCTTGAGAGTATTTATTGGAAAAATAATCTCAAACGATATTAAAAAAAGTTTTTAACCGGTTTTATATTAAATTTTATAAAACAATTTACTATTTTTGTTCAAAAAGGTTTTAAATTTGTCTCATTTTTGTAGTACTTTTGTGAAAATTTTATATCAAAAATAATATAAAAAAAATAATTATCAATTTATTTAAATAATAATAATGAGAACATTCAATTTTTTAAAATTTGCTGCGATAATATTTCTGTTTTTCAACAGTATTATTATTAATGCACAAGTAACTATCGGAGCAGATAAAGCTCCTGAATCATTTTCGCTGCTTGAGTTGGTCAGCGGAAATAACAAAGGATTGCGCCTTCCGCAAATAGAATCGACTGCCCAACGTGATGAGATATTCACAGATGCGGCAGGTTTTAAAAACAATCCGCTTACAAATGGTTTGCAAATTTACAATATGGAAACCAGATGTATAGAATATTGGGACAATGTAAAATGGGTTAGCCTTTGTCTTGGCACTGCCAACATTACTTTAATAGGCGAACCATCAGGTTGCGACCACACTGCGCCCATACCGGCAACAGGCACGCAGGATAAATGTACATACATTCCCGTTGACGACCCACCGTGCACAGTACCAAGCGGACAGGCGTATCAGGTATATATGACCGCAGGTTCGGCTTATGCCACGTTGATAGTGGACGAACGCACAAGTGCATTTTCCATTACCTTTGTGCCCAACAACAGCAAATATAGCCGTATCGCCGTAGTGCGCGTAGTTAATAACTGTTCGGGCGAGTTTCAGGACTTCCCATTTATACAGGAAGGCGCTACCTGCCCAGTGGTAGATGACCCTATTGTAGGTGTTACCTCCAATACCATTTGTGCCGGAGGAAGCACATACGCATACGTAACCAATGCTCAACCGGATGTTGAATACGTGTGGGAATATGCAGGAACAATTATTCATACGGGTAATTATCTGGAAGTTAAACATGCAGGCACTTATACCGTTTATGCGGGCTTATTTGGCTGCGGAACAGGAGCAACATTTACAATCACTACGAGTGAAACGACTGCACCATATATTATTGTAGTTTCGGCTTCCAATGCGGGTATGATTTGCGGACCATCGGGTAATGTTGTTCTTTCGGCAAATCCTGCACCAACAGGAACTAAAACTGTTCAGTGGTTTCACAACGGCATACCTCACGATATACAAGGCACGCCAATTATCATAACAGGACAGGAAGCCGCAGGTGAATGGTTTGCAGCACAAATGGATAATTCTGATAATTGCCAATCTTCAAAAAGTAATACACTCAACATTATTTACAACGAAAATCCTTCATCATTGCCGAATCCAATCGTTACTGTTAATAATCAATCCATTACGGGTCCTATTACTATATGTAAAGGAGGAACGCTCGAACTCAAAGTATCCAACAGTTATCCAGCCGGAACATTTTTTGAATGGTTCGACAATGGAGTCAGCATTTCCAAAAGCGACCAGCCTGTTTTCTATACCATAGCCCCCGATAGAGAAGATATGACGCTATCGGTAGAAGTCAGCAACAATGCCGGAGGTTGCCATGTCAGTGCAATGTCCCCAAAAACTAATATCACTGTGTCGGCTCCTCCCTCTACAACTATTAATAATGGTGCAAGCAAGGCATCAATTTGCGGTAGTGGTGAAGCAATACTTATAGCCGACAACTCTTCAGGCGTGGAATATCAATGGCTTTTGAACGGAACAGCCATACCAAGTGCAACATCAGCAATTTATAAAACTCAAATACCCGGCTCTTATTCCGTCCGTTACAAAAATTCTTCAGATTGTTGGAGTATTATTTCGGCTAATATTCAAGTAGAAACAAACGTGGCAAAAGTACTAAGTTGGATGGGAGGAACTCCTTCTACAACGGAGATTTTCCCTAACGATAAAACATACGCGGTAACCTCAATACCGGCTGCCGAAAGTTATACATGGTATAGCGACAATCCTGCGGTTGCCTCTATTACACCCGTGGGCAATGGTCAAAGTGCAACTATCAGTTATAAAGCAGCAGGCAATGTTACCATTACCGTAACGAGCGCTGATGACGGCTGCGGTGTTGCAAATCTATCTTTACCTGTAACAGTAACTACTGGTTGTGCGCCAATTACTGCACTTTCGCTTATTCCTTCCGGTACGCCGGCTATCAAAAGGTATGTAAATGCAGATGGCAGTTATTTGACTCCAAGTGACGGCTATACTGACTTTGTGGTAATGGCAAACGGCGGTGCACATCCCACAAGTTACCAGTGGTATGTTAACAATGTGTTGCAACCGAGTGCAACCGGCGATGAATTCAAATATACAACCCCGACTGACGGGACACAAGACGCAGTTATTAAAGTAACTGTTAAAAACAGTTGCACACCGGATATCGGCGATGCAGGCATTTCGGTACAAGCCACTGTAAGTGTAATGAAATTTGCAGCCGAAGACCAGAGCGGAGCATATCGTATGAGCGGAAAAACCTGCTTCGACATAGCCCAAAGCAATGACGGCGGAAGTTGCGCATCTCTTTCATCACGCGTGAATGACTTTGAAGCCAGCAATCCAAGCCAAACATATACTTTTATGCCAACGTCTTCGTCCACTTATAGCAATCTTAGTTTTGTAATAAACGACCCTAACGGCTTGATATCAAGTTCAACGCAGAACATCGCAAGCGGAACAACAACCAATCCTTCAACATTGACCATTATGTTCAATAAAGCGGCTGTAATGGCAAAAGCGTTTGGTACTAATAAAGTAACTGCTTTGAATATAACTATTATTGCTATGTATAAAGACATTAACAATGCCGATAAACAAATCAGCCTTACACTTTCAATTCAGGATTGCACGTGCGGTTGTACGGTAAAAAAAGCGGGAGGCGGTTATATTACATTTATGTGCTACAATTTGGGTGCTTCCGAGACAACTAAAACCAAGACGGCGCTTGAGCAGGCAATGACTCCTTCGCCCACAGGCGACTATGTTACGGATGCCTCAATGTACGGCGACCTTTACCAGTGGGGACGTAAAGCCGATGGGCATGAAAAACGCACCTCTCTTGTTTATGACCTGGGTTCCAATTCATTCAATATTGTTTATGATGGCAACGGTCAGATACAATCGAGTTCTTCGACATATTATGGCAGGTTTATTACCACTTCCAACAGTCCATACGATTGGCACGGCAATAGTGTTTCTTACCAAAATAACAACCTTTGGAATTTTACCATATATCCTGCAAACAATCCCTGTCCTCCGGGTTGGCGCGTACCTACGCAAGCCGAATGGAGCAGTATTATTCAAGGTGGTACTACCAGTGTCTCCGGTATTCCATCGACGGGGCAAAATATGTCAAATTCCGGCAATTACTGGAAATGGAATCCTGCCACAAATGGTACTCCTGGTTGGTTAGTATCTCCTGACGGCGGAACAAATTACACCCTTTTTCTGCCTGCCATAGGTGAGCGAAATTATAAAGATGCAAAAGTTGGAGCAGTCGGCGGTGCAAGTGTTTACTGGAATACTTCACCTACCACTAATAATACCCTACTGTTTACCTCTACAATTTTGGCTCCTGCCACTAGTTATGTCAGATCAAACGGGTATGGCATACGGTGCGTAGCAGAATAAAAAAGTAAATTCATTTTTATACTAGAAAAGGGGCTGTTGAAATATACAGTCCCTTTTTTTGTAAAAAAATTTGTTTATCAAAATACTGTCAGCCTATTTTTTTACCGATAATGACAAATTTGTGACAACTGATTTTTGCCATTGTAAAACACAAAACACCATACATAAATAAATTCATGTACTTATATAATTTCTAAAAAATAATTACCCAAATATATTTTGTAATATACTTATATTCAGAAATTTACAAGTTTGTTGTGTGTAACTTTCAATTATGATTTATATAATAATGATTAATTTTAACTATGATTTGTTAGATAAAGTCATAGAATTCAAAAAATTGTGGCTTTTGTTTGGGGCAAACGCAACTATAACCATAAAACATCCAAAAAATTAAGAGATAAATTTAGGTTAATAGGTATCAGTTATGAGCTTGTTTACACAGATAACATGAACTTAAATTTCGTTTAGAAAAAAACACTACAAACTTTCCCGTTGTTCTTTGCCGATTAAAATTTGCTGGATTACAAGCGGTTTGCCGCGCATAAGTAGATAAATGCGAAAAGAACCATTCGCTGTTTTTAGAGTGCCAATAACAAAACACGACTGCTCAGAACCGCCTTGATGTACTATTTTAAAATTCTCTACTGCATTTATGATAAAAAAATCTGTGAGTATTTTTTTTGCTTCCACCGCACTATAAACTCCCGTTTGTGTATTGACTGTCAATGAAATACTTTTATCAAACTTTGATGCCAAACGTTCACAATCGCCTCTATTGAGTGCAGAAATTATTTCATCAGGAATAGATTGCGTATTATTTTGACTTACAGCAATTTGGCTGCATATTAAAAATAAAATCACAACATGAATTATCGGCATCGCGTTGTTTTTTTTAGCAATATTTGTGTTTTTCATAATAATTTTCATTTAAAAATAAATAAAATATGTCGATTTGAAACAAAATCTATTCCATTCTAAAAAATTATTATTCCAAAACAAAATTTTTAAAAATTGTAGCCCAGCGAAATGAACCACCCGCCTTGGGTAATACGCTTTTTGTTAGTGCCAATATTGATACTCGAATCGACAGTATTTATATTTGTCAATCCGAAATCGTATCCGCTTTTAAGATAAAATTGTTTCCATTTCAAGCCACCGCCAATGCTTAAAAGTATGCTAAAACGTGTTAACTGCTTGTCTTTGTACATATTAGAAAATCCATCTGTGCGGTAAAGTCCTTCGCTTCTCAACAATTCAATTAAATTTGCTTTTGCGGTTGAATCGGCAGGAAAAGTAGTTGCTGTGAGTAAACTTTCGGACAAGCCCATACGCAAAGTCGGTCCGCCATACGCAAAGAAACCGATTTGCGCAAAAAGCGGAATTTCATAACCCACCAGAATAGGTAAATTCAACTGATTTGCAGAGGTGGACTGTCTATAACTTGCTGCACTGGGATAACGTTGTGTAGTGTTATAATTTAAATATTCGTAAAACAAGCCAGTTTGTCCAAAAAAATGACGCGTGAAATTGTATTTGAAAAATGCACCCATTCGCAAACCATCAAGATTTATTTTGGCAACTTCTTTTCCATTGCGCAGTTGATTTGCGTAACCTACTTCGTATGAGAACGTTACGGGTGACTGAATTTCTCCTTTATTTTGCGCAAAAATATTTACTGCAAAAACTATTAATAATGTAAAAATACTTAATGTCTTGATATTCATTATATTATTTTTTGTAAAAATTTTTTATTAATAAAATTATGACTGCAAAGATAATTTATTTTTTGATAATAGTAAAGTTAATAAATGTTTATATAATAATTATAAAATGCCAAAGGCATAACCTTCTGATTTCCAGAATTTTATTGCATCAGGTAAAGTAGCAAACATATTTTTTTGTGCCTTTGCAGAATCGTGGAAAACAACAATTGAACCGTTGCGCGAATATTTTCTTACATTTTTCAGAATTTTTTCAGCCGAAAGCATTTTATCATAATCGCAGGTAATTACATCCCACATAACTATTTGAAAATCAGATTGTAAAGCATTAACAATGCGGCGTGAAATTTGTCCGTGAGGCGGACGAAATAAATTACTTTCTATCAATTCATCGGCTTTTTTAACATTATTTATATAAGAATAAAAGTCGGTTTTGAAACATTTCAAATGGTTAAATGTGTGATTACCAACACGATGCCCACGATTTTTTATTTCTGTAAACAACTTGGGAAAACGTTCAACATTTTGCCCAACACAGAAAAAAGTAGCACGCACATTTTCATTATCGAGTAAATCAAGCAGTTTCGGAGTTACCTCAGGCGTGGGACCATCGTCAAAAGTCAGGTAAATTGATTTGTTTTCGGTTGGTTGTTGCCAAAGAATATTTTTTCCTAAAACAAAGCGCAGAAATTTTGGAAATCGGTAATTTTTTATCATTCAATAATTTAATAAAAAAAAAGAGGCGTTTGCCGCCTCAAAACTTGCTTTTACACACGGTTTATTTTCTCAAACCGAGTTCTTTAATGATGGCACGATACCGCTCAATATCATTATTTTTTAAATAATCAAGTAATCTGCGGCGTTTTCCTACCAGCATAATCAAAGCACGTTCGGTACTATAATCTTTTTTGTTTGACTTCAAATGTTCAGTCAAATGGCTAATACGGTACGAAAACAATGCTACTTGCGATTCCGGAGAACCTGTATCAGTGTTATTTTTGCCGTATTTACCAAAGATTTCCGTTTTCTTTTCAGAACTTAAATACATAGTTACTAATGATTTATATAAAAATTTATAAAATTTGCGACTACAAAAGTACAAAAAATTTATTGATTACAAAAACAATACGCTTATTTTAAAAAAAACATTATTTTTGCAAATAAAAAATTAAGAAAAATGAAAATTCTTTTTATTTCGCCGCATTTGTATTCCTTTGAATTTGCAAAAGGAGGTGCAGAGCAGCGTACATTTTTGATACTCAAAGCATTATCACAATTTGCAGAAGTAGATTTTGCAGCATTTCATTCTGCTGCCGGCTTTGATGTTTTGCCGATAAATATTGTTTACCAGAAAAGTGTTGCTGATGTAGTAAATCGCTCAAAATTAAGTAAATGGCTACCTGTTTTGCTATTTTGGAAAAGAGAAAAAATTTTTCCCGTAAATAAAAATAAAAAAACAATTATTGAAAATTTAGTTAAAAATACTAAATACGATTTTATTTTTACACGCTATATCACAAAGGCGATGGAGTGCAATTTGTTGAATTTTTCCAATAGAACAATTATTGATATTGATGATTTACCTTCTGATTATTACCGAATTATGTCCGAAAATTCAAAAAGCAGTTCGGGGAAAATACGTTATTATTTAATGTCAAAAATTGCCAAGTTTCATCAAAAGCAAATTATAAAAAAAGTTAAAATTTCTTTTTCTCCAAATTATGATTCGGCGCAATTTTTCAACTGTGCTTATTTGCCAAATATTCCTTTTTATGAACAATCGTGTGAAAAAATTGACTTTGCCAAAACTAAAAAACGAATTTTTTTTGTTGGCGGGCTTTGGTATGAGCCGAATTATTTGGGAGTTGCGTACTTTTTGAAAAATATTTATCAAAAACTTGTAAAAAAAATACCGGATGTGGAATTTTTTATTGCCGGTGCGATGGATAAAAACAATGATTTTAAGGCTGAATGGGAATCTTTTCCGAATGTGCAAGTACTTGGTTTTGTGGAAGATATACAAAAAGAATATGAAAAATCACGTGCAGTTGTTGTGCCAATTTATCAGGGCGCCGGAACAAATATTAAGGTCGTTGAGGCAATGCAAATGCAGCGTGCCTGTGTACCTTCCGAATTTGCAACGCGTGGATTTTCTGCATTTTTCACCGATAAAAAAGATTATTGTGTTGCACATTCCGACAGCGAATACCTCGAAATTCTCCAAAATCTTCTAACAGATGAGAATTTTAATCAAACTATTGCGCAAAACGGGCATCAAATAGTTCAAAAGTATTTTTCCTTTGAATATTTTGCGGAAAACTTGAAAAAAGCCATTTTGAAATGAAATATCTATTTTTGCAAGCCGCTCGTTGCAAGCCGATAATCCCCCGCGGTATGGATACGCTGTTCCGATAATTATGATTTTCATTTTAGTATATTTTTTTTTGCAAATATACTAAAACAAAATACAAATGAAAAATTCCCCACCATTTTTTTAATGATGAGGAATACTAATTTATGTTACTTATTTTTAAAATTTATACATTAGAAAAATATCAAACTGTCCAAAAGAATATTGTTTGTTGTAATTACCGCCAATCTTAACACCAAAACAAATATTTTGGTATAAACTTGCCCACAATCTTACATTAAGATCAAGTCCAATGCAACTGACACCGCGAGCATTTAAGTAAGAAGGACCTGCACTAAACAGATATCCATATTCTTCTTTTTCAGTTCCCCAACCTGCAAAAACAGCATACTTTTGGAATATGCTTTCTTTTTGGGTTGTGTCTTTCCTAAAATTGTTATTAAAGGAAACATCTGTACCAATTCTTACTACTGAGCCAACATTGTTAGTACTAACTAGTCGGCTAAATGAAAATCCATATACGTTGTTTAAATATGTATTTCCATTCATCATGCCGCCGCCTTCAACACTAATATGATATGGGCTTTGCGCAAATAAAGATACATTTACCAATGTAAAAAACACTAAAACTATATTTTTCATATTTAAAAATTATTTAAAATTAGTAGTAATATTTTTGTTCAAAAAATATTACTACTAATGAGTTATTTAATTTACCAATTTCCAGCCCAATCATAAGTGGCTTTAGAAAGATTTATCGCGCCTCCGATAGCACCAGCAACTCCACCTGCACTTCCTCCAGAAATTGCACCTACGGCATCACCGACAGCCGTAGCAATCCATCTCCAAAATCCTTTTATTTTAGCAGGTTCCAATGGGTTTGTTGGTTCAAGAGGATTCTCTACATTCCACAGGTAAGTTGAATAACGAGCAACAGAAGTACCACCAAGCAGTGTAACCTTGTCCGTTTCGTTCAACTTAACATCTTGCAGAATGTCTTTTTCAAAACCGCATATTTTATTATATACATCTTCATATTTTGGCTCTTCTTTAGATTTTGCCATATCAAACATATAATTAATCAGATTTTGTGCATACGTTTTTGCATTATCCGATAATTTGGAATTTGATATTACATTCTTAAATTGTTGAGAATAATCTGAAAGTGCAGTTTCCACAAACTTTGCATCTGTACGATAGTTACTTCCACTTGTTACTCTTTTAAATTCTGCATTTTTATCACAGATGGAATTAACAACTTTACAAACTTCATCATAAGAAGATGATTTCGAACTGACTTTGTATGCTTCTTTTAAAATCTCATTATGTAATCTTCCTACATAATCGTATTGATTTTCGCGGTTTGCTTGCCCAAAGGCAACATTAGTTGACAATATCAAACTGATTGTCAAAATACTTACTATGTTTTTGTTTATCTTTAACATTTTTTCTATTTTTTATAATTATTTATTGATTTAATTTAATACTGATTGATTTTTTTGTTTTTAGTTGCCAAAATTCCTGTCTTTTGGAATTTTGATAGATAAAACGCTGAATTTTGCCCCTTGTCTGCCTGTAAAAATAAGACATTTTTTACATCGACTTTATAACGGGGCTCGCTTTATGCCGGCTCGAGGAAAAATTAAGCCATAATTATATTGTTGGCGGTGAGCACATACATACATACATACATACATACATACATACATACATACATACATACATACATACATACATACAT
>Ga0123357_10002606_pt1 | contig 20251 bp, 14 predicted proteins | sample TergutEmb28metaG_FD_89873 | JGI IMG/M metagenome (GOLD analysis project Ga0123357, IMG submission 89873) | Embiratermes neotenicus P4 segment gut microbial communities from Petit-Saut dam, French Guiana - Emb289 P4 | ecosystem: Host-associated > Arthropoda: Insects > Digestive system > Gut ... | reverse complement strand
TTAAATATTTTAAAAATATTTTTTATGTTTATAATTAAAAAAAAAATTTTTTTTTAATTTTTTTTTATTAGTTTTTTTTATATTTTTTTTTTTTTTTTTTTTTTTTTTTTTTTTTTTTTTTTTGGCAGACATGCATTCTGTAATGGAAGGGGAGGATGGGGTGGAGCCTCATGATGTGTTTGTTGATCTGGGGGTGCTGATTGTTGAGGGCCGCATCCCGGGTGGAGCCTGGACTGCAGGAAGAGGTTATGGCGAGGGTCCTCATTGTGTTGGTGTGGGAATATCATCATTGCCTGCTAGACATGACTGTGACCCCAACAACAATTTCCTGGTGAGTAAGAAAGTGGGCATAATTGCTTGGTTACTGCTGTACTCACTAAGAGTTTATTATATCAGTAATTCATGGGTTAGATGCTCAGACTTGAGCCTGGATTTGCTGGCTAAGTGTGTTTGTGTTTGTCCTCATAACCTTAGGCAAGCAGGAAGAATGACTTATAAATATCTTCTTAGGCTTTCTACAGAGTCCTACCATGCATTGCTATGTAAACTGTGTATTTGAAAAAGTATAGTTAGAGGAAGCAAGACACCATTTTGTTCCAGCTGGAATCCATTTCTCTCCTAGTATCTAATGACCTAATGATTTCATATGACTGATTTGTAATGGAACTGATACAAATGTTGGTTTCTGTTGCTTAATGCCTTCTTACGCTGTATGGATTTTGTAATTTAAACATGTGATTTGTTGGACGAAAACAAGCTGTAATAGAAGTTGGGATGTAACATACAAACTAAGCATGTTCAATAACCTCTGTGGGACAAAAGAGCAAGCACTGATAAAATTTTACCAAGTTCTAGCAGTGCCATCTAACTGTCATGGTGGTGAATGTTGAATTGTTACCCACTGAGAGCTTAAAATAATTGAATCAGCATAGATGCAGTTCTTGGGACAAGATACAGTCTGTTTTTGAACAGACAAGAAAAGTAAATGAAGATCCAGAAAATATGTTTAAAACTTGTGGTAAGAATGACAGTAGTTTGGCTTCTTTTCAATGACCTAAAATATTAAATTGAAAGAAGAGGACAATAGAGAAGACACTGAAAGAGAAGAAAGGTCAGTTCATATAATAATTGGATCAGAAAAATCTGGTAGGCTTAAGCCTGTGACCATGAAGTGATAAGATATGAATATCAGTAAATATATCAGACATGTGAAGTAGGCCTCAATATTATTGTCTTCCTATTCTCCTTAGAACCCATTTCCATTGACTGAGTTTAAAAAATTAATTCCTTCAGAGATGTTTGCAGTGACAAATTGTGAGGATTTTAGCCCTGTTTGCTGGGGTTTTCAACTGTAGGAAAAAGTAAAATTGCCTATACAAGCAGAAATGTCATTCTGATGGTTTTCCTGTATTCAGTAACACCAAAATAAATGCAGGTGTACTTGTAGGTTTCAATAGCTGTGAAAATGAATATTGTGGTCTTGATGAATATGAAACTGTATGCATTGGTAGAGAGTTAGGCCTAGAAGCACTTCGGAGGTATGTACTCCTCTGTCTATCCTGAAGATGGAGAAAGCAGGTTCACCACTGTGTTGCTACCTATCCTCAGAGCCAATCTGTCATGTAAAAGAAGACTAAATACAAGATATGCTTTTTGAAGTCACTCAAATTTAAACACGTCTTAGTTGTTTACAACATATTCAGTTCATACTAAAGATGTACACAATATGAGCACAGTTATGAAATGCAACTAAGTGGTACAGTACAATATATTTTATCTCTGGAAAGTTTGATTAAGTGGTAAATTTACAAAGAATCCCATTATATTCCATTCTTGCATTAACCTGCAGCACCATCCCCTATTTTGAGAATTCAACCAGCTCATGTGTTTCTCCAGTTACTCCAAGTGGTCAGGTAGTGTTTTGTGATCAGTTGATTTATTTTGTTTGCCCCTTACATTGTGTCACAGGTGCAATGCCTGGAATATTTCATCAGTTTTTTTCTTGAAAGGAGCTAGTAAAACCCACAAAAGTGTAGTGCTAATGATAAAATCACTCTAGATGTACATCAGGTTTAACATTCTGACAACTGGAAAATTGTGATTCTGGCAACTGCTTGTCCCAGAGGTGCTGGATATAACAGATTTTACTGTATTTTGTGACAGATTCCAGGAGTAAACATTTTCTTTTTGGGGAATATGTTTATTTGTGTGTTTCTTCCCTGAGTTTTCTCAACTACACCCAGTCTGCATGGAGAAAGAGGACATGACAAAACTTGTAAACCAATGGAAAGAGTTACAATAATACATGTGATTATAAGAAAACACATATTCATTCTGTGAGTGGGATTTAGATCTGTGAACCTAGACCATGCATGTCTGATATTGTCAGACCAGCATTTAACATGACATCTTTAGAAATGGACTTCCACTCTCAGAATACATGAATTTCAAAAACCTTAAGAAGATTTCTGTGGTCTTAAAAACTATACCAGTACAGTGATATCTACAACATTACATATGGCACACATGTGGAACTTCATTAAAGGAACTTCTAAGCGTGTGTTACCATTCTCAGTTTACTTTTCCTCGAGTTCTGTATAGTGGTTGTGGAGATACAACACATATTAAACAATGAACATGATGGGAAGAAAACAAATACTAGAGATTTAAACATGAATTGTGCATTAACTTCTCTGTGTACAACAAATTACCTCTGAAATTATAGTACTGTGAGTTCAGTTGTGAACTACAGGCATTGCTTTATCACTGAATACGGTAAAACTGTTTATCGCTTTCAGCCTTTCAAACAGTAGCCTTTCAGATTCATATTATTTTTGCCTGTCATCTGGTGTGATTTGCTGCACCAGTTGAACTTTGTGTGATCTGAGGCACAGTGTCTTGTGAAATGCATCAGACACTGTTCAGCAGGAAATGTTAAGCTCAAAACTTGCACATCTTAATCACTGTTTTGGGACAGTGCAGGAAACTGGCATGTACACTCAACAGCTTGATCTAATGCACTGGATTGTCCTGGTTGAGGTGCTTATCCGTAAGTCTTTGCATGGCGTAATCTTGAGAAAGTTGAATGACAGATGTAGTCATCGGCCAATAACATGCAAGGTAATAGGTGGGCCATTTAAATCCTGGTCTCTTGCAGAGTGCAAATTATACTGTTCTCTGAACTTAGGTGCCAGAGGGTTAGGCAAGGAAGTCTAAATGATAAGAGGAGAGGAAAAACCGTGTAGTTGGTTTCATTGATGTGTGTGTAGCAGTTTAAGTATTTATATTGAAGACTGCAGCATTTATTAATTTTCACTCTGTGTTATGTCTGAATTTATATTGTAAGGCTATCTGCTGAGATAATGTGCCATAGATTTTGTGGTACTGCCAGTTAAAATCTTCGTTGGTGTGTACCCTTATTAAATTAGAGTTAATAGACAAGTACTTGCCAATGCTGCTTTGTTTCTGTTATCACAGTTGGTGTAATGAATGACCATGTGTTGCTGATATGTACGTACGTGACTATGTGTGTCATTAAGTGTAATGCTGCTTCCTCTTGTTGGTACATTGGGTGCCAGGAGTGGAAAGTCAGGGTGGGCAGTCATTGTTTCCACTCTAGATTCAGTTCCCTGTTTATGGTAATGAAGGATACAGAGAAGTTCTTCAGAACATTGGTTCTAAATTGAAAAGAATCTTTTATGTTGATGATTACATCAGGTGGTTCAGTTTGAGCAAAGTCTGAGGGTAAAACTCCCTCCATCAGGGTGCTGAAATATCTCAACATCTGGCCTACCCAGACTATACCTTTGCACCAGTCCAGAGCTCATTGTAGGATGTGAGCCACTAGGGTTAAAGTGTGTAGCCTGAAGATTGTGGTGCCTGGTCTTGATGGAGATGGAGTTGGTCTCTGAAATATAAATTGAGTTCAACTAACTGATGTGCCTGTACCATGATAGCCTGAAGACACATTGGTTCCTAACTTTGACACAGCTAGTGACATTCTGGTCCTGGGTTGTGTCCTGATACAGGCATCTTTCTAGTATTGATCTGTCTGTAATAAGAGTGTATCCTGTGTCTCTCTCTCTCTCTCTCTCTCCCACACACACACACACACACACATATAAGTATTGCTGTATTAACACAGTATCTTGCACCCATGTGTGACTCCAACTCTATTTAACATATCAAAGTCCAAGTGCCTTGTGCTGTCATAACAGGTCCACAGCACAGATGAACGAAGTACACGTGGTGCAAATATTGTTCTGTGGACGTAGCCCTGTTGTAACAAGCTAGTTAGCATAAATGCATTTTGGACCTGTAGAAAGTGTTTCATAGATGTTATATTTCAGGTGTTATTTGTAATTTGTGTGACAGTATTTTCAAATTTCTATTCAGGAAAAAATTAAGAGCAGTTTGAAATTAGGGAATGCTTGGTATCATTCAGTGCAAAATATTTTGTCTTCCAGTTTTCTATCCAAAAATATAAAGATTAAAATATACAAAACCACAATTTTGCCTGTTGTTTTGTATGGGTGTGAAACTTGGTTGCTCATGTTGAGGGAGGGAGGAAGGTAGGCTGAGGGTGTTTGAGAATAGGATGCTGAGATGAATATTTGGGCCTAAGAGGGACGTGGTAAAAGGTGAGTGGAGAAAACTACATAATGAGGAGCTTAATTATCTGTACTTCTCACCAAACATTATTTGGGTGATCAAATTGAGAAGAATGAGATGGGCTGGGCATGTAGAATTTATGGGGGGGGGGGTGAAAGGAGAGGTGTATACAGGGTTATGGTAGGGAAACTTTTGAGAAAGAGACCACTTGGAAGACCCAGGTGTAGATGAGAAGGATCTCTGGGAAGTGGAATGTGGGGGCATGGGCCAGATCGAGCTGGCTCAGGATAGGTACAGGTGGTAGGCACTTGCAAATGTGGTAATATACCTTTGGGTTCCATAAAATGCGGGGAATTTCTTGACTAGCTGAGAATCGGTCAGCTTCTCAAAAAGGACCCTGCTTCATGGAGTAAGTAAGTGGCAATATTGTATTCCTGCTGACAAGGAAGTTCATCAGTGGTGACTGTTAAGGATGCTACTGTCAGTATAATATTGTGAATAACTTACAAGCACGCACATTTTATTTCTAAAGTGTGCTAAATATTGACTGCCTCAACACCAAAATTGGAAAGTAACCGTTTTTCCATCATTTTCAAGTTTTGAGAAAATTGTTAGAATAAGTGTGCTTTACAAAATTTTTGTGAAGAGTATGTGTATTCTGCTGTCATTGCTGTACCTGCTGGTATGCAGTAGCTCCATCAAGTCTGATTTTGTGCCCAAATAATGAAATTTATTATGCTGTGGAGATAAATAGGATTCTTACAGCAAAGGGAACAAGTTAAACTGCAGTGGTTGCAGAACCCAAACCAAGTACATGGCAGCAGTATATGCTCTGTGTGCAGTGTAGGCACTGAAACTGGTAGACATTTCAGTAATAAACAGCAGAATCTTTGAAAGACAATATGAATGGGTTAGAAAGAAACAGGAAGGACAAAAATACATGAAACTTGTGTGCAAAAAGGTACATTTCACCCTATGGCTTGCCATAAAGGCATAGATTGGGAGTAGAGGTATACCTGTACTCCTTCTTTAACCTCAGTGTTAGGTGTGGGTGGGTGGTTAATACCACTGTGGCCACTTTATCCCCAGGAATGACCCAGTACCCCTTGTGTAGGAGGCTGGGTGAGCCCCAAGGCCAGTCCAAATGGCTGTGGAAAATCTCACCTCCACCGGGATTTGATCCCCAGACCGTCCAGCTCGTAGCGAGTCGATGTACTGTCTTTACTATCCTGGCCCACTTGTGTACAAAATATAAACTAATTTGTAAAGGATTGCCATTGTAGAAATATAACTTCGTAAATGATAAGAACATAGTCAGCTGCCAGATTTGCATGGTATTTGAAGCAGCTAGTAGACTGGAATATGTCAGTCCCTTTAATTATTTGGGATGCAGTGTATCCTTTGAAGGAGGACAGGATTTGAATGCAGACATGATAAATTTTGATATAATTCTACGAACTGTAAATCAAATCTTACAGATAATCATTAAATTTTAGGCACACAAGCATACACGTATGATAGATAATTCTTACATGAACATTATCTCATGGCAATAAGTCATTGATAATACCAAGAAATGATGAGACAAGATTTTTATCAGTAGAAGTGGATTGCATGCTGAGTGTGGGATACGTTCAATGAATGAAGAAAGTTATGAGACCAAATTTCCACAAATAACAGAATTTATAGAGCATTGGAGAAGTAACTGGAGTGAACTTGTTAATAGGGTAACCTCAGACAGGATTCTGAAATGCAGCTTAGAAGGATTAATCAAAAGGATGGGGGAAGCTGTGTGTTTAGTTATATCTGTAAGGTCTCAGTAGGGATGATAGTGGAAAGGATTATTATTATTATTATTACCATCATCAACATCATGTCCTTTATGCAGGATATTTATACTTATATTCCTGAAACAAACTATGTCCTTAGGGAATACAGTGTTACAGCTATTCTGTTGTTACTATTAATGGTGCTTATATCATTAGTTTTAGTGGTGAATCTACTGTATTTTTACTTTAGTACTTCCCGAAGTAACTACGGGCTGGACGGTCCGGGATTGAATCCTGGTGGGGACGAGATTTTCCACCCGTCCAGACCAGCCCTGGGGCCCACCCAGCCTCCTGTACAATGGGTTACCGGGTCTTTCCCGGGGGTAAAGTGCGGCCGGGGCATGCTGGTGACCACTCACCCCCTTCTAGTGCTGCTGTCATGGAAGAGTAGAGCTATACCTCTACCCACCCTCTGGGCCACACTGGGCCTGTAATGGGATCACTTTACCTTTTTTTTTAACTTTCCAAAGTATGTGTGTAGTGGCCAATTTGGCTGTTTTCTGTAATTCCTTGACTCCATGTTTTCCTGGTATGTTGCTCATGTATTTTCTGAACGAAATAATAATAATAATAATAATAATTATAATATTCAAGCTGTGGAGGAATTACTTCTGTCAGCTGCACAATGTACATTGGCTTAAGAAAAACAGACTTATATACAGTTGAGCCAGTAACATCTGAGCCTTGTTCTTTCAAGGATGAGTTTGCTGTTTGAAAGGTGAAGAAATATGCTACCAGGCATTGATAAATACCAGCGGAACAAATCCAGACACAGGCTGAAACATTATTTTCTGCGATTTCGCAAACTTTTTAATTGTGTTTGAGTAGCAGAAGTCTGTTCTTGTACCTATTAATAAGAAGGGAGATGTGGTGCCTGTACAGACTTCATGCAGCATATCTCTTGTTACCAGCCAGTGCATACAAAATTTTATTCAACATTCTGCTCTCAAGATCAACTCCATATGTAGAAAAAACTATTGGGGAGTCATCTTTGTGTGTTTTTTTTTTTACATTACAGATAAACTGCTGATCAGATATTTTGCTTATGTCAGGTACTGGAGAAATTGGGAGTGCAATGGGGCTACATGTAAGTCCTCATAAATGGTACTCATTAAGTCACGAATTCCCAGACTCCGGTATGCCTATGAAACTGAACTTGGCTTAAACAAAAACTACAGTAAAGCTGATTCACTTAAATATGTATCAGATGTATTTCTTGTTCACGGTAGTCTAAGTAAAGAGCTGCTTTATGGCAGTTACTTTTCCACCTTGCTTTAAAATATGCTATTAAGAGGTAAAAGGTATATTTCACCCTAGAACAGGCTATGAAGGCCCAGAAAGGGAGTAGAGGTATAGCTCTACTCTTTCTCTAACCATGGTACTAGATGGGGTGGGAGGTCAACGCCACAGGCTAGCCGTTTTACCCCCCAGAAATAGACCTGATAGACATTGTGCAGGAGGCTGGGTGAGCTCCAGGGCTGGTCTGGATGGGTGCAGAAAATCTTGCCCTCACTGGGTTGCTATACCGACTGTACTGCCCCAACTCAGTGCAGTTAGGAGGGTCCAAGAAAATGAGACAGGCTTAGAACTGAATGGAACACATGAGCTTCTGGCCTGTGCTGTTGGTGTTCATTTATTGGGCAAGTATGTATGCATCTTACAGAGCAGTACAGGAACTCTGTTAGATACTAGCAATGAGGCTGGTCTCTAAGTGCACTCAGACAATGCTGTGTATGTTCATGGCTTATCATCAGACTGCAGAACAGAAGCATAGTGCAAATATCAGTAACCATTCTGTAACAAATTTGGCAGAGTTAAAACACCTGCATACTAACTAAATCCATGGAGCAGAGTCCTTCTTGAGAAGCAAACAGGTTCTGAGCTAGTCAAGAATTTCTTTGCATTTTATGGAACCAGAAGGTTTATTACTGCATTCACAAGAGCCTGCCACCTGTCCGTATTCTGAGTCAGATCAATCCAGTCCCTGCCCACCAATCCTACATTTTGAAGATCCATCTTAATATTACCCTCCCATCTATGCCTGGGTCTTCCAAGCAGTCTCTTTCCCTCGTGTTTCCCCACCAAAATCCTGTATACATCTCACATCTCTGCCATATGTACCACGTGCTCCACCCATCTCATTCTTCTTGATTTGGTCATCCGAATGATAATTGGTGAGGAGTACAGATCATTAAGCTCCTTGTTATGTAGTCTTCTCTGCTCCCCTGTTACCTCATCTCTCTTAGGCACAAATATCCTCCTCAGCACCCTATTCTCAAATACCCCCAGCCTTATTTCTCCCTCAATTTGAGCGACCAAGTTTTCACACCCATACAAAACAACAGGCAAAATTATAGTTCTGCATATCTTAATCATTATATTTTTGGGTATCAAATTGGAAGACAAAAGATTCTGCACTGAATGATGTTGAGCATGCCCTGCCTTTAGTTTTCTCTTAATTTCTTCCTGAAAGGAATTTTGATTTGTTAGGGTTGTTGCCAAATATTTGAATGGTCCCACCATTTTGAGGGTTTTATTTTCTATCTATATATCATGATTTTGTCCTGCATTCTGATCTTGAGACATGACCATGTACTTAGTTTTCTCAGTATTTACTTGTAGGACAGTCTTCTTACTAGTGACTACTACAGCTAAAATACCTGGATACAGCAGTGAAAAATGAAAATAGTATTTATGAAGAAATTAAGGACAGTTTGAAGTCAGGGAATGCTTACTATGACTAATTCGTAATGTTTTGTCTGCATTTCTGCTCTGTAAAAATGTGAAGACTTATATTCAGAAATGTAATTTTACCTTTTGTTCTCTGTGGGTGTGAAATATTTGAAACATGTATTTCTTGTTCACAATTTTGTGAAACAAAGGAAAAACCTAGTCTCTCATAACAGAGTACTGAATAGAATATTTGAACCTAAAAGTGCCGCGTTTGTATCCGTATAAGATGGGTGAAATTCTTAGAATTTCCCTCTGATTGGAAAATTGCCCTTTTACAACCAGTGAATAGGGAAGGAGAGAAGAGAGATACGTGGCAATTGCAAGGGAATTTACTTTTTCTTGAAGTGTGGAATCGTGGCTGCTAGACCACATAAGTAACTCGCTTAGCAATGCTGGGATCCTATCAAGGTTTCAGTCAGTCTTTGTCAAGTCTAAAAGAATCATGTACGATATTTTTATTAGAAAATCCACAATAGACAAATGCTAGGGAGTCAGGATAGGCCATTTGTAACTATTGTTTTAAAGATTATGGAAAAATGTTTGACCCATTCGATAGGAAGGCATTGTGGTGCAGTACGAGACAAATTGGAAGTTATAAAATATATTACGAGATTAAATCACATAAAATGTGGAACAGATGAAGTGACAGATTTTGTTGACCAGTGTAAGGGAATAAGGCAAGGATGTAATTTGAGCCCATATACATTTAATATTTCTGTAGAAATTATAGACTATTACTAAACATTATTTACATGCACCTGTAATTAGGAAGATAAAAGTACCAGGATTATTATTCACAGATGAGCTTGGTGTATCATTTTCTACTGTCTGTTGCTTGAACAAATAAGTAAACCAAATCACAGTGTAGAAAGGACCTTGAATTGCAATTTACATAAAACTGGTATATGACAGTAGTATGGAAGAAAGATGGTAAACTAAAACAATACAGGAGGATGAAGTAAACAGAAAATAAAATATTAGTAAAAGCTGATTAGACTCTAACATAGACCAATGTTGATGAGGATCCTTGGTATAAGAGTGAAGATCTTAGAAAATTTATATGAGATGCTGGGTGGTTGTAGAGTTGTGCAGTTTAGAGTTATGGGGTCTAGAGGCAGGATGACAAGAAACTGACAAAATCCATGATAGATTTTGTGAACAAGTGTTAAGGATGCATGGGTGTGTGGCAGACCAGGCTGCCAAATTAGTATTAGGAGTTGGCAGTAGAAGAGGAAACAGCACAGTGTAGTATAGTGAAGTATTGGATGCAGATGTTGCACATGGAAGCATAGAACATGATTAGAATCTGTTGTGAATGACAGTCAAAAGTTTAATGAAAGTGTTGTTTAAGTTTATCATCCTATTGTGTTGTACACAAAATAAAAGAATAAAAGCCATCAACACACCTATATGGTCTGTAGTATTCATTGCTGTAATATGTTACAATCACAAAGTATCATCTTCAGGCTAAAATACTTTTAAAACATGTGAAAGAGCTATATACTATTGTATTGGAGTCACTGAGATATCATTTATTACAATTTTTGAAATTGTGTTGCTGTTTCCAGTGTGTTTGTTGAAATATTAATTAGTTAAATAGTTACAAGATATTCTTGGATTTTCATGGTGTTATACTGGGGTGCTGATAAATCCTTAGCCCGACCAGGAAGGAAACAAGCTTGGAAGCATATCAGGGATGCACACGATTTCAACAACATTGAGACATGAGCTGTCATCAAGTTGTTTTCCCTGCAAGGCAAGGTGGTGAAGGAAATTCATGTCATTCTGACAGAAACATTAGCTTGTTTCCTTCCTGGTCGGGCTAAGGACTTATCAGCACCCCTGTAATTGGAGGTAGCTCGGGACTCTTGATATTAGTTTTTGAAATACATGTTGTTTCCAGTATGTTAGTTGATTAATGCATCAACTAACGTGCTGGAAACAGCACCATGTATTTTAAAAACTGTAGTAACTGAGAACTAAATTAGTATAATGCAATTGCATATAACACTTTCACGTGTTTTTTAAAAGTATTTTAGCCTGAAGATGACCCTTTGAGTTTGAAGCATGTTGCAGACATAAATATACTACAGACAATATAGTTGTTTTGACAGCTCTTTATTCCTTTATGAGTGAAAGAGTTGTGCAAAGCGTTTGAATGAAGAAATAGAAAAATCAGGTCTACCCTGTACAGTATTTGACAGAGCCAGTCTGGGATGAATGTAAGCAGGGTCCATAGAAATAATGAAGACAGTTGCAGTGGTATTGAAATACAGGACTTATGTGTGGGTGTTAATCAAAATAATTCTTATGTTATACTGTTGTGAATTAAAACACAAATGGGTCTTGAAGTATTATCATGAAGTATGAACGAATAGTAAGCTGTTGAATGTGAATGAAGATGTAGCCTATTGCAAAGCTTTAACCTTTGCAAATGTAATGGAAATAAACAGTATTGGTAAATACCTATTTACAACTGGGTGTAAGTGGGAAGTACAATCCATATGAAATACTCATGTGTGAAATTATAGGAGATTGAGTAGATGGAGGAGCCTAGAATTTTGCAATAAGATGGGTAATGTTGTGCTGGTAATGTTTCATTATTTAGATGTATGGAGGGGGAAGAATGGTAAGATAGATCAGTGCAAATAGACAAAGGAAAAAAAGTCTGAAAACACGATAAAATCCAGCATTCCTGGCTCTGACATATGCAGATTTGATCTACGGCTCAACATATTATCATTATCATGATAGGAGACAAATGTGATTCACAGACTCTTTGACAGATTGTAAAGAAAGGCTGAATTTGCAAGTTTTTAGGTTTTTGCACTGGTGTAGCTGTGGTTTCCGTTCTTCTGGGATATGATGCCACGCCACTGGGTAGTCAGTTCCCAACATTTCGAGACAACGTAGTGGTACCATCATCAGGGGTCAAAATGTCCAAGAAGACTGAATTTTGTGAACTGGCATCTTGATGGGGTCATTCTGGAAAAATAAACATCACAGTGACTGTGTTTAGCGATGAAGCGTTCGTTCGTCTCAATGGATATATGGGCTCTCAGAATGATAGGTATTGGTCCATAGAAAATCCCATGTTAATCCACAAATTACCATTACATTATTTTACGGTTGGTGTGTGGTGTGCTATGAGTGCAAATAGGATCATTTTTTATCAGACTCAAAATTTACAGTAATATATATAAAACACACATTCTGACACCATTTTTTGAACACCTCTCTGATTGTGAGAGAATCTGTACCTTTTATCAGTGAGATATTGTGGCAGCTCACACTGTGAACCATTCTCTGCACTGTTTACTGAGTGTTTTCCTTGATAGAATAATCAGTAGGTGACCATGGCTTTCTGTTCACTATAGATGAATCTGTGCAATTTTTTTTTACTTGTGGGACATGTTAAAGGTAAAATGCATGGTCATAACCCTTGCACTGCATACTGTTTGAAAAGCGAGCATTGAGAATGCAGTGTTCTCAGTTTCGCCAGCAGAATTTTGACACATGAAGAGTATATTTTTTCATATGAGATGTGTGTCTGGAAGCTGCAGGAAACCATTTTCAACACTGTCTGTACATTTGGTGAGTACAGATTCTAGTGGTAACTGCAGTGCATTGAACTAAGATGTGTGTAGACACTGCAGGTGAATTGGAACAGTGGGGATTGATTCACTGCCTGCCACCATGCAAAATGGTTGAAATGTAGGATGATTAATATAATAATTTACAGACTGTCCAGGTATAAGAGGAAGAGAGTTTTTGAGTACCATTGACTTCCTTAGAACAGCACTTGGTTTAATCAGTTTGTTAGTGAAGACAGTCTGTGAATTTCATATTCCGTATGATTGTAATGTTACTTAAGAAGGTGATGCATATTGTCGGTGGCAAATTGTGACACTAGCACTGTGTGTATGCCGTCCCGTCGACATACAGGTGGTCATCAAGGCCAGACTAAGGAGCAAGCCAGTCTGGCTGCTGCCCAGGGTGCCAATCTACAAGGGGTGCTAAGATGTCGCTAGAATAATCAGAAATATGGTGCCAGTAAACTCAGATTTCACACATACAAAAACAATTTATCCCAATATTATCTGCAGTTTGGTCATGTGGCCTCAAAAAGGTTTGCCAGCTCTGTTTTAGCCCACATAGTTTCAAGACTATTGGTTTTATGGGGCACTAGATTATTACCCTGCCCGGGGCACCCACGTGTCTCAGGACAGCTCTGGTTGTCTTGTATTGTTGACGTGATTGATCGTAACTTAAATTTGGGTCCTCCTGCTACTGCTGATGTCACACATTCAGTGTGATAATTTGGTGTAACCACATTTGCCTTTCTGCAGATTCTCTTATTTTGATAGAATATGTGCTGAATTTCTGTGAGAACTGTGAGCTGTACTGTATGATATCGTACATACAAAGTGATCGTATATGGTCCAAGATAATAGTTTTAGTAATTGTCATAAAATGCTTAACACTAGATTTCAATGGTGCAGTTGGATGAAGCAGTGGGCTGTTGGTGATATCTGGGTGTCAGGTAGTCGTATCAGCTCAATCCTCATAAATTATACATCCATAAACAAGAGACGTACCTGCAGTAACTTGGAAATAGTACAGATTTCTGGATGTATACACACTGTTTAAATTGCTTTAAGCGGTTGTGTTATGTTCCTCTGAAAGGGTGTAGATGACAGTTTGATATGTATATTGCTGGCTGATTATATCCATAAAGTTTGTAAGTCTTCTATCAAAGATGATTTCATTGTGATATTTATTAAGACTATTGTGATACATATTACAGTCACCTGTTCATAATCTGAACAGAACTCTGTCCTGCCAGATGAGACAAAGTTCTGCTTAAGTGGGCTCATTCGAAAATTCATATGGGCTACACTGCTTGTGTACACCTTTCAGAAAATCATGAGTTAACTTATGTGCGTTGTATTTGCAGTGTAAACGAGCAGAGAACTTCCGCAAACACATGCAGCTGCTGTGGCAAAACAACATACCAATGTGTATTGAGGTGCTTCTGTGTGCTGATTGTCAGTGTGGCCAACAGAAGTCTCAGTCTCCAGAGGTTGCCAACATACCATCCTCAACCGACTTGCTTCTGGAGCAGTGGATGGTGACCATGGTGAACAAGAGGTGAGTGTCTTTGTGGTAAACATTTTGTTGCCACTTTTCAATGTAGAAATAAATATTTTCATTGACATTTCTATTGATTATGTGTTGTAGGTGCCAAGAGATGCCACAAATTTCGGTGCGTGGCCTTTTCCAAGCGGTGCGCTCCCAGCTTCACTTCTCTCAGCTGTCTGCATGGTGGAGTTGCAGCAAAGGTAGCCGGCCTGCACACGTAAACTATCGAGTGACGGTTCCTGGTGAGGCATTTGCCTCCCAGTTCCAGCGACAACCTGTGGAACACAGCTTCCCAGTTGCCAGCATCTCAAGGGGAACTGCAGTGAAGGTATTTACAAATTTGTGTTTAGTACAGAACTGCCATGCCAAGCATACTTTGTCATGCATGTTCATATTAAAATTTTCCTATAGAAGAGAGGTCCAAAGTGAGAATTGTCTGGCAGCTGTTGCTCTTGTAGCATTACTTCCTCTGTTTAAATAATGCACGACTCAAAAGATGGAGCAGCAAGAAAATTCTGCGGGCAATAACAGGACTCATTGTGAGGGGTCTGAGTTATGAACAGAAGTAAAACACTCCTCTGTCATAATAAAACGTTCAGAAATGTGCCACATTTCACATGTTTCAGAATGGCAATAACAGGTTAAAATTACACCCACAAATAAACTGCGAGGAGTTTGAATTCAGGGAATGCCTACAGCAATTAAGTTCTGAGTGTTTCACCTTCCTATCTTGTATATACAATTCCAAAAGTTAAAACATATAACAATGTTATTTTACTTGTCTTGTGTAAGTGTGCAGCTTGGGCCTTTCACCGTAAGGGAAGACTGCAGGTTGTGCTTGAAAACAGGACAATGAGAATATTTCAACATTAGGGAGAAGGAATACCTGGAGGACAGATAATATTTCGCAGTGATTAGCTTCATGATACTTGCTCTTCGCCAGGTATTAATCTAATTGGATCGAATCAAATTGGAAGATGTGGATGAGACAGGGAGCATGCCTAGGAGATATGATGAAGTCTGGTTAGTAAGTTTGAAGGGAGACCTAAGTGTAGATGCAGGGTAATTTTAAAATGGGCATTGAAGAAATAGGGTATGCAGGTTTGGACTTAATTCCATTGGCCCAGGATGGGGTTCATTGATGGGCTCTTGTCAGCACAGCAATTGACATTTGTGTTCCATACAAGGCAACAGATTTCTTTACCAACTTCATGTCTGTCAGGTTTTCAGGAAAGAATCTGCAGTGTGGAGTGTAGTTACTGCTTAATTTGAGGTACTGTCCCAGGATTTGCCTGGAGGGTCTGAGAAGGACCACAGACACCTCAGTAAGTATAGCTGGACTCCAGTGTTGAACCAAGGACTTTCCTAAATGAAGCAGGAGTGTTAAACATTTGACTGTGACATTCATTTGGATGCACTGTAGAATTTAGTGTGGCCATTGTTACTCTTATCAGAGAAATCTCCAGCATGTCAAAACATGTTAGGTAATGTCCGCAAGGTGTATACTTTCAGCATTTCTGGTATGTTACCGTCACTGTCACTGTGTTAATAATTCAGTGCATTCTACATGCTGTTACTACTTTCTTTTGAATTTATGGTGGGTTGATAGTTATGTTTAAAGCAACTGCTGCTGCTGCTTTATAATCTTTGGGTGTGCCTTATTCTCTTGTACATGGTAGCTTTAAAATATTCCTATAATCACTTTATTTTTGAGAAATAAAAAACAAATCATTTAAGCTACATTTCCTTCAAAATAGTCCCCTTGTACAACTATACATTTCTGCCAATGGGTGTAAAGATGTTGGGAACATTCGTGGAAGCCATTTTGTGAAAATCTTTTCAGCTTGTCTGTAGCATTCTTAGTGATGTCAGCAGCATCACAAAAGCACCATTCATTCAATGCTGATTTCAGTCGAGGGTACAGGTAAAAATCAGCTGAAGCTAGGGTGGGGATGTTGCAGTGCTGTCAACATTGTTCTTTACTAAGAAACCCTTGACCAAAACTGACCAGTGTGCTGGCGCATTGTCATGATGGAGAAACCAACAGTTGGGTCTTCATTTTTCGGGGCATTTTCTTCTGACCACATCTGTAAGGTGATGAAGGATGTCAGGGCACATTTCTTTATTCACAATTTTACCTTCAGAAATGCGCTTATAATGGACAGTGCCCTGGCAGTCACAGATTCCTGTAAATTATGCCAGAGAATTCCAGGAATTTTTTGAAGCTACTTATCTTGTAACTGTCAAGATGTTCTCTTGCACCTGGCTAGATAGCACATTTCCTGTCTTTATCTTGTAAAGTTCTGTACTTGTCTCATGAAAGGAAAGACATTTAGTTTATCAGTTGTTTTGTAGGCCTCAGGTTGTACCACATAAAAATGTGTCTAGGTGTTCATGCAAAGTAACTGTCATTTTTGTCTGCTTTTTCAAAACATGTGATGCATTGACAACCTTTATTAAAAATCCCAAATATGAAATTTCATGAAAACCCATCTGTTGTGAGTAACATTTTACTGTATGAACAGGCGTGATGATGCTAATAGGCACTTCTCGCCCCTCCTTTGCAAACATGTCTAAAATTTGGAAAGGCATCATGTTGCTATAAAATTTATAGAATTATTACAGGATTGTATCAGTAATGCTTCAGCATGTCCCAGACACTATGTCCAATTTGTGTTCTTACAGAAAAAGGAGGAAGACTGTCAGATTTCATATTAGCTTCCACTTTCATTAGTTATCACCCCCAGGTTCCTTATCTTCATCAGGCTCACAGCCATTATCTCATGGCATTGTTTTGTCTGTCTCCAAAGTTGGATATCATCGTAGTACAGTGAGCAGGATAACCATAACTTGGCTAATAAAACTGGGGAGAGAGGTTGGGGGGAGGGGACAAAATCGACCACGTGTATTAGGAACTTTAATTTACAAAGTAGTCCAGGTAGAAATGGGGGGGGGGAATTTGTTGAAACTAGTCTTTAATATACATACACCCCTTTTCCCCACTGTCAACTCAGTAACCAAAACAACTATTCTTGGAGGGGCCTTTGCCCCCCCCACACACAAATTATGCCTGTGGTGGTGATCGGTGTCTGTATTGAAAGCTTCTGAGGGTGGTTTATGTAAACAACTTGTGCCCACTGTCTGCCCTCCACCCCTCACCTATCCCAACTATAAACACAAAAGCAATGTGTAATTTTAAGGCAGTTCATCCCCATTGCATTCTCAATACATTCATTCAGGGTATAGTTCTGTCAGTCTAAACACAACTGTATTTACTACACAAAACAGCTTTTTAGTTTTACAGGAATCTTATATCATGAGAGTATCAAAATAGCAGAAGTAACCAAGAATATTGTATTTAGTTGATAATTTAGTAATATTTTCTGATTCAGTGAATTGTATGAAAATTTATGACAGTAAGATGGAAATGGAGAGCCCATTGCAAGACTTTCATTTTGTGTAAATAGTTCATCACTATGGGAAAAATAGTTTTGTTTTGTTATCTTTTCATTCCCATTTTACAGCTTGTGTTTCATCTCGTCATTAGTCACATTTATTCCTAGTGCATGTTTAAAATAATTTTAGTTTCTTGTATGGGGTCATAGGTATACATATTGAAAATATCTAGTGGGCACAAGCTACTAATGGAATTTATAGGGATTTTATTCAGATTTTGCTGTTTTTTGCAGTATATAAACAGTTGTATTTAGGCTACAAGCAGTAGAGAACTATACCTTGATTGATTGCAAAAGCAGACTTCTGTTTGTAGCAAAAATTATATTTATCTGACTTGCACAGGACCATACAGGTTCTGAATTACTGAATATTCTGGATTATTGGATGGTACCCAATTACCGAATATTCTGGATCATCAGACGGTACCCATACTGACTGAAGTTCTTACAGGTAGTTTTTTGTTATTGCTCCTATACTTGGTCTGTACAGTACAACCAATCACAGGAGTATTCCATTTGGATATCTCCATCTGCTGGTTCAGGGTCATCAGGCCTCTTTTCTACGTTTCCTGGAGTCCTCATAGCTGAAGAAGTTGGAGAACAAGACAAGGGGTCAGGAGATACAGCAGTTTATGTACAGATGCTCTTGGAGGCCTGTTTGAACATGTTTCTGAGATCTGACTGTTTCATTGACAAAGCTTTTTTCTGGTCAAAAGCAAAACTTCCAGTCTTGAGACTGCTGTCCTGTAATGCCAGATTATCAGAATTTCTGAATTACCAGACATTGGATTAAAGGAAGTTTGCTATATTTTCTTCTGACTTGCTATCAGCCAGACATTAAAAATTTCAGAGCTGACAAACCTGAACAAGCATGAGAATGGGAATGGCACATTGACAGTGTGGTCACTAGTGAGGACCCAGCTGGAAGCTGATCCTTGTCATCTAACAGTGACCTTAAAGGGTCATATTATTTGCAAGAATGGAAGTTTGTATACAGCAGTAGATGTAATACCAGTGCCTTAGCTTCTATCAATACACTCAAAAGTATTTTATCACTGAGGTACTGCAACACTGAGCCACCTTATGCCATTACATTAATACAGTCCCATTCATACTGGGCACATTTGATTGTAACATGAGAAGCCATTGCTTGTTGAAAAAGGTGCATAACATTTTAGAAGAAGTTCCTATGTTACTGGGATGTTGTTAATGCTTGTGACTAGGCTGATGTCAGCTTCTCTGAAGTTAGAAATGCTGAGTTACTGTTTCCTTCTTGAAGGACAATTATCTTTACTCTTAAGCATTTTTACAAATTATTCACTTCATTTGGATCAGCTGGTATAGCTCAGTGAGTAGCATGACTTGTTAGACTTGTGTGAGGTAGGGTTTGATTCCTAGGAGGGATGGAGTCTGCCATCACATTCACACTGTATGCTGGGACCACGTAGCTTCTGGGTACTGTGGGGAGAAATATTTTCCCTGCTAATAAAGCAGCCAAGTTTCAAGCGGACTGCACATTTAATGTTTTGGATGCTTGGATTAATCTTCGCTCTGCATGTATCTTTATGGCATCTGATCTACACTTCATTTTTAATAAGTGTGTTCTGTGCACATGCTCTGATAATGATATTCACATTGATTGAAGCATTAACTGTGATTTGTCATTTAATTTGCCTGGCTGACACTGTGGATGGTATGCTTGTTTAAAGGTTTATGTGCGCACATTGCCACGCATGGCGGCTGTCCCACGCATTCAGTGTGCACTGCATCAGAGTGAAGTGGAACAGAAGCCTGCTTTGGATGCTGACCTGCGCGGTGCTGTTGGTGGGGCCAGGTGCTGCAAGGATGACATGTTCAGATGGGGGTAAGAAATGAAACAGTTGCAGCATCAGAATTACTGCTTGAGCACTAGGAATGTTGATTGTTGCTGAAAGAGGCACATGTTATCTGTTGAGCAGGGCCAGTTTAATGCTATCCCAGTGTATGTGGCTACATGGGGCACCATTGTTAAGGGGACCCTGGAAAGGGTGTTTAGATTTCAAATTTTACATGTGCAGTATTTTGTATGTACGTTGTATTTGCATTGCAAGATCAGGACTACGCATAAGTAGGCACCCAAATTTTTATATTCGCATTGGACCTAGAAATGTCTTAAACCAGGCCTGGTATTAAGAGACATGGTGCTGAGATTAAATCTGCCTTTATGCTTTCCTGCAAATCTTTCATTCATGTGATGGATTGCTATGTTTAAATGCTTTGTAATAATTAATGATGCTGACCCATTTGTGCAGTGACAGGCCAAGGCATTATCCTAAAAGTCAGACATATCTGGTTGTTAGTCCTACAGTTTTGATTTGAACACCATATAAAATTTATTTTACTTAACCAACTGTGCAGCTGTCCCAAGGATTTCAGAGATGTTGGCTGTTAAGAATTTTAATTGCTTTTTCACTGTTCCTGTGTGTGTGTGTGTGTGTGTGT
>Ga0123357_10002605_pt1 | contig 20265 bp, 19 predicted proteins | sample TergutEmb28metaG_FD_89873 | JGI IMG/M metagenome (GOLD analysis project Ga0123357, IMG submission 89873) | Embiratermes neotenicus P4 segment gut microbial communities from Petit-Saut dam, French Guiana - Emb289 P4 | ecosystem: Host-associated > Arthropoda: Insects > Digestive system > Gut ... | reverse complement strand
GGAAGCTTGCGCTCTACCGTTGAACTATTCCCGCATACTACGTCTTGCGACGTATTGCAGAACACGCCGTCCTGTCAAGATCGGATGGCGGCGTTTTTTTGCGTCCTGCAATTTTTGAGGGTCTCAAAACTCAATGCCTCGCGTGGCGGTATGTCCTTGTTGCCAGGGATGCTTGCGTTCCTCCATTTCCGTGATGAGATCCGCTTCCTCCTCAAGCCATGCGGGCAAGCCCCGTCCTGAAAGCACCAGATGGACATCACAACGCCGGGCTTTGTCCATCAGCCCGTGCAACTCCTCCTGCAGCAGAATGCCCGCGCCCAAAGCATACAAGGCTTCATCCAGCACCAGCATGTCAACAAGGGGCAGCGCGTCAAAAGCCCAGTGCAGCGCGTTCAACGCGGCTTCGCGGTGTTGGGGCCTGTCTTCCTCAACGCGCAAAAATCCCCTGCCGCCCGCGCGGAACCTTTCACCCAACAGTTGATACAAGACCAACTGTTCGCCGGCCATGCCCTCTTTTTTCATGAACTGAAGAAAAGCCACGCGCAGCCCCTGGCCGATGGCGCGTACCGCCTGCCCGACGCAGGCCGAGCTTTTGCCCTTGCCGTTGCCTGTGTAAATAAGAATCATATTATATAGCATTTTCCATGTGTTATAATTTTATATGTGTACTGTTTTTACAGGATGCATTTTTTCCCGCTTGACACCAACTAACCCTATTTTACACCTTATGTGGAACCCGCGAAGCTGACGAAAACGATAGTGGCAGGGTTAAAGTCCATTGGCAAGCGGTACGAGGCGCACAGGGATAAGTTGCAGCTTGACCTTGTTACCAAAAAGGTTACGCTTATGATAAAGAGCTTCACTCACAGAGGAAAGCAACCATGCTAGACCGTTCAAAAATGACCCGCCGCCCGTCGCACCCCGGCGCTATCATCCGGGTACACTACATGGAGCCGCTCGGCCTGACCGTGACCGCCTTGGCCGAACACTTGGATTTGTCCCGAAAGACGCTCTCACTGATTATTAACGAACACGCCCGCGTCACCCCGGACATTGCCCGGCGTTTGTCCCGCGCGTTCAACACCAGCGTGGATTTGTGGATAGGCCTGCAAAGCGGGCGCGACGTGTGGGATGCAGAAAACACGCCCGGCGACTGGCAAAAAATAGAGCCGCTGCCGGGCCTTGCCGCCATGAAGGAACAGTCGCAGGCCTAGCAGCCGAAGCTGCCGCAGCTAAGATTGTTGAGGCCATAAACAAGCTGGGCGGGAATGTTATTCACTTTCCCAAAACCGGCGAAGCAGGCGCATAGCCATGCGTGAGTAAGAATCATGCTTGACTCCATATTCCGGGAATACGTTCCCCGCACGGGCACTGACCGTCAAAGGGCAGCCCCGTGACGCGATAGCCCAGGCGGGAAAGCAGTTTTCGCCCGCAGCCCGGACAGAAGGTGGCCGCAAAGGCATCCTGGATGACATTGCCCAGATAAACGAAACGCAACCCCTCCTCCTGCCCGATCCGGGCGGCGCGCTCCATGTCGGCAAGAGGCGTTGGCGGAATATCCTGCATACGAAACGCCGGACGAAAACGCGAAATATGCCAGGGAACCTCCTGTCCCAGTTCCTGCGCGATAAAACGGGCAAGTTCGCGAAGTTCCTCAGAACTGTCGTTGCGGCCGGGAATAAGCAAGGTGGTGACTTCCAGCCAGCAGCCGCAGGCACGCAGGGTTTTCAGGTTGTCCAGCACCGGGGCGAGACGCGCCTTGCAATACTCGCGATAAAATTCCTCCCGAAAGGACTTCAAATCTATGTTGGCGGCCTGGATGCGGCCTCGCAGGGCTTCAAGGCTGTCCGGGCTTTGAAAGCCGTTGGAAACCAGAAGAGCGCCGAGTCCGGCCTGCCGTGCGAGATCGGCGGTTTCCGCCATAAGCTCGAAAAAAACCGTAGGCTCGTTGTACGTGAAAGCAAGACTGGCCGCGCCGCATCGCCCGGCCTCTTCCACCAGGCTTTGCGCCGTTGCCTTTTGCAGCCGCACACGGCCCTGGTCGCGCGCTTCATGCGCAAGCGAGGCGTTCTGGCAGAAAGAACAGGCGAAATTGCACCCGGGCGTGCCGAAGGACAGGGTCATGCTGCCCGGCAGATAGTGATACAGCGGTTTTTTTTCCACAGGATCCAGGTTCAGCGCCGCCACGCCGCTCTCCACCATGCTGCATAAGGCGCCGTTGCCGTCGTTGGCGCGTACCCCGCAAAAACCTCGTTCCCCCGGAGGAATGTTGCAAAACTGGCTGCAAAGGCGGCATTGCACGTGTCCGTGCGGCAGGCTTTTCCAAAATTGCGCCGTCATGGCTTCCTCTCTCCATTCCCTCTTGCCGAGCACGGGATAAAAAGTCTACACTCCACATGAGGCACGCGCGGCTTCTTCCGTAGCCTGCCCCCAAGCTTTTGTCGATTCGCAACAGCCATCAAGGAGCTTCGCATGCCTTCAGCGCGCAGTAAAGCCTACACCGATGCCGGGGTTGACATCAATGCCGGCAATGCGCTGATTTCCCGCATCAAGGAGGCTGCCGCAAAAACGCATATCCACGGTGTACGTTCGGATATCGGCGGATTTGGCGGCCTTTTCCGTCCGGATCTTTCCGGCATGACGGATCCGGTGCTGGTGTCCTCCACCGACGGCGTGGGCACAAAACTCAAACTCGCCTTTGCCTTTAACAAGCATGACACGGTGGGCATTGATCTGGTGGCCATGAGCGTGAACGACATCCTTGTGCTTGGCGCGAAACCTCTCTTTTTCCTTGATTATTTTGCCACGAGCCGGCTGGATCTGGCCCGCGCCGAAGCGGTGATTGCCGGCGTTGCCGAGGGATGTCGCATTGCCGGTTGCGCGCTGCTGGGCGGCGAAACGGCGGAAATGCCCGATATGTACGCCCAAGGTGAATATGATCTGGCGGGTTTTTGCGTAGGCATCGTGGATAACGACAAAATCATCGACGGGCATACCATCAGCGTGGGCGACGCCCTTATCGGCCTTGCCTCCACCGGGCCGCACGCCAACGGCTATTCCCTGATTCGCAAGCTTCTGGGGGCCGGCGGCCTCAAGGCGGAGGACAGGCTCCCCGGCGGCGATGCGACCATACGTGAGACGCTGCTGGCGCCTACGCGCATTTACAGCGATGTCGTGCGCAGCCTGCTTCGCGACAGAGAAATCAAAGGGATGGCGCATATCACCGGCGGCGGCTTTTATGACAACATCCCCCGTGTGCTGCCTGCCAGTGTGCAGGCTGTCGTCACGTTTGGAAGCTGGGAGATTCCTCCGGTATTCCACTGGCTCAAACAGGAAGGCCGGCTCGCCTGGCCGGAAATGCTGCAGATTTTTAATTGCGGCATAGGCTATACGCTGGTGGTTCCCGCCGATATCGCGGAGGACGTTGTGCTGCGCGTCAGCGCCATGGACGTTGCGGCTTGGCACATCGGCCATATCGCCCAGCGCAAGGGTGATGAGGAACAAGTGCAGATCGTGTTTCCGTAACGCAAAAAACCCCTGCCGCCAAAGCGGCAGGGGCATGTATGGCATGATCCTGCGGAAATCTATGCTTCTTCCGCTTCTTCTTCCATCTTTTGTTTGATCAGATCGCCGAGGTTTTGTCCCGTTTCCGTGGAGCCGGCCCGGAATTCTTTGGGTTTTTTGCGTTCGGCTTCGTCGGCCGCCTGTTTGATGGACAGGCCCAAGCGGCGTTCTTCCGCGCTCACGTGGATGACCTTGGCCTGGATTTCCTGGCCTTCCTTGTACAATTCGGTAGGGGTCTTCACCTTTTTGCTGGAAAGTTCGGAAACATGCACCAAGCCTTCAATGCCTTCCTCAACTTCCACAAACATGCCGAAGTCGGCGATATTGGTGATGACGCCTTTGACCGGGGTTCCCACAGGGTAGGCGCCCGGCACATGCGCCCAGGGATCTTCCACCAGTTGCTTAATGCCCAGAGTGAACTTCTCGTTTTCCTGATCCACGGTCAGCACCTTGGCCTGCACGGTATCGTTCACTTTATACAGTTCATTGGGGTGGCGCACCTTTTTGGTCCAACTGATGTCAGACACGTGGATAAGGCCGTCGATGCCGTCCTCAATGCCGATGAACATGCCGAATTCGGTAATGTTTTTGATAACGCCCTCAAGTACGGTGCCTTCGGGGTAGCGTTCGGCCACCAACTCCCAGGGATTGGGCTTGACCTGTTTCATGCCGAGGGAAATGCGCTTTTTATCGGCATCCACGCCCAGAATGACGACTTCCACTTCGTCGCCTACGCGAACCATCTGGGACGGATGGCGCAGTTTGCGGGTCCAGGACATTTCAGAAATATGCACAAGGCCTTCCACGCCGGATTCCAGCTCCACAAAGGCGCCGTAGTCGACAAGATTGGTGATTTTTCCGGAGTATTTGGCGGTTTCGGGGAAGCGGGCGGTGATGTCCTGCCAAGGATCGGGCACCAGTTGTTTCAGGCCCAGAGAAACTTTTTGCGTGGCTTTGTCGAAGGAAAGCACCTTGAGTTCCAGTTCCTGGCCCATGGTGATCATTTCCTTGGGATGGCGGATGCGCTTCCAGGACATGTCGGTGATATGCAAAAGACCATCCAGGCCGCCTAAATCAACGAACACGCCGTACTCGGTGATGTTTTTCGCCCGGCCTTTGACCACCTGGCCTTCCTCAAGGGTCAGAAGCAGGTCGTTGCGCTTGGAGTCGCGCTCTTCTTCAAGCAGCACACGGCGCGATACGATGACGTTGCTGCGGCGGCGGTTGATCTTGAGCACCCGGAATTCGAACTCCTGGTTCACCAGGGCGTCCATATCCGGCACGGGACGGAGGTCAACATGCGACCCTGGCAGAAACGCCTCCACGCCGCGAATGTCCACGGTATAGCCGCCCTTGATGCGGCGCACGATATGCCCGGCAATGGTGGTGTTTTTCTCCTGCACATCTTCAAGCTGGTCAAAGAGCTGCATGCGCTTGGCCTTTTCAAAGGAGAGCGTGATGGTGCCTTCCATCTCGTTTTTGCGCACCACGAACACATCCACCCGATCGCCGACCTTGACCATCAAGTTGCCGGCGCTGTCCCTAAATTCGTAAGCGGGAATCTGGCCTTCGGACTTGAAATTCACGTCCACCAGCACATCGTCCCCCTCCACGCGCACCACTTCGCCCTTGACTATGGATCCTTCCTCCAGATCGCCAAAATCCGTGGAAAGATAGTTTTCAAGCGCGCTTTCAAAACTGATTTCGGCATCGTGCCCCGTGTTGTCTTTGGTTGTTGTCATTCCGAGCCTACGCCTCCAACAAAAATTTCCCCGTCAGGGGTCTGAATGTCTAGCAAGAAAGCAAGCAATTGGCAAGGATTTCATGCCAAGGCGTTGAGATCGTATTCCCGGTTTTCCACGATTTCTGCTTCCACCATCGCGCCGGGCCGCACTCCGGGACCGCTCACATAGGTGACTCCGTCGATTTCCGGCGCCTGCCGCCATATCCTGCCCGTATGCAGTCCGGGCCACTCGGGATGCAGGGCATCCACCAGCACCCGCATACGCCTGCCGACCAGCGCCGCCAGTTTTTCCGCGCTGATTTCCGCCTGAAGACGCATCAGGTCCGCGCGCCGTTTTTCTTTGACTTTTTCCGGCATCTGGCCGGGCATGTCCGCTGCGGGGGTGCCCTCTTCCGCCCTGTAGCCGAACACCCCCACGTGATCAAAACGCGCCTCGCGCACGAAATCGCACAGCGCCGCAAAGTGCCGTTCCGTTTCCCCCGGAAAGCCCGCAATCAGGCTGGTGCGCAACGCGGCATCCGGCAGCGCGGCGCGCACGGCATCCACGACCCGGCGCGGATCACGCGCGAAGGGCCGCCCCATCTTCGCCAGAATTTCCGGATGCGCATGCTGCAAGGGGATGTCAAAATACGGCAGCAAACCGTCTTCTGATGCGTTTTGCTTCATAAAATCCAAAAAATACGGCGTGATGCCGGCTGGATACAGGTACAGCAGGCGCAGCCGGCCCAGCCCCTCAAGCCGCAGCATCCGTTCCAGCAAGGCCGCCAGTCCGCCGCGTTCGTCCATGTCCTTTCCCCAGGCCGTCAGATCCTGCGCCACCAGCACCAGTTCGCGCACCCCCTGATCCAGCAGATTTTGCGCTTCCCGCGTCAACTCTGCCGGCCGGATCGAACGCTGTGGCCCCCGTATCGCGGGGATGGTGCAAAACGCGCACTTGTGCCGGCAGCCGTCGCTGATTTTCAGCCAGGCATAGGACGGCCCTGTAGACAAGAGCCTGCCCGGCGCGGCCTGTTCCCGCCGCAGAGCGCGGGCGATCGCCGCCGGCCAGTTTTCCAGTTCCCGGTTATCCAGCCACAGGTCGACCTCGGGCAAATCCCGCGCCAGCGTCTGCTCTCCGTAGCGACCCACCAGGCAGCCCCCTACGGCCAGAAGGGGCCTGCGCTTCAGATGCTTCCTCCGCGTGATGGCCTCAAGCACGGCGCGTACCGATTCCTCCACCGCGGGCAGAATGAACGCACAGGTGTTGATGAAGATCAGATCCGACCGTCCCAGGTGTTCCACGATGCGCACAGGGCCGAGGGAACCCAGCGCGCGTTCCGTATCCACCCGGTTTTTCGGGCAGCCGAGACTGAGGGCATGGATTTTTACCAAGGGATCTCTCTCATGTCATCCGGGATACTGCGACGCCTGTTTCAGGCGCGGCGCGCGCGTCTCGCCTTTTGGCGAGGATGCGCATGCCGACCACCGCCGACGACGCCGCGACCAGCAGCAAAGCGCCGAGGATCGGTCGATGCGCAATCCAGGCCAGGGCAATGACGATCAAACCACATGCCAGGCCAAGCAAGGCGGCGACCAGCCCGGCGCCGGCATTCAGCATGCTGCCGATCAGGGGTATCACGTCTCCTGCCACGCTCAGGGGCCGGAGTACAAGGTATATGCCCAGGCAAAGGCCAAGCGTTCCGGCCACGCGCACGATCCAGGCCAGGATCCGATTTTCGCTTTGGGCGGCCTCAAACATGGCGGCAGCGTCCAGCAGGCCCGGCTTGAGCATTTGGATGCTCCGCTTCCCGCCGCTGACAGAGAAGGCGCCGAAACTGTCTCCCATCTGCCGGGCCACCACGCTGACCTCCTGCTCCGGGGCGTATGCATATTGAATACGCACGTCGCCCACTTCCGGGGCGTCCGGATTGGCGCCCAGATACATCTGTCCGGCGGTGATCCGCAACTTGCCGCTGACAGGCGCATTGTCTGGCGCTCTCAGAGCCTCTGAAGCGGGCAGATCCAGCAGTGCCGCGGGCAGCCTGAATGCGCCGAGCCGCGCGCCGGATGCTTTCAGAGTAAAGGGGGCATAGGGCATGCTTGCAGGATTGCCGTGCTCGGCGGATTCGTGAAAGCGCGCCGAATCCTTGAGGGAGGCGGACCAGACTTTTTGGTAGCTGTAGGTGGTCTGTTTTTCCACGCTGCCGCCCATTTTTTTGACTTCTTTGGTCTGCTGGTCTTCCTGCCATTGGAACATTTCCACCTTGCGCTGCAGAACCAGGGCCTGCGCGGCCATAAAGGGAAAATCCGGATCCGTCAGTTGGCCGCCAGCAAGCGCCCTGCCGAAAACATGCACCAGTTTGCCCTCATTTCCGGGTTCCACGCGGCCGGCCTCCACGGACACCACCAGCCCGGCGCCTTCCGCGAGAGCTTTGGCCGTGGTGATCGTCCGGCCTTCGTTCCACCAGAGCAGAGCGATGCCCCCAAGCACAAGCAAAAGACCCGCGAATACGCCCTTGAAGGCGTCGCCCAGGCGCGAAAACCAGGACTGCTGCGTGATGACGATGTCATCCGGCATATGCGCTCCTGTATGTAAAAATCTTTTTTTCAATTTCTGTTGTCAACTTTTTATATCTTTCTTCAATGCCTTCTGGAAATACACTCTGATAAAATTCAACCTTTCCTTTCATATCTTTAACTGAACTATCTGTTTTATTTTGTTTTTCATCAACATCAAAATATTTATCAATATATGTATTTAATTCTTTGTCGTTATATTTTTTTATAGAATAAATTATGCTGCGAGCATCATCAATATTTGAAAGCGCTAAACATTCTGCGATTTTAACCATCAGCCATAATTTTATGTATTCATCATTGCATGTATCGAGTGCATCTTTAAACCTGCATAAAGCAATATCATATTCTTCGATAAAGAAATAATAAATTGCTGTATATATAAATTTATCAAATTTAGAAGATAAAAATTGCTTTTCCGTATATATATCATACCAACGAGCAATATGCTTATAATCATATATCAAAGTTTTTGTTTTTAAACCAAGATGATTATTTTTATCATACATTGCTGGTAGTTGATTATATCTTTCTTCATATGCCAATACATTTTGTTTGTGAACCTGAGTCAAAAATTTCTTATACCAAGCATTACGAGTTTGTGCTAATATTTTTGTTCTTTTAAGTGTGAATTCAGGATTACGGTATGGAAAATGGTGAATCTGCAAGATATCTTTTATCATTGGCACAATATTATTGTGAGTAATAAAATCGTGTGCTCCACCAATTGACCAGAAATGAGGATGGCCTTTATCATATCGTAAAAGTGGAATTTTACTTCCGGAAGTTTTAGTACATACTGGTTGAAAATCAGCAGGATGGTACCCTTGAACGTGATATGGCTGATGCGTTGGCAAATGGTCAAACATATATCCATGGACGGCACGAATAGAAGAATCTAACTGTTTTAATATATCTATTATAGTAAATTTACTATCAAAGTTAGGAAATTCATCAGCATCAATATATAACCACCATATTTTCTCATCTTGAGTTATTTCGTTAATATATTGGACAGTTGCATTAATGTGTACTACCTTTTGGTCTTCATCAAAATCTTTTGTTTTGAATACTGCTGCTAATTTTGCCCCTGCACGTGTTGCGACATCGACAGTTTTATCTGTGCTGTCATTATCGACTATGAATACATTTGAACATCCTTGAGCAAAAGCGTGTTTGATAGTAGATTCAATAATATCTTCTTCATTCCAGACACACATCACAGCGTTAAGTATCATAGTTTATTCTTGTCTAGTTGTTTATAGATAAGACATGAGTTTCGCTTTTTGCCGCCTTCAAATTTTTTCGCGAAGCTATCGATCTCGTCTTGTGAAAAGCCGGCCGGTTTGTTGTGTAAAGGTTTCAGGATGTTAAGCGCGATGGTGTCTACATCGAGATACAAAGCCTTGTCAGTGGTTTTCAGATAATCATGAATGTGCAAACGCCAGTAAGCCGATGGTTGTATAAGCGATATTCCGGTAGAAGTAAACATATCCACCCATCTAAATCGCTTGACGGCATAAACAAAACTGTTTACATTTTTGTTATGAACAGCTACGAGTTCAAACGCTTGCTTGCCAAACTGGGTGCAACTTTCGGAACCATGAAGGGGTCTCATCTCAAGGTGTACCTTAACGGCAAGCAAGCCATCCTGCCGATGCACAGTACGGAATTGAAAAACGGCACAGTGGCAGGCATCAAAAAGCAACTTGGATTGAAATAGCGCGAGGATTATATGGAATTTCCTGTTATTCTTACCCCTGATGAGGACGATGGCGGCTTTGTGGTGACATTCCCCGACATTCCAGAAGCCATTACCCAAGGTGAGACCAGGGAAGAAGCCTTGAAAATGGCGCAAGAAGCCCTGGAAACTGCTCTGGAATTCTACTTTGAAGACAAACGCGCCGTGCCTGCTCCTTCCAAGGCGAGGCGTGGGCAGGACGTTATTGAGCTTCCGGCAAGTTTATCTGCTAAAATTTTGTTACTCAATGAAATGCTGGCCCAGAATGTCCGTCCTGCTGAGCTTGCGCGTCGTCTGAGTACCACCCCGCAAGTCATCAACCGCCTGACGAATTTGCAACACACTACCCGCATTGACGGCATTGATGCCGCGCTCCGCGCAATGGGTAAACGTTTGGAAATACGGCTGGCTTGATAAAACGGATTTGAGCAACTACATAAACCCCAACGTCAGCAATGCCTGCAAAATTTCCTGCACCTTGGCGCGGGGGGCGCGAATGAAATGTCCCGCAACAGCATCAAGCGTTATGACAATGCCGCTTTCCCGCAAGGCATCCACCACACCGCGCACGGCCTGTAGTTGTTCCAAAAGATCTGCGGGCCACGCAATCTTGGATTCCGTCTTGACTTTGTCTTTTTTGCCTTTGGCGATAGGTTCAGCGGGCAATGCAATATCCAAACTGGCTTGGTTCGCTTGTCGTTCCGCCTTGATCTTGGTCTGATATCCCGGGCGGAGCCAGCGGATTTTACCCTGCTTTTCTTCTTCCGCGCGCTCGGCGTTCAGGGCAACAAGGCGGGAGAGAATTTCCTCGTCCGGCAGATCAGCGGGCCAGTTGTAAGCCACGGCCACGGCGGTGTCCAGTTCGTCGTGCAGTTCGCGCAGTATGGCAACAAGACCCTGCTCATGAATGGTTTTTTCTTTAGCTGTGAGTGCCCGGCCTTGGCGCAAGGCTTCCAGCACATTGTACATGCCGGTCAGGGTCAAGTCCGGATACAGTGTTTGTCGCGCCTTGCGGTGGGCATCAAGCCTTTCACCCAAGTCACGGATGCGGACTTGCTGTTCGAACGTAACTGCAGGGAAAGGGAATGGAGAAAAACAGACCGTGCTGTTATAGCGTGGGCTGGCAACATACTTTCCACCAGCAGCCAGTGTCCAAAGAATATGCAAATGACTCGATAGTATTCCTAAATAATAAGCATCTTCAACAGCAAAACATATCAATTGGTGGTTTGGAATAATTTTTGAGTCTAAAAAAGTAAACGAACGTTGTCGAGTTGTTTCCGTCGTGACAATAATTCTATCAAGATCCTTTATAGCATTTCTTAACATTGGCCGAGGCCATCCGAAAATCCACCAGTTATCACGAATTGAATCACGTCTATTTACATCACGTTCGGGTTTTACATTCTGTACAATTCTTTGATAAATCTCTGGATATTTATCTTTTACTTGGGATACTGTGAGGTCAAAAAGATCAATAACAAACAGACCGCGTGATTTTTGTGTGATATCATTGCCATTTCTAAATGGACGAATATGCCTCTCGATACCTGGAATACGCCCAAACCCAAGCTGTTTTGCTTCATTATGCGTCACAACAAACCCGTCTCCATGCAAAGCCATGCCAAAATAACTAATACCATCATTGGCAAGTAAGGGCTTTGCTGAAGAGAGATCAGCCCCTATCGTTAAATCTGCATGAATTTCTCCTATTGTCTCCTCTATTTCAACATCTCTTTCACGATTATTTGTTTTCCTCTCTTTAATAATTTTTGAAATAATTCCTTGCCCATGCCCTTTTGCTCCAACTGTCATCGCTATACGGACAGCTGCGCCGTCTCTACTATCAACCCACGGATGATCAGATATAGCAAATGTAATATGAATTTGTTTTTTTGCATTAAGATGGCGTACTACTGTTCTTCGATTAAAATTTTGCGTTATACTATTTGTTGTAATAAAACCGAAACGAATAACTTTGCCATCTCCAACATATGTAGCTGCTTTGTGCCACCAATACATTACAAAGTCTGAAAATTTAGGAAGTTCACTATATGTTTTTGTCAATGATTCAAAATATCCATTTCCAAGTGTTTGCCGAATCCATTTTGCTCCAATAAACGGCGGATTGCCCACAATGAAATCTGCCTTGGGCCATACCGCGGTCGTCACGTCCTCATAGACTTTATCCACTGTGGTGGCGTTTGCGTCCGGCACTTGCCGGCCAGTTGCCGGATCGATTTTATACGTTTCGCCGTCCCAGCGGGTGATGGGCGTACCGTTTTCATCTGTGGCGTATTTCCAGCGTTTCCAGGCGATCAGCGCGTCTTTATGCCGGATATTCTCGAATTTCTTGATCACCGGTTCCGGTGGGTTCACGTTGCCGTGAGTGCGGAAATGCCATTGCAGATAGCCAATCCATAGCACCATTTCCGCGATATGCGCGGCGCGGGGATTGATCTCGAGACCCAAAAACTGGTGCGGGTCAACCTGCAAAAGGCTTTGTCGCTTCTCACCGTAGGAGGCAAGTTCCCGCAACACCTCGCCTTCCAGGCGCTTCATGTGTTCCAGGGTCACATAGAGGAAATTGCCGGAGCCGCAGGCCGGGTCAAGCACACGGACTTTGAGCAGGCGTTTGTGGAATTCACTGACCGTATTCCTGGCTTCTTTTTCTTTGCCCTGGTTGAACAGGAGGCTTGCCGCAGCCTGCACATCGTCCCATTCCTTGCGAAGGGGTTGCATAACCGTGGGGATGACGAGCCGCTCCACATAGGCGCGAGGAGTATAATGCGCGCCGAGTTTATGGCGCTCTTTGGGATCAAGAGCGCGTTCCAGAAGGGTGCCGAAAATGGCCGGTTCCACCTCTTTCCAATCCACTTTGGACGCTGCCGATAAAATGCCGATCTGCGGCTTGGTCAGGGGCAGGACTTCCGGGTTGGCGAAGATGTTGCCGTCGAAGCGCAGGAGTTTTTTGCCCAAGGCCACGGAAACCGTACCGTTGTTCATGGCAATCCATAAATCCCGTACAAAATGCTCGTACAACCCCGGTTCCATGACGGCTTTCCGGAGCATGTCCGAAAAACTCCCCGCAGGGATCAGACTCACATCCTCGGCGAACATGGAGAAGATACAGCGCATGAGGAATTGCGAAACCTTTTCCGGGCTATGGCCGTCCGCTTCCAGCAGGCGGGCCAGTTCCGCCAGATGCGCGGCTACTGCTTCCGTGACTTTGGCAGCGCGGCGGGAAGGGTCAAGGGAAAGGGGATCATGCCAGATGGTCTGGAACAAAGTCCGCACTTCCGGCGTATCCAGCTCGTTCAGTCGTATGCGGCAGGTGCGGGCATCGGGGAAATGCAGATACACGCCGCCGGTGCAGGTGAACTCCGTATAGATGTCAAAGCAGAAACCCACATCCGCCACGATGAGAAAGGGCGGACGGCCTTCCTGGGCGGACAGGCAGCGGATATAGTTTTCCGCCTGCCGCTTGGCCCGCTGCATGGCCTCTTCCCATTGGCGGGAGCCTCTTTTGACGGCGGTTGAGGCGGTAAGGCCGGGCAAATGGTTCGGGGCGGTTTTATCCTGGCCTTGTTTGGCCTCCAGCACAAAGCAGCCTTTGCGGTACAAGTCCAGCTTTTTCAGTTCGCTTGTGCCGTCGCCGCGCGGCACAAAGACCTTGCGTTCAAAGGAATACAGGTTTTCTTCGTTAACGGGGCGGGCGGGGTCTGGCCGAGGCAGTTCCAAAGCATCGCACAATTCCGTGAGAAAGAGTTGGGAATTGGCCTGCTCCGAGCCGCCGGAAGCCTTCCAGCGCGTGATGAAATCGGTAATGCCGCCCATGTTGTCTTCTGCCCGGAAAAAAGTTGTAGTGAGCCTATTTCTTGTCGCTGCTTATGTGAAACGCTTCCTGCGGCTGTCCTTTGACAATGCTGGTTATGGTCGCGACCATGCCCGCGACGTTTGCCGCGTCCGCCGGGATAATCATTGTATTGCCGGCCTTGGCCAGCTTGCCGAACTGCTCGATATACGATTCCGCAATACGCAACTGCGCGGCGGTAATACCGTTGGCCTGCGCAAGCTGCCCCGCGACCATGCGTATGCCTTCGGCCGTGGCTTCGGCGACAATGGTGATTTGCGCGCTTTCACCTTCGGCCTTGTTCTTCATGGCCTGTTGTTCACCTTCGGATTTGTTGATGAGCGCCTGTTTTTCGCCTTCAGACTTGTTGATCTGCGCCTGCATCTCCCCTTCGGACTGGGCAATGGCGGCACGCTTTTCGCGCTCGGCGCGCATCTGTTTTTCCATGGCTTCCATGACGGTGCGAGGCGGCGTGATGTCGCGGATTTCATAACGCAACACCTTCACCCCCCAGGGCGCGGTGGCCGCGTCCAGCGCCTCCACAACCTCCTGGTTGATTTTAGTGCGCTCCTCAAAGGTGCGATCCAACTCCAGCTTGCCTATGACAGAGCGCAGCGAGGTCTGGGCGAGTTGCACCGCCCCCCATTCGTAATCGCTGATGCCGTACGCGGATTTTTCCGGCGTGATGACCTGAAGATACATAACGCCGTCCACATCCACGCTCACGTTGTCGCGGGTGATGCAGGTCTGCTTGGGCACGTCCAGCACCTGTTCCTTGAGCGAACGCCTGTAGGCCACCCTGTCCACAAAGGGCGTCAGGATGTGAAAACCCGCGTACAACACTTTGTTGAACTTCCCCAGACGTTCGACAACATAGGCCGACTGGTTGGGGACAACCACCGCGGTCTTGATAATGACGATAACCGTCAGCAGGGCGAAAAACGCTAAAATAACATAGCCTTCTATCATAGTTGCCTCGTGTCAGCTCTCCCCGTCGGGACGTAAAGGTTCCACAAACAGCGTCAGCGCGTCATCGGGCAAGGCGCTGAGCACACGCACCTGTTCGCCGAAATCAACAGGCCGGGCGGATGTGGCGCGCCAGAAGCTGCCTCCGATATTTATTTCACCGGGCTCAAAGGGCGTGATGATTTTGCTGACAACGCCGCTTCTGCCAAGCATGGGATGCGCGCCTTCATCTTCCCCGCTTCTGGCCCGGCCGCTGAAAAAGGTTTTGGCGTGCTTGCGCAGCAGGACAAGGGACAGGATCGACGCCGCGATGAAGGTTCCGATCTGCCAGTCCAGCCCATAGCCAAGCCCTGCTGCGGCAGCCGCGATCCATGCGCCGAAAGCGAAGAAGATCAATACCATGAGGGGCATAGCCATTTCCAGCAGCGCGCACAGCACTCCGCCGATAACCCATAAGACCGTAACACTCATGGCAGACCTCGTTCCTTGGCTTCCAGTGAGCTATGGCGCCAAGCCGGACTTCAACAGCGCCTGCATCCCGCCAAAGGTGTTGACGCTTGTGATGCCGTGGCGCGCCAGGATGAGCTGGGCGTCGTACGCGCGCAGGCCGGTGTTGCATATCAGGCAAAGCGGGCGATCCTTGGGAAATTCGCCCACCCGTTTTTCCAAGTTTTCCAGCGGCACGGCATGCCATTCGCCGGGGTAGGCCGCCGCAAGCTGCGCCGATCCGGCCGCCGGACGGGTATCCACGAAAAAGGCATTGTTTGTCTTGCGCTGCCGCCAGGCTTCCATGAACTCCGGCGCATTCCAGCAGCGGCTGCGTCCGGCGAGGGTATTGTCCGCCACGTTGCCCACGGTATTGGCGATGTCCATGGCCGAGGCAAAGGGCGGCGTATAGGCGACTTCCAGGTTGCTGATATCGTCCACAGTGGGCTTGGCGTATTGCAGCGCCGCGCTGATGGCGTCGATGCGGGCCTTGACCGCATCCGGCAAGAGCGATGCTCCCTGCGCGCCGAGTACGCGGCGGCTGCCGCGTTCGACTACCAGTGCAAGATGCATCATGTCCTTTTCCGGATAAAAATGGGCGCGATCAAGTTGCTCCACGCCGATGGACACGGCGTCAAAGCCTTCCGCCCCGGCCTTTTCCACGCTCAGGCCCGTGCCGCAGAAGGCAAGCTTGAAGAGTTTGACGGCCCAAGTTCCCACAGCGCCGGGGAAGCCGGCTGATCCGCCCGCAAGGTTGGAGCCGATGACGCGGCCCTGCCGGTTGGCCATGGAGCCGAGAGGGAAATAGCCGGGCTTGCCGGTGATGAGATTCGGCACGCTGACGCAGTCGCCGCCCGCATAAATATCCGGGTCGGAGGTCTGCATGCGCTCATTGACAAGGATGGCGCCAAAGGGCGTACAGGCAAGGCCCGCCTCTGCGGCAAGTCGTCCGTTGGGGACGAAGCCTGCGGCAAAAATCGCCAGTTGCGCGGGCAGGGTGCGTTTGTCGGTGACCACGCGGGCCAGCTTGCCGTTTTCGCCTTCCAGGCGCACGAGCTTTTCCGAGGTGTAGACAGAGACCTCATGGCTTTCGCAGTCATGTCGCGCCATCTGCGACATATCGGCAGGCAGCGCGCCGGGCAGGAGATGGGGCAGCATTTCCACCACGCTGGTCTTTACCCCCCACATGTCAGCCAGCGCCACGGCGGCTTCCAGGCCGATAAAGCCCCCGCCGACGATCACGGCTTCCTTGATATTGCCTTGTTCACAGTCCTTGCGGATGCGCTCGGCCGTTTCCAGGCGGGTAATGGAGAACACGCCGTCCAGGTCGCGTCCCGGCACTTCCGGCATGCGGGGACGAGCGCCTGTGGCGATGCACAGTTTGTCATAGGGCAGAGTTTCTTCTTTGCCGGTCGCCACATTGCGCGTCAACACGGTTTTCGCCCCGCGATCCACGGACAGGGCGCGGGTCTGGATGCGCGCCTCCACACCCTTGAGCGCGGCGAAGAAATCCGGATCCCGGATGGTGTGGTATGGCGTGGCGCGCAGATCGTCAAGATTGTTCACCTCGCCGGACATATAATATGGGATGCCGCAGCCGCCGTAGGAAATAAGGGGATTTTCATCAATCATGACGACAGAGGCATCGGGCAGAAGGCGCTTGCAACGGCAGGCCGCCTTGGGGCCAAGAGCTACGCCGCCGATGACAAGGATATTCTGTGGCATGGTTTTCTCCTTTCGTGTGATGAGCATCGCGCATGTTTTTCAAAAGTATCCCTGAATGCCCCTTGTGGCAAGAATGCGCGGCAAACTGCGCCACTAGCCGGATTCCCGCCGGAAGCAGGCCAGATATTCCTGATTCCCCTTGGGACCGCGGATGGCGGCGGGCACGACGCCAAGGCAGCGCAGTTTCAGCTTTCTTTCACAGAAGGCGCGCACCTTGTCCACCGCCTCCCGCTGCAATATTGCTTCCCGCACCACGCCTTTTTTCACCTGGTGCGGCGCAAGTTCGAACTGCGGTTTGACAAGCGCGATGACCATAGCTTGCGGTTTCAGCCACTGCATGCAGTTCGGCAGCACCAGCGTGAGGGAGATGAAGGACAGATCCGCCACGAGCAGATCCACAGGTTCAGGCAGGCATTCCGCCGGGGCGGCGCGCAGGTTGACCCCTTCCCGGCTGATGACGCGCGCGTCGTTTTTCAGACGCTCGTGCAACTGGGCGTGTCCGACATCCACGGCATACACGCGGGCCGCCCCGTGTTGGAGCAGGCAATCCGTGAAGCCTCCGGCGGAGGCGCCGGCATCCAGGCAGACCCAGCCCTCCGGCTTAATGGAGAAGTGCTCCAGGGCCGTCAATAATTTGTATGCGCCCCGGCTGACGAAGCGTTCCGGCTCGGCCAGCGAGAACAGCGTTCCCGCCGCGTACCCGTGGCCGGGTTTTTCCACCCGCACGGGCGGCTCGCCCGTAAACACGCGGCCCGCCATGATGAGCCGCCGGGCCTGCTCCCGGTTTTGGGCCAGGCCCTGCTCAAAAACTCGTTGATCCGCACGCGCCTTGGGCAACATAGCAAGCCCTTGGAACAAAATTTGCTGCTTGTTAATGGCGTATCGCTGTCTTTCACGCTGTCCATGCCAACGGAGACGCCATGAAATATCTCGGTTTGTGCGCCATTGTCAAAGATGAAGACCCTTTCCTGGAGGAATGGATATGCCATCACGCCCTGCTCGGCGTGGAAGGCTTCATCATTTATGACAACGGGAGCGCGTATCCTGTCCGCAGGCGCTTGCGCTCCTTCATGAACGGCTCCTTTCTGAAGGTGCTGGACTTTCGCGGCAAAGGGCAGCAGATGATCGCCTATACTCATTGTCTGCGTACCTTCGGCAGTGATTTCCGCTGGATAGGATTTTTGGACCTGGATGAATATGCTGTGCCGAAACGTACGCATGATCTGCGGGTGCTGCTGCAGGATTATGAGGATGCGGCGGCCCTCGGTCTCAACTGGCAGTGCTTCGGCACGAACGGACACAAAGCGCGTCCTGAAGGCACACAGCTTGAAAACTATGTGCTGGCGCTGGACAGAGAAGATTGGAGACGGCACATCAAAAGCTTTGTCTGGCCGCAAGCCGTCGGCGGCATGTGGAACCCGCATTTCGCCATGCCCCTTCAAGGCAGATGTACCGTGAACGAACGTCACGAACTCATTCGCGAAGCCTTTAGTCCCTTCAGCGCGGAATTTGGGCAGATCAATCACTATTACTACCGTTCCTGGCAGGATTACCACGAAAAAATGTTGCGGGGCCGCGCTGACGTGGGCACGAGGAACATACAGGGAAAAATCAATCCCCCGCGCGGAGACCTGCCCGATACGAGCGCCCTGCGTTTTGTCCCCGCCTTACGCGCCATGCTGGCGCGCGAAGACCGCGCCCTATGCCTGGCGCAGCGCAACGAGCGTTTCAACCGTAAGCTCCCCCCGGAACAGATTCTGACCGAAGTCGACGCGCTTATCACGCACGGCCGGCAGGAAGAGGCGTTGGTCTTGCTCAGCCACGCCGCAGCGCGCGAACCCGATCAGCCCTTGTATGATCAGGTCCGCCGCATGCTCAAGGCATCATTGACAGCCGCCGCGTAATTCCATGTACGGATGCCGTAACGCCGGTTGCGGCAAAAGCCGAAAGTTCAGCAAATAACAGCTTGAACCGTCATGTGCTGGTGAACCAGCGTTGTTTCAGCCATAAAGAGACATTCACCAGACCTATCAGCACCGGCACCTCCACCAGCGGCCCTATGACGGCCACAAACGCTTCACCTGAGTTCAGGCCGAACACGGCAATCGCCACGGCAATGGCAAGCTCAAAGTTGTTGGAAGCGGCGGTAAAGGACAAGGTTGCCGACTGCTCGTAGTTCGCGCCAACCCACCTGGACAGAGAGAACGAGAGCAAAAACATGACCAGGAAGTATATCAGCAAAGGTACAGCGACTTTCACCACATCCAAGGGAAGCTGCACGATGTATTCTCCTTTGAGTGAGAACATCACCAGAATGGTGAAAATCAGCGCCCGTAGCGTCCAAGGGCTAATGCGGGGGATGAAAACCGTCTCATACCACTCCAATCCCCTTTTCAGGCCGTAAAGACGCGAAGCCACACCAGCGATAAAGGGTATGCCCAGGTAGATAAAGACGCTTTCGGCAATCTGCCCCATGCTGATGTCCACCACCGCCCCGGACAGGCCGAGCCGGCGCGGCAATACAGTAATGAACACATAGGCGTAGACGGAGAAGAAAAGTACCTGGAAAATGGAGTTGAAGGCCACCAGCCCGGCGCAATACTCCCTGTCGCCTCCGGCAAGATCGTTCCAGACAATGACCATAGCAATGCAACGGGCGAGGCCGATAAGGATAAGGCCCACCATGTAGCTGTTGTTGCCGGAAAGAAAGATAATCGCCAGCAGGAACATGAGAGCGGGGCCGATGATCCAGTTCTGCGCCAGGGAGAGCAGGAGCACTTTTTTGTTGCGGAACACTCGGCCAAGCTGCTCATATTTCACTTTTGCCAAAGGCGGATACATCATCAGGATAAGCCCGATGGCAATAGGAATGTTGGTTGTGCCCACCTGGAAAATGTTGATTACGCTCTTGACGTTTGGCGCGGCCCATCCAAGCCCCACCCCTATGAACATGGCAAGAAATATCCACAAAGTCAGGTAACGGTCTAAAAAGGAAAGCCGTTGTAAAGTAGATTGGCTCATAGTTTTCTCCCTTTTATAGTGTCGCCAGAGCATCAAGCTCTTTTTGTAAAAGCTCTGGTTTCATTCCCGGTTTTCGCTCCAACAGCTTCACCAAGGCATTTATTGTTTGCGTTGAGTAAAAATACCCCACAGAAACATGCTAATGCCAATCACCACGAATGTGCCAGAATGGAGAATATCAAACCATAGTTCACTAAGCGGCGTTCCTGAGATAAATGGAACCCAAAAGAGCGGGCAGAAGAAACCGAGTAGCGCAATGAAAATCCCGGTCTTTGAGGCGTGTGGCAGTTTCTTTTCCTGGACAGCCGTTTTGATGCTGCGAAATATGTGGGTATATGGGCAAAAATTGAAAAGCTGTTGCCAGTTCATGGCAATTCCCGTCCCTGTGGTTAAGCGTCCCAATTAGGCTAGGCCACGAAAAACGGGCATTGTTTTTTCAGGCACTCCTTGTTGCGCCCTGAAAATAGGCACTCCAGTTTTTCTGTTATATCCATTTGTACGCCAAGGTGATCGGCAACAAACGGCACGGCGGTTTTTATAGCGAGGAAACCATCGCGCTTGCAGCAACGCGGCCCGCCCCATTCTGCGATATTTTTTAGGCATTCCGAG
>Ga0123357_10002604_pt1 | contig 20265 bp, 22 predicted proteins | sample TergutEmb28metaG_FD_89873 | JGI IMG/M metagenome (GOLD analysis project Ga0123357, IMG submission 89873) | Embiratermes neotenicus P4 segment gut microbial communities from Petit-Saut dam, French Guiana - Emb289 P4 | ecosystem: Host-associated > Arthropoda: Insects > Digestive system > Gut ... | reverse complement strand
CCTGGCCCTTGTTGATACAGTCATGGGCTTTGCTCTTGATATGCTGCAAACAGGAAAGAGATTGTCGCAAATTAACCGCCTAATCACAACTTGTTAGGTCAAGTCAGAAAGTTGAGTAAAGAATAATAAACGGAAAAGCATATAAGTTTATCTGGGTTAATTTCGATTTGATCTGACAGGACAGGTATCCTCATAATCAACCCGGATGACAGTTGTTTGAATTTCGATAGTCGAACACCTTTTTGGTATAATTATTGTTTCGTGTTGTCCCTAGTGTCTGGCTGATGTATTTGTAAAGTGTTGACTTGCTGCAGGTAACTTTCTCTCTAAGGCAAAATTCCTTATGGATATAGGTAATTCTTTTGTTCGATCTTACACATTCCAAGATCCAATCCATATTATGATCAAATCTAGGTTTAATCATTTTCTTAGGTATTGTCAGTTTAACTCTGCTATACAGAGAAGAATACGACATTGTAATATCGCCAGATTTTAAAAGTTGTTTATAAATTACAGTTAAAGGAATACATTTGATCACATTTTGTTCAATGACGAAATCTTTGATTATTTCATACTCTTCATCTGCATTCCTACGTTTTTGTTCTTGCATTTGTAGACCTCAAGTATAAATTTATAATAAAAATTTCTCATAATACTACAAACTCTCAAAGTATATTTGCATGCCAATTCGATTAGCAAACAACATGAATTTTTTGTTTCCAGTAATTTTCGTCAAGGTATCGCTTGATCCCAGGAATATATTTGCCATCATGTTCGCGCCATGCGCTATCGATGCGCCAATGTTGCAAAATAGAGATCATGTCTGACAATGACGGATATTGCTTCTGCCTGACTCCATCGACGTATACTTGCAACGCTTCAGTATCGTTCTTGGTCCTCCGGGGGTACTGCGACAATAATATCCTAAATTGTTCTTCTGGCGGCAAATTGTCTTGAGCTTTAATCAGCCGTAATTTCTTTAAGTGAATTTGATTTCGATATTCTTCCTCCCTTTGGAAATAATCTGTAGATATTATATTTTGCTGCTCTTGTGATTGCAGCCGTGTCTCGTATCTGGAGAATCCGTAAGATGCCAGATCATCAGCGGGTAAGTGCTGGTCAACAATATTGGCGATGATCCTGCCGCTGCAGTACAGGATCAATCTTTTTTCTTTGTTGGTGTCTTCGACCTTGCCGATCATCCCAGGCAGGCATCCACGCACTGGCGCCGACAGCCTCTCATCCCGATACAGCCGTTCTCTCACCGCAATCCAATCTGGATCAGATAGGCAATCAGGTGACCAATGCAGGTCCACGCTATCCGGTGCTTGGAGTGATTGCGCTCCAACCGTGTCGGCCGGCGAGGTTTGTTTTTCTTCTTTTTTAAAGTTTCCTTTATATATAGGGGACGGGGACATTTTGTCGCCTGGGGTGTCCTGTGGGCGTTGCTCGCCGGTCAGGCTTTCGGCTTGCCCATTTGACCCATCGGAAAGGTCAACTGTCTTGTCTCTTGGTATCTTGGTCATCTTGTCATGGATTTCTACGATCTGCTTGATGGCCTGCTTGTCTCCTCGGCGGGCGCGGTCAAGCATGTCGGCAATGGCATCAATCGTCTCATCAACAAATGTTATTTCTTCAGATTTATTCTTATTTATATTTTTCATACAGTTATCCACCTGCAATCGGCTATCTCGCCTGGTTGCAGTCAGCTCGTTGTATGCTTCAGCCAGTTTCGCCTTTTCTCCGTCTGGCATATCCAGATGTGGCATAAAGACATACGTCTGTCGTAATACGCCTGATATCTTGATCTTTGCTGTTTTGATCAAACACGCATCAATCAACACCTTAATCCGACGCTGGATCGACTTAACGTGGCAGCCGAAGGTCTCGGCAAGTGTCTCTTGCTTGGGCCAGGCGCACCAACCATTGCGGCTGTACATGCGCAGATGTTCATATAATCCCTTGGCATCCGCACTGATCGGCAGGTTCCACAGCCAGGAATATTTTTTGTATTTTTTTATTTTGTAATTTTTGTGTAGATCATCACCTGACAATGCTATGTATCTGCAACTACTCATTTCTTTTTTCTCCCGCATTGGCGGGCGAAAAGCAAAAAATTCTCTTATTCCCTTGACGCGCTCCTTTTTTTTGATTAAAAAGGAATCGTATCGAAGGATAGTGCAATCACTTAGTTTTTCCAGGCAAGGTTACTGCTAAGGATGCATTTCCAAAAAAACGCAGAATGATTTGCTAATCGCCGCTAGTTAATCATGAGACAAGCCTCTCGATCTTCGGATTGAGGGGCTTTTTCATTTTCGGCGGGTGCATGAGGAATGCAGGGTGCGGAAAAGAAAAAAGCCCCGTGGTTTACAAACCATGGGGCTTTTTTCTTGAGGAGCCAACAGGCTGTATTTGGCTCAGCCTGTATGTGCGTGAGGCTGTCAAAAAAAAACAATTAATTAACTAGATAAAACGTGGTGGACGAGGCGGGATTCGAACCCGCGGCCTTTGGCTTCGGAGGCCAACGCTCTATCCAGCTGAGCTACCCGTCCAACAAAAAAAGCCTCGATAAACGAGTAGCAAATATACACCAATCGCCTGGCTGCGCAAGTTTTACGAGTTCTCTCAGGCAATTATTTCCAATTCAATCCATCCGTGTGGATGTGATGCCGTTTTTGAACCAAAGTGGCCTGTCATAGAAAAGCGGCATGAAACGATTGACAGGTAGAGCTAGGTAAAATATCAGACGACTGACGGCAAGGATGCTTGACATCAGGAAACATCATCTGTATATAGCATAGCTTACATTTCAATCGCTCACATTGATGCTTTTTATAAGGTATAAGGAGTTAGGAATTCTCATGGCCAACCATAAGTCAGCAGAGAAGAGAGATCGCCAGGCAAAAATGCGCCGTTTGCGTAACCGGATGAACAAGTCAGCAATGAAAACCGCCATCCGCCAAGTGGAAGAAGCACTTGCCGCCGGTTCCGAAGAACAGGCCAAGGCCGCTCTGCAGGCTGCCATTCCGGTGATTTACAAGACCTCCACCAAGGGATCCATTCACAAGAACACCGCTGCTCGCAAGGTTTCCCGATTGAGCAGAAGGGTCAACAAGATGCAAGCCATCGCATAAGGTGGGAACGTCGTTTTTTTTGCGTTTGGTAGGATGCAAGGCCATGGGTGTGACACGCTCCCATGGCCTTTTTTATTGCGCCCGGATGGCTGGGTTGTTGAAACGCGATGGGATGATAGCGAAAGAATCTCCCGGGCCACTTGTTTGTTCCAGACGAACCGTCAGGAACACCACATGCCGAATCCAGACAACGCGCTCTCCCGCCACTGAACCCACGGTTTTTTCATGTATTCCCCTGAATTACACGCCTTTACCCAAATAATTGCATCGTCCGATCTCGTTCCGGTGTATCGGACCATTATTGCCGATCTCGAAACCCCGCTCACCATTTTTGCCAAGGTGGCCAGCGACGATCCCCATGCCTTTTTGTTCGAATCCATGGAAGGCGGTGAAAAATGGGGCCGCTATTCCTTTATCGGCTTAGAGCCACTCCTCACCTTCACCAGCGCCGGCAATACGGTGCGCATCGAATATCCTGGTTTGACCGCTGCCAACGAGGAGCGCCTGAGCGACAATCCCCTGGATGAATTGCGGCGGTTGCTCGCTTCGTTCACGATCAGCAATGCGCCGGGGTTGCCCAGATTTTATGGCGGCGCCGTCGGTTTTCTCGGCTACGACATGGTGCGGTTCATGGAAAGGCTGCCTGACCGGCATCCGTCCCTTGATCTGCCGGATTCTTCCTTCATGGTGCCGCGAATCGTCCTGATTCACGACGCGATCCAGAATACTTTGACCGTTGTTTGCAATGTATGGAGAAAAGATGGTGATGACACCTCCCACCTCTATGACGATGCCTGCCGGCATATCGACGGCATCATCGCCCGGCTCGACCAGCCGATGCCTCTCCATTTTGTGGCCCAAGACCAACCATCCGAACCGCACCAATTCACCTCGAACATGAGCCAGGCCAGTTTCGCCGCCATGGTGGAACAGGCCAAGGAATACATCCTCGCCGGCGATATCATTCAGGTGGTGCTTTCACAGCGCTTTCACACCGAATTGCACGTCAAACCCTTTGCCCTCTACCGGGCCCTGCGCCACATCAATCCCAGCCCGTATCTGTTTTATCTCCGCCAAGGCGACATGCTTTTGATCGGTTCTTCGCCGGAAATTCTGGTGCGGCTGGAGGAGGGCAACATCGAACTGCGTCCCATAGCCGGGACCAGAAAGCGGGGCGCCACCCCGGAAAAAGATCAGGCATTGGAGCGGGAGTTGCTCGCTGATCCCAAAGAACGGGCCGAACATCTGATGCTGGTTGATCTCGGCCGCAATGATGTCGGCCGGGTAGCGGCATCCGGTTCGGTGACGGTGCACGATCTGCTGGTGATCGAGCGGTACAGCCATGTGATGCATATCGTTTCCGGCGTGCACGGCAAGCTGCGGCCCGGCCTGGATCAGTTTGACGTGATGGCGGCCTGTTTTCCGGCTGGGACAGTGAGCGGCGCGCCCAAGATCCGGGCCATGGAGATCATTGACGAGTTGGAGGTCAGCCGGCGCGGCCCCTATGCCGGCGCAGTCGGCTACTTCGGTTTCTCCGGGAACATGGATTTCTGCATCACCATCCGCACCTTCATCCTCAAGGGCCAGGATCTGTGGATTCAGGCCGGCGCCGGCATCGTGGCCGATTCCGATCCGAAAAATGAGTTCGCGGAAACCATCAACAAGGCCCTGGGACTGCGACGGGCCCTGGAACTGGCAGAACAGGGATTGTAAGCCATGATCGTCATTATCGACAACTACGATTCTTTCACCTATAACATCGTACAGACGCTGGCCACCGCCCCTCCCGGCGCGCCCTCGGAATGGAGGCCGCCGGAGATCAAGGTGTTTCGCAACGACGCCATCACGATCAGCGAGATTGCATCCCTCAACCCGGAGCGACTGCTCATCTCGCCCGGCCCCTGCACCCCCAGGGAGGCCGGCATATCCCTGGCCTCGATCCCCTATTTTGCCGGGCGCATCCCGATTTTGGGGATCTGCCTGGGGCACCAATCCATCGGCGAAGCATTCGGCGGCAAGGTCATCCGCGCCGCTCGCCTGATGCACGGCAAGACCAGCCCGATCAGCCACGACGGATGCGGCGTTTTCACTGGGTTGCCGGTTCCCTTTGACGGCATGCGCTACCACTCCCTGATCGTGGACGAACCGTTGCCTGATTGCCTTAAGGCCACTGCCCGCACCGATCAGGGCGAGTTGATGGGATTCAGGCATATCAGCCTACCGATCGAGGGCATCCAATTTCATCCTGAATCAATCATGACCGGGCCGGGCAACATGCTGCTGCACAACTTCCTCCGGCCGGACTACGCGCAACTGCTCCACGCCCAGGCGCCATCCTGAGCATACAAAGAGGAGACCCATGATCCGTGAGGCGATTGCCAAGGTGGTCAATCTACATCACCTGAGCGAAGAAGAAATGGTCGAGGTGATGCAGGAGATCATGAGCGGTGAAGCCACCGACTCTCAGATCGGTTCCTTCATCACCGCGCTCCGCATGAAAGGGGAAACCATCGACGAAATCGTCGGCGCGGTCAAGGTCATGCGGGAAAAGGCGACCTTCATCGATACCGGCATCGACACCAGGGGCGGCGAAGTCCTGATGGATATCGTCGGCACCGGCGGCGACGGTTCCGGCAGCTTCAACGTGTCGACCACCACCAGTTTTGTCGTAGCCGCCGCCGGCGTTCCAGTGGCCAAGCATGGCAACCGGGCGGCCTCTTCCCACTGTGGCAGCGCCGATGTCCTGGAAGCCCTCGACGTCGATCTGAGCATGCCGCCGGAAAAGATGGCTGCCTGCGTGCGCGAGGTGGGCATCGGTTTCCTGTTCGCGCCCAGGCTGCATGGAGCCATGAAATATGCCATCGGTCCCCGGCGCGAGATCGGCATTCGAACTCTGTTCAATATCCTCGGGCCGATGACCAATCCGGCTGATGCCAATGTGCAACTCACCGGGGTGTTCTCCCGCGAGTTGACCACGGTCCTCGCCCAGGTTCTGGTCCGGCTTGGCATGAAACGGGTTGTCATCGTCTGGGGCGAGGGCAACCTGGATGAAATGACCGTCACAGGGGCCACCCACCTTGCCGACGGGTATCAGGGAACAGTGACCACCTCGACCTTGACCCCCGAAGAAGTAGGACTCCGGACCGCTGGCATGGCGGCCATCCGTGGCGGCAGGACTGCGGAGGAATCGGCGGAGCAGGTCCGGGCCGTTCTGAGCGGCGCGGCCGGAGCCAAACTGGACATGGTTCTACTCAATGCCGGAACCGCCTTGATGGCCGCAGGGCTGGCCGATACCATCATGGCCGGCATCGCCCTGGCCAGGGAAGTCATCCATTCCGGGGCGGCATTGGCCAAATTGGAGCAACTGATCCGTTTCAGCAGGGCAAGCAGATGATTCTCGATACCATTGTCGCCAAAAAATACGAGGAAGTGGCGGAACTCAGGCGGCGCGGCCGGCCGGCCATCAACAGCCATGTCACGCCGCCGCGCGGTTTCATCCAAACCCTGGTCAATGCGCCGGGCGTGGCCATCATTGCCGAGGCCAAGAAGGCGTCTCCCTCGAAAGGCATCATCCAGCCCGATTTCGATCCGGTGCGCATCGCCCGCAATTACCAGGCCGGAGGAGCCCATTGCCTCTCGGTGCTGACCGACGTCGACTTCTTTCAGGGTGCGCTCGCCTTCATCCCTCAGGTACGCGAAGCAGTCAATTTGCCGGTCTTGCGCAAGGATTTCATCATCGATCCGCTCCAGATCGAGGAAGCCAGCGTGGTCGGGGCCGATGCCATTTTGTTGATCGCCGCCATCCTTGACCTCGAACAACTGCGCGATTTCCGTCTGCATGCCGAATCCTTGGGAATGGATGTACTGGTCGAGGTGCATGACGAATTCGAACTGGACGAGGCGCTTGCGGCCGGAAGCTGGCTGATCGGGATCAACAACCGCAATCTCCACGATTTTTCGGTAAGCCTCGAAACAACCTTTCGTTTATTGCCCAAGGTCCCGCAAGGGATTCCCGTGGTCAGCGAATCGGGGATTGCCACCTCTGCGGACATGCGGCTCTTGCAGGCGGCCGGGGTCAAAGCGGCCCTGATCGGTGAAAGCCTGATGCGGGCGGGCCAACAGGATCAACTGCTGCGGGAATTTCTCAGGCAATGAATACCCACTGCCGGGTCCGGATCAAAATCTGCGGCATTATCCGTCTTGCGGACGCGCTGTGCGCGGTCGAGGCCGGCGTCGATGGTCTGGGCTTTATCTTTGCCGCCAAGAGTCCGCGAACGATCACGCCCGAAACGGCCAAGGCGATTATCGACCTCCTTCCGCCCCTGGTTGATGCGGTGGGGGTGTTTGTCGACGAGGAGCCGGGCCAGGTAGCGGCAATTGTCCGGGAATGCGGGATCAACATCATTCAACTGCACGGCGCGGAATCACCCGCCTACTGCCGTAAGCTCGCATCCTTGGTTGCCCACTGCAAGTTGCTCAAGGCCATCCGGGTCGGCGAGCGGACCACAGCCGCCGACGTGGCACCCTACGATGCGGTTGTCCATGCCTTCCTGCTCGATACCTATCAAAAAAATGTTGTCGGCGGAACCGGACAGACCTTTGACTGGACCCTGATCGACCGGCTCAATCTCACCAAGCCGTTTCTGCTCGCCGGTGGCCTTGATGCAACAAACATCGGCGAAGCCCTGACACGGGTCAACCCCTACGGCGTGGACGCCAACTCCGGCCTTGAGGATGCGCCCGGCCACAAAAACCACGGCCACATCCGCCGGTTCATCGCCGCGGTCCGCACCTTCGAGGCCGAGTTTCTCTCTGGTTGGCGCTGAACAACACGCCGCCCTGAGGAAACCGAACGCCATGTTTTTCGACGAAGCCTGTTCAGCAGGGCATCTTGAAATTCCAGACTCTGTCTTCACGAGATTTTCCGGGATAAATTTTTCTGTTATAGTCTGTCTCCAGCGAGACAGACCCCATGGGCCTCCATCAGTTGCCGTAGCGTCTATGACCGCCCCCGGCCTGTTCCGCCGGCCGACGTGGGGTGCCCCGTCTGGATGAACCCATCTTGAGCGCCCGTTCGTGGGCGCACGTATAATCAACTTGTCTGGGCGGGTAGTTCTATTGGCCGCAGCGTGGGATCGTCAGCCTGGCCACAGGCAGAGATTCCACTGGGTAACCACAAATCACTGTGCAAACAACAGAGGCCGCCCCTCTGCGCAGAGGGTGTGGACTAAAACAGATGCAGCTTGAAACGAAATACGAAAAATTAAATGCCATATTGCTTGGTTATGGTCGAGTTGCGGTTGCTTTTTCCGGTGGTTCCGACAGTTCGCTCCTGTTGAAATGCGCCCTTGACATCTTGGGAACGGACAATGTGCTGGCGCTGTTTGCCCGTTCCGAACTCCTCATATCGGCCGAGATCGATCATGCAGTGCAATGGCCGCAGGTCAACTGGAATGCGCGTGTAATCACGATGGAGATCCTCGAATTACAGCCCCTCGACTGGGAAGAGCTCGTCAGCAATAGGGAGAATCGTTGCTATTTCTGCAAATTCAACATGTATTCAATGTGCCGCGAACACATGCAACAACGCGGTTTCACCTGGTTGCTTGATGGGACCAATACGGATGACCTGAAGGAAGATCGGCCTGGTTTGCGTGCCATTCGTGAACTGGGAGTGCGCATGCCCTTGGTGGAAGCCAGTCTTGACAAAGCCGATGTTCGCCTGCTGAGTCAACGGCTTGGTCTGAGCACCTGGGATCGTCCTTCCGCATCCTGCCTGGCCACTCGCATTCCCACAGGGATGCGTATTACCAGAGAACGGCTGCGGCAGGTGGCGATACTGGAGAACGGGATCGGGCAGTTCGGCCTAGTTGGTTGCCGGGTACGGCTGTGTGCTGACCGGGAACATGAGGTACATCTGGAAATTCGTTCACAGGATTTTGCCTGTCTAGCTGAATCCGATATTAGGATGGCGTTGTTCCGTTTTTTTCAACATCATGGAATGAACAAAGTATGGCTGCTTCTCCAAGGAAGGGAGTAGCGGTCATCATTGTTCTTCGTGAAATGAAAAACCCCGTATAATGGGGCAACGCGGGCGATTTCCCCCCTGTTTTTTCCTTTGACAAAGAATATTTTTTTTATTTTAGTCTGAAACCGTCTACAGTGCCGCGTCGGGTATGAAGAAGCCTGGCTTGTGTGGCAATGTTTAAAAACTCTGGGAGGGAAGGATGAACAAAAAAGAACTGGTTGAGTCCATGGCAGAAGCGGCAGGCATCAGTAAAGCTGCGGCTGAGAAAGCATTGAATGGGATGCTGATGGCGGTGTCGAATGCATTGGGCAAAGGGGACAAAGTGACCCTGATTGGTTTTGGGACGTTCAGCACTGTCAAGCGCACTGCGCGCAAGGCGAAAAATCCCAGGACCGGTGCAGTGATTGAAATTCCTGCCAAAAAGATTGCCAAATTCAAACCAGGCAGCAAATTATCAGACGCTGTGAATTGAACAACTGATTTTCGCCATAATCCATCACAAGATAAGCTGGCCTCAAAGCCAGCTTATCTTGTTTACTGCCCTTGCAGTTGACCAATATCAAGACAAGAAGAAAAATTTCGGTGTCCGCTTTTTTCAACCTATCTCAATGCTGGAATGAGAAGGTTCCCGGCCCATATTGGAGCGGTAATGCTCATGAAAAAACATAGAGTTGTACTCCTCTGCGCGGTGTTGGCGGCGTTGACGGGGGCCTGTGGGAAAAGTAACAGCGGAGAGAGCGCCCTCATCCCGCAGGATCTCCTGCATCATCGCTTTGTGCTTGTTTCGTCAGATGGCAAGGATTTCAGCGCCAATAAGCGTATTCCCTCCATTGAGTTTAATGAAGGCCTGCGTATATCCGGTACCGCCTGCAACCAATTTACGGGACAGGGGCATCTTGCCGGCAATATACTGACCGTCAAACAACTGGCCTCCACTAAGATGCTCTGCGTAGACCCGGATCTCAATGAACTGGAAAACCTGTTACAACGGGTGCTTTCCGAGGGAGCACAACTTCGCCTTAATGGACAAAACCTTGTGATCCGCCAAAACGGACATGAACTTCTTTATAAGCGCAACGACTGGGTTCGTTGACACATCGGCATGTATTTACGAGCCATGACAGCAAAGCGTCTCGGCTGCCATGGCATATCCTCAGCCTGAACTATGCGATGTCAATCCGGCGGATCTGCGCCGCCGAGTCCCGTTGAACCGTTCGAGCATAACGGACCGCAGGTTTGCCGAACATCATGGCGTAGAAATAAGCGTCCGGCGCCAAATCGAACAATTCACGGATTCCTGGAACCACGTCGGCTACAAATTTGATCACGCCGCACCATGTCGTTCCCAAGTTGGCGCTTTGTGCCAGCAACTCGAAATAAGCGAGAGCGAGCACAGTGTCCTCATGGCCGCAGACCTCCTGTGCGCCGGGAGAGACAATAAGCAGATGCGGGGCGCCCCGGAAGAGTGCGTCACTGCCACCGTTCCGGTACGCAGTCACCGCATCGGTAATAAATTCATCGAAGACTGTCCCTGATTTTTGCTTGGTCTCTATTGCGGTTATAACTTTTTCCAGCAGTGTTCCCATGGCCTTGCGGTTGGGGACAATCGAAAAAGTCAGATCGCGGGCATTGCAACCGGTCGGCGCGTGGGCAAGATCCACCAATAGCCCTTCGATAAGCGTGGGCGGAAGATCTTCGTCACAGAACTGACGCACACTCCGGCGGCCGCGTACAAGGGTTTTCATTTGTTGATACGAGGGAGTCGCGCCATCGAGCAACGGCAGACTGTTTTCCGGCTTTAGGCCGAACACCGAAATCGCTCCGACAGGGCATACGGCCAGACAATGCTGGCATTCAAGACAAGCGCCCTCAGCCGGTTCAGCCGCTTCCGGTACTGTCCCTTCTCGGTGGATGATTCCACTTGGACAATCCTTGACACAGGCATCGCATTGGGTACATTTTTCCGCATCGACGCGGAAGTTGAGCTTCTCCATTTTTCCTCCTGCTATTGTACTGTTAGATTTGAGTCATATTTTTCAATTTTTCGTTTGATGTATTCTTCGGAAGAAACAAGGTTGCCATCGAAAAAGAAGTCTTGGTGGATCGGAAAGAGAGACATCCGATCGCCATGATGCCGGGGGATTGAATCGTAATAAAACAACTCCCCTTCCCCACCCATGACATTGAGGGCAAAGGCGTGCGCTTTGCTGACCGCTTCTTCCATGCTGTCGGCCCCGCAATAGCCGTCCATGTAGCCGCTCTGACAGGTTGCATGCCAGAAAATCTTCGAATCTTCCGGGGCATCGTAATGGAAAATCTGTCTGGAATTTCCTGTTACCCATGTAATTTCAGCCATTATGACCCCTTAGGATATTTTTTGTCATGAGCCAATTTTGTCTCTTTTTTCCTCAATGGATCCGTGCATAGCCTCGTAGCGAGGGCTGAGAATATTGATGAGGTTGCCTTGCCGGGCACACGAAGCCATTTTATCCACTTGTTGGCATTGACTGCATCCCCCTGCCGATGCATTGATAAAAGGCTCTGCTCCCCCCTGTCGCTTGCCATTCTTTATGAACTGCGCATCCGATCAAAACCGCAAACGTCACCGCCGCCAAAACAATCATCATCTTACCCATGGGAATCCCCTTAGATCAAATGTGAGTCGCGGAGATCCATTTTTCAATCACATTTTGCGAACACCCTTCCTTTATTTGATGGCGTAAAAGCCCGCCTGCATATACGAAGCCCACAAAATTTCTGCGCAAGGGAAGCCGACCGTGCGCAATAATTTGAGATGATCGAGTATTGAAATCGGAAAATATTTTTCACCGAATCTGGCAATATGTTGCTCAACCTCTTTTGTTGTTTTGCCGCAGTCCCGCTGATATTTTCCCCATCGCTTCAATCCTATCCACGTACCTGTTTCAGAAAGAGGCTTAATATTTTCAAAGATAATAAAGACACCGGAAGGTTTCAACATCCGAAAACAGTTGCAAACCGCCCGTTTTCTTTCGTCCTCATTGAGGTAGTGGTGGCACTGGATTGCCGTGATGACGTCAAACGCATTGTCCACAAAGTGCAGATGTTGCGAATCGCTTTCAACAAATGCCACCTGCCCATTATCTACAAACTTTTCACGCGCTTTCGCCAACATTTTTGCTGAAGGGTCAGCAATCGTGAATTTTGTATGCGGAAATACCGCACAAGCATCAGCGACAAGGGTGCCTGTGCCGCATCCAGTATCAAGCCAAGCCGTGACGGGCACATCCGATGACGCAAGCAAATCGATGATTGACTGGCGAAATAACGGATAAAAAGGGATGGTTGCCAAGACTTCTACATCATAGTCTTGCGATGCATAAGGAGTAGTATTGTCGTTTGTCATACGGGATGTTCACGCCGAGCCAGCTTTACTTTTCTGATCACTAACCCGCCAAAACGCTCTTGCCTGTTTGAGCCAGCCTATACCGCTGCGTCGGGCTGCGCGCCATTCGTTCCCTGGCCTTCACCCGTAAGGCATCCATCTTCTCCTTGAACCTTCTTCTTTGTTCCTGGGGCAAGGAATCCGGTTGAGGGGATGTGTCATCTTTCTGCATATTTCCTTTTGTTATTCTGTTCTTTTTTAGGTTTGGTCCGGCACATGCACTGTACCACAACTGAGGCGATTTATCGAGCACATGAGTGTCAACTTATGATCTCGGATCGTTTTTCTTTGGGCTTGCAGTTACGGCAAGACGCGTGTATTTAAATTGAATACAGAAGATACTTGCATTGAACACCTCAACGATTCGATGTGACAATGAGATGCTGCAGCAGCTTGACGCATTGGCTGAAGCACGAATCGCTCCCGTTCATGGATTACGGATCAGGCTTTAACTGAATATCACTGCCGTCTCGTAAAAATTGAAGGAAAGAGGGCTCCGATAGGAACCATTGGCTGGCGTGATCCCCTGAACTGAAAGGATAGCAAACAATGGATTGGAAACATCTTCTCTCCTGCTTATTCGGCGGTTTTTTCTTGTGCAATGCAGTCCCCCACTTCGTCAACGGCGTGATGGGGCGTTCGTTTCAAAGTCCCTTTGCCAAGCCGCCCGGGAAGGGATTATCATCTTCGGTCGTCAATGTGCTTTGGGGGTTTGCGAACCTCGCCATCGCCTATTTGTTGCTTTGCCGGGTCGGGAATTTCAGCCTACAATCCACAGTTGACGTGTTAGCTCTGGGGGCGGGCCTTCTCTTCATGGGACTCATGAACGCACACCAGTTCGGTCGGTTCCACGGCGGCAACTTCCCTGGAGATGCGAATGCATCAACCGCCAAGGACTAGCGTGAACTATATCACGGTCTTGGCCCTCGACGTAATGCACCAAACGTCGTCTATGGCCGCCTTCGCCAACCTTGCTCTTGAAGGGCAATAGGCTACGCATCGAAACGGTTATGCTGGCCGGAATCTCGACCAATATACAGGCGTTGAGTCAACGCTACGCCAAGGCACAAGCCTGGGTTTCGCATTCGTCGCGGTCGAGGGCGCTTGCTCGGGTCAGGACAGTGAAGACGCTTCGCCTTTGCAAAACCTTCCCGCACCTTGACAGCATGCGCACCGTCAACGAGGTAATCAAGGCGCTTGTCTAAACAACTTCAACAATCAGATCGGTTAGACCCGCAGGTTTGGAAGATCGTCTCGGTCGTAGCCTTGGGGCCCTTCCTTTCGCAGCTTGATGCCACGGTTGTCAACGTATCGCTCTCCGGCCTTGCGACGGAGTTACATGCCAGGCTCCCGATCATTCAGTGGGTAACCAGCGGATATCTTCTTGCCCTCGCGCTGATGTTGCCGCTGAACGGCTGGTTGGTTGAGCGCATCGGAGCCAAGAAGCTCTACCTTGTCTGCTTTTCCGGATTCACGCTCTGCTCGGCGCTCTGTGCGTTGAGCTGGTCGGCTCAATCTCTGATAGGATTTCGTGTGCTTCAGGGAGCGTGCGGCGGGTTGATGGCACCGATGATGCAGTTGATGATGGCGCGTACCGCGGGCAAGCATATTGTGCGCGTTATGAGCATCGCAGCCATACCCATCCTCACCGGGCCGATCCTTGGACCAGTGGTTGCCGGGATGATCCTTCAGTACACATCCTGGCGCTGGCTGTTCCTCATCAACCTGCCGATTGGCATCCTGGCGATCACCCTCGCGCTCTGTTTCCTTCCCAACGGTCACGATCAACGAGTCTATCGCAGAAAACTTGATCTTATAGGCTTGTTGCTGTTGTCACCCGGACTGGTGCTGTTTTTGTATGGGTCGGACCACATAAAGGAGCAAGCCGGCATCGCCGCGCTGCTGCTCTCAATCCTTATGCTTGCGGCCTTTTTCCATAAAGCCCGCAGAGACGGCGATCGGGCGCTGATCGACTTGCGGCTTTTTCAGAGCCGAATCTTCTCGGTGGCGGCGTTTACCCAGTTCATCGCCAATGGATTGTCCTTTGCCGGACAGATGCTGATCCCTGTATATCTGATTCGAGCCGTAGGCCAATCGCCGAGCGCTACAGGCTGGTTGCTGATGCCTATGGGATTGGGCGCGATGTGTACTTTCCTGTCCTTGGGGAGGATTACGCAGCGTTTCGGTATTCGCGGCACTTCGTCTGGAGGAGCCTCGCTGGCGCTTCTAGGGATGCTGCCTTTTCTCTATTTAAGTGGGCATCCCGCCCACTTGACGATTCTGGCGGGCTCACTGTTCCTGCAGGGCATGGGAATGAGCGCGGTGGGCCTTCCGTCGATTTCCGCCGCTTATGCATCGGTGCGGAAAGAAGAATTGCCCATGGCTACGACCTCCTTGAACATTGTGCAGCGACTTGGCGGTCCCACGCTGACGACTCTTTGCGCAACGGTTCTGGACTGGCGGTTGGCGGTTGCTCAGCATTCTAACTCAGGTGTAGCCAGCGCATTTACGATCAGCTTCACCCTGCTGATCTGCCTCAACGCGCTGCTGATTCTTGCCACCCTCAGATTTCCGCATTCGATCGAAGATCAATAGCATATCGGCCTGGACGCCGGAGGCCGCACTCCGGCTTGCATGGACTCAACCGGGCCAGGAGGCTGCAACTCACTCGAGGTTCCTTTGTCTGCATGGATCGCGGGTTCACCGAGTATCACCGATACAACAATCTGACCACTCTAACCCCATCGTGCTTTTATTGTTTTGTCGGCAAACCGCACCCCTGCCACTGGAGTTTGCCGGAACCCTCTCTGGTTGCCGAGCGCCCCTTATACCTCCGTGGCCAACTCGGGAGATTTGCGGGATATTCGGCAAATAACCCCTGGTTATTCGATGAAGCCTTCTGGCTCGTAACTCTCAATCTCACTGCCAGCCCTGCTGATCAGGCGCCCATTGTAATTTTTGCCGTTGAGGGCGTACCCTACGATGAGTTGTCCAGCCTCACGAGCGGATCTAAACATGCCGCCATGAGCCCCTGGAGCTTCGCCGTTCAAATCCGTCCCGGTCGCGCCCGGCATGATTCCGAAAATCTGACGGCTGCTGCGGGTCTTGGCAAATTCAACGCCAAAAATCATTGTCAGGACATTCAGCGCAGCCTTGCTGGTTTTGTATGCCAGAGGTTGCCAGTACAGATTACCCGACACTGGAATCGTGACATTGATAATCTTCGCCTCCCCGGTCAAATTGGACATGAGACTTTTGATGAGTTCGTGTGTGCCAAAAAAATTGACCTCCATGGTCTCACGCAAATCATCCGTTGTGTAGGCAAAGGGCGATTTGCCCATATCAAGATTCGATTTATCGGTCTTGAGATTACCCGGGATCGCCGCGTTATTGATTAAAATATCAAGCATCCCGACGTGATCGGCTGCTGTGTGGAGTGTGTCGAAGTCATTTAAATCAATCTTGATGAAGCTCACCGCGATACTTTCCTTTTTCAGGGCTTCAACGGCTTGCGCACCGCGACTTGCATCACGCGCACCTAACAAAACCTCGTAACCATTTTTTCCCAACTCACGCGCTATTTCAAACCCAATGCCTTTATTGGCACCGGTTACCAAGGCTCGTTTTGCCATTTCATTTTTCCTCTTGATGAGGCTCAGTTATGGGCTGGAACAAAAAAGGGGCACCCACTCAACACCCCCATCTTTTTTGCACATCAGCCGCCATCAGATCACGAATTTCCTGCAAACGGTCCTCAATCGTGACCAGCTTGTCGCTTTCTTCATCATCGCGGGCACGCTGCCGCATACTGCTGACTAACGCGAGCAGATCCAGCAGATCATTGCCCCAAACGTATTCGTCACGGATAGCCCGGTTGTACAGTTGCTTTGGTTTTGAGTTTTTTGTTCCGTATCTTTCGCAGAACTCTTCTTTGCTCATCAGTTACCTTTTTTTGTAAAAATATTTGTTCATCCGGCAAATGCGCACCTGATGCATTCAATGAGATTGGACAGGTAACATGACATGGCGATGCTCTCTGCTGACGAAACCCAAGAACTCAGCACCCAGCCATGTCACAGTCGTCTCTGCATCATGCCGCTGGTCTCACCGGCATCACAACTCACTGTTTACCTGCCAGTATCAAGCAATAATCTAAATGCCATTGGGAAGTTTGTCCCGCATCATCTTTTTTCTATCGATTACACGACCATCAACTGTAAAAGTACCGTCACCAACAGCATGGAGCATTCTTTTCTCCCCGCGTGCGCTGTCAAAGTATGCCGCAATTCCCTGAAGCACAACGATGTTGTATGGAGTCACTATATCGACCACCTTACATTCGATATTTGCGAGGCATTCCCTGATAGCTGGCGCCCGGACATGCTTGGCTTGCACACGAGTGAGGTTGAATTTTGTGAATTTATCCGTATCAGACCCGGAGCATGTCCCTACGCCAACAACAGTGTCAATCAGGTCCACTGTTGGGATTGCAATCACACACTCCTTTGAGTCCCGCAAGGCAGTGTAAGAATAATTCCATGATCCGGTGGTTATGGCGAACTCTGCTGAAAAATCAAGGACCATGGTCCATGAGATGGTCATTACGTTGTCTTTGTTGCCGTCATTCGTCGTCACCAAGACCACCGGACCCGGTTCTATAAGCGTAAAGGCCCGACCCATCTGCATACTTTCCATGTTGCTTCTTCCTGGTGTCAATGTTCACGTCCTTTAATTATTGACCGGAAATTTTATGCACCAGCTCTTTCTTCCTGCAGCAAGTAACCACCCGATCGGATTTGCCAGTTTGCAACCAGAACCTGCCATCCATCAATTTCCGCAGAAAATCAATGCGGTCTCATAAATATTATACCACCAGGCAACTCTCCGAGCCTCTTTTTCTTCAATTTTTATGAGACAGCAGTGACTGGCAGATCAAGTCTGAACTGCTACATCTAACCACAAGGGCACCGAGAGCTAGGAAAGTGTGAATTACGCGCAGTCGAAGACCGCGCCGTTTCTCATGCCCCCATGGCGGTTTACGGCCGTGATGGAGTGCACAGCCTTGCCAAAAACATTCGGCTTAAAAAATGTAGCGAAGCTGCAGGCTCCCGGTCACTCCATCCCGTGTGCCCGCATAGCCCTGCACGCCCAGGTCAAGCGAGATGGGCAGGCCTTTGGAGGGCTTGAATGTCAGGCCAAGTTCGCCAATGCCCGTGCCGCCCGCAAGATCCGGCGCGTCGATGGAGTAGCCGTAGGTAGTGGCCCGGGCCTTGCCGTCAAACTCATATTCGTAGGCAGCGCCAACGTAGGGGCTGATCCGCTCGTTGGCCGCATAGCTCAAACGGGTACCCACCCGCAGGCGATGGGAATCCACGGCGTCGAAGTCCACCGGATCGTCGGTGGACAGATGCAGGCTATCGCCATTCTGATACGTCCAGAAATACTTGCCATAGAGATCGAGCACCGCCTTGTCCGTCAGGTTCCAGAGATAGCCGGCACCGAGATGCAGACCATAATAGGCCGAGGAAGAATCATAGGTCGCGTTGTGGCCCATGCCATCACGCAGGCTGTCGCTGTTGTAGTCGTTCTGCACCCCACCTGCCCTGGCGCTGGCTTCGGCATAGAAATGGCCGGTATCGCAAGCAATGAAATCCATGCGGCCGATGATGCCGCCGCCCAGGTGGGAAACATCTCCGTCCCCATGGGTGTTGAAGGCGTTGTAGATGTCGTAGGAGCCGTTGCCGTACTCGAAGAACACGCCAAGGGTCAGGCTGCAGGGCTGCAGGGTCGCCTGATGGGAAACGCCGGCCATCAGCGACACACTGGACATCTCCACATGGGAGCCGGTGTCATAGCGGGACCGACCGCCGGATACCGCACCGAAGATCCCCAGACCGAGGGAACCCTCCGCCTGCTGGGCCGCGTTCATAGCCTCGCTCATGCCCTGGCCGGCAATGAGGTCGGCGCCCTGGTTCAACAGAGCTGTCCCGGAAACAAAGCCCTCGGACAACCCTTTGGTTCCAGGCTTCACTTGCACCCCATCCACCACGGCATAAAGGTCGTTGGTCTCCTGATCCAACCGGAGATTGAGATTCACGGTCGCCCCCTGTTGGCCGGCCAGGATGGTGCCGTTATTGGTGATGGTGCCGATAAAGTTGTCCGCACTGATCAGAGATATCTTTTCCCCTGGTTGCAGGGCGTGCCCGCCACCCAAGATGGTCACGCCGGTGACGGAGGAGAACTGATATTGGCTGGGGTCGGGGGGAAGGGAGGGGTTCTCGATAAAAACAAAATCCACCATGCCTGCCTTAAGCCCAGCCAGAGAAGCTGGCAGGATGAAGTTGTAGTATTGGAAGTTTTGTACGCTTGCCACCGGTGAGCCGCTGTAGTTCCACACGTTTAAGGTATTGCCGTCGAAAATCTGGCCCTAGCCACGGCCCAACATGGGGGCGTCGCTAGCATAGCCGCCCCCGTAAAGGCCGGTGGTAGGGGTAAAGGTCGGCGTCCCTTCAATGGTTACGGTATTGTTCATGGCTGTGTTTGTAACGCCTGCGCCACCCACCTCAGTAAACCCGTCGTAGACATCCCCGGTCACCGTGCCACCGCTGATCATCACGCGGTTGCCCGTGGCCGTGACATCGCCGTCGGCGCCATAGGCATACCCGCCGTGGATATTCCCGCCTATCACGCCGCCGCTGATGGTCACGCTGTTGCCTGTGGCTGTGGTGGCACTGTCGCCGTCGCTGCTGGCATACCCGCCGCTGATAATCACGGAATCCAGCGTTCCGCCGCTGTGCTCACGCTGTTGCCTGAAGCCGTGGCTAAGACGGAACCGCAGGTCATCATGCCGGCTATCCCGCCGAAGACACTCCCTCCTCCCAATCTGTTCACACTGCCGCCGCTGTTGACAGTGATGGTGTTCCCCATAACGCTCGGAGTTATCGCGCCAAGAATCATGCCGTCCGGTGGCGTGCCGTTACCGTACACATCATGGGTCACCATGCCGCCTGTCCCGCTGCTGCTGTCAATGACAATCGTCTGCCCTGCCAGGGATTGAGCGGGCAAGAGCGCCGGACAGAGCAGGAGTCCACTGCAGGCAAGCCGGTACGCGATTCGGGCTGCACCCCAATGTGAGCAATACGGTTGCAGGTTCATACGGTTTCTCTGTGCTGTGTTGGGACTATCCCAACGGATTATAGTGTGTGGCAAGGAGCATAGCGTCTGCAAACAGCAAAACGATCCTGGCTCTCAAGTGGAGACAGGGCCGTTGGCAGCAACGTACAGCCGCGCCGGACATGGGTGCGGGTGCGCTACAGATCCGTGCTGAGTGGGTGGCGGGCAGGAAGCGGGACAACACCCACAGCGTCCATAAAAATGTCGCCCATCGAATCTGAAAAAGCAAATATTCTTTGCGCGTTGTGCCGTACCCGGCGTGTTGTGCTGGTACCGTGCCGCCAGAGGTGCCCCGGAAATTTGTACAAGCCGTTCAGCGGGAAATTTGCTACTAGTGAGGGCGATACTGGGCAGCCCATGGAGCAGAGAATGGTAAAAAGCATAACTCAAGTTTCGGTGTTGCTGATTTTGGCTAGGTGAAATCGATTAATATATTGAAATAACTATCATTTAAACGTGAAAAGCCTTTTGCTTTCTGATACATTGGATTTGCGAAAATCTTCAAT
>Ga0123357_10002601_pt1 | contig 20272 bp, 10 predicted proteins | sample TergutEmb28metaG_FD_89873 | JGI IMG/M metagenome (GOLD analysis project Ga0123357, IMG submission 89873) | Embiratermes neotenicus P4 segment gut microbial communities from Petit-Saut dam, French Guiana - Emb289 P4 | ecosystem: Host-associated > Arthropoda: Insects > Digestive system > Gut ... | reverse complement strand
TGGTGGTGGTGGTGGTGGTAGTAGTAGTGGTGGTAGTAGTAGTAGTAGTAGTGGTGGTGGTGGTGGTGGTGGTGGTGGTGGTGGTGGTGGTAGTAGTAATAGCAATAGAGGAGGAGGAAGAAGAAGTTTACAGGAAGCCAAAAACAATATGGCGATCGTGGGAATATGTCATTAGCTTTCGGTATGACGGCTATAACCAATGAACCACTGCAGCTGCGCTTCTAAAACAGTGTAAAAGGGCAGACCATAAACAACCTACGCATTAAATACGATACACTATACGTCAAAAATTACAAAATATGGCGACGATTCAAACTTTGAGGTTAAATCCGATCGATGTAATTAATGTGTAGAGAAACTGAATTGAGACCTAAGTAATAATTTTTTCACAAGAATAAATTAAAACAACGACAACAACACTCCAGCTAACACATGCGCAACTAGAAATATACGCAACAGAAAAGTCTGCTTTATGAGTTCTACTCGGATCCCGTGTCTTATGTTATCCTCCGACAGGCCCTACAAGTGATCACATCTGTATGTATCTCTAGTCTCGACCCAGCTACACGTCTAATCCAACGAAACCGCCTTTCGTCAATTAACCTAACATTACTCTGTATATAAATCACGAAGCATATCGTGTCCAATATGGTTTACCCGAAATTTCCCATTTGCTCTTTCTCTGGTTGGTCCAAATATTTTCTTGAACACTTTACAGTTTACGTCTTCCATGAAACAAAAAAAGACTACACCGTACATTTAAAACAAACAAGTGGTAAAATGACTTACATAAAAAATAGTGACCCAAGAAACGAGAATTAACACGGAAGAGCAGCAGTCTATCTGACCTCTGGCACTGACCGAATATGTTGCAACACATGGCAAGCATGTTGGCCTATTGACTGCTGTTTCCTACTGTACGAACTGGTAACTGTCGTCATATCAACATGATCTGGGTTATCAGAGCACAGGTCAGGCCAGGCCAAAACTAAGCCACTGAAAAATTTCACTGTTACGCGAGCGACTTGAGAGTATAGGACTAATTTGTAAGGAATTCAGTCCTAGGTCAGTTGGGTAAAAGAATGAAGGTGAGTGAGAAGACGAAAATCCATTCCATATGACACAGTGGCTAATTCTGCACACAGCCGGCCAACTTCCCGCATGGCGATGGTAGCACGGCCAAGATAATGCCGACAGCGAGTTAAGCTATAAACTGTCCAACACGTTACATAGTCACCTACAACCTTCTTGCCAACACGTTGGGACTGCCTTGTAAGGTGCCAGAAGGCTTTCAATTCTGGGCAGCTTTTAGTACTTTATGGTTCGAACCCAGTGGCTCAATGGTGGAACAGCAGTTATAGCCAAAGCAGTGACCGCCTTTATTGTCGGTTATTAGTGTTGAAGCTGCTACTGCTGCTGCTGCTGTTTTGTTTGGACACAGAACTCTGAACTCAACTGAGGCGTGGCACAATTTTGATTCTTCTTACACAGCGGTTCTCTTTAAATCTGGTTTCGTAGTTTATTGTCCCAGTCAAGACTGCAGGTTCATTAGACAGAATATCGACGATGCAGGTGGTGATAAAGAAAGACTTCCCGAACATCTTTCATCTTATTTCTCCTCATTTATCATCCTCTTCCTGTCTTTCTCCTTCGTACACTTCTCCTTTTTCTTCCCTACCTTCACCTTCATCTTGTGCATCTATATTTTCATTTCCCATTTAGTCTTGTCTCTTACCAGTTTGCTGTTGCTTCTTCGTCTTCTCCTTTATCGCTTTCTCCTTCTCCCCCTTATACAGCTCCCTTTTTTATTTATCTAACCCAGCGTTCGCGCACGGTTTGAACTCCACCGACCAAATGAGCAAACTTTCCTATCCCTAGGTACCGCCTTATTTATATTATAAAGGTAAAGCAGTCCCGTTACAGGCCTGGAGTGGCCCAGAGGTTCCAGGAAGTTAAGGTTCCCATATTTCATGACAACGGCACACGATGGTGTTAAGTTTGTCGGCCTTACGTACCGGCCGCCTCCACCCCCAGGAAATGCTCGTGGTACTCATTTCTGTTAGAGGCTGAGTCGACCCCAGGGTCATAGTGCGATCGGAAGGATTTTATGTCAATGAAAAATCCAATGACACCAGCTGAGATCGAACCAGCACCTTAACCACTGTGCTACCGCGGTACCATTTATTTATATTATACACTAATGTATTTCGTTGCCTTAATGCATAATATGTTTAGCTGTTTTGTAATTTATTACACACGTCCACAATTCTGTCTGTTCGAGGATCACCGGATTATTCGTTTCGTTTTCATTCCCGGAATTATTTTCAATGCTTGTCTCTCACAAATGACTCAACTGCGTCGCCAAATGCGATGCGATACCACTTAAAATTGACGATGGTTCACAACATAATATACACAGTACAAGCGGTCCAAAAACGCTGATCTAACCCACTCAGTTTTAATGGTTTGAAAGGGGTAACATGACGCTCAGGCTTTCTTTGTGAATAACACAGACAGCCAGTTCGTGCGTTTATAAAGTGAAACTAAGAAAAAAAGAGAACCGTTTTATAGACGGTAATGACATAAGAGCCTTCAGAATCACACGGTAGTACAAGCAATGTATTTTCTGCTGGATCCAGTCATACGTGACTCATGCAAAGTCCCAGAAATGTGTTACGTGTTCCGACGTTACAACTGTGCCTTGCTTCCAGTGAGCCCATTCCATGTACCACAATTCCTCATGAGAAGCTAACGGATAGTCAACAAATCCTGTTCATACAGTGTATATGTGGTTAATACCAATTATGGGGAAAGCGATTAAATGTGCATACATTTAAGTTTACTACCGTGTTTGTAAAGAGTCCGCCACTTGTCCCTGTCCCAAACCAGACGAATCCAGTCCACATCCTCCCACCCTGTTTTAATATTTTCCTCCCATCTACGCCTTATGTCTTCCACGTGGTCTCTTTCCTTCATGTTTCCCTGTATTAATATCTCTCCTCTCCCATACATGCCACATAACCAGCCCATCTCATCCTCCTTGAATTGATCACCCAAAATAAATGACGCTCCTCTATGCAATTTTATCCATTCGCCTTCTGCTTCGTACTTTGTGATTAAGTTGCACACGCACATACAAAACATATTTACGTTTCTAGAAGGACACGAGACGGTAAAACATTCTCAACCAACTGTTCGTAAATTTCCTCAGAATTTAACCTTTTAAAGCCTACTGGTTATGTGTTGCACCTACATGTTTAAACATTCAACAACTGTACGCTCTCCTCACATTGTGTTTATGTGTTTCGTATTTATATGAGAATAAACAGCGACTTGTGCCACTTACAGCATAAACTGGTTGGCTTCTATAACCGAGATGAAAAGTGTTTACAGCGTGGTACGGACTAGGTCTTTAAATAAAGCAGTCTGCGCTTTGTCTTTAAAGGGTTAATCCGTTCCCATGGTCTTCGCACATAAAATATTGATTTGTGTCGTTCCGACGTATTTAAAAAAATAAAACGTTTTCAAAGGATGTATTGTTAGCTGCCTTTATGTTGCGAATTTTGTCCTGCATTTTGTTGACGAAACATTAACACACAGCCTACTCAGCCTTGGTTCCATTGAGTGTGGACACAGTCAGCGATTCCCCTGTGCCCCAGCAACACACCGTGAAGGCCCAAGAGGGAGTGATGGTAAATCTCCACGCATTCTACACCTCGGCACGGTAAGCAAGCGTCACATTCCGGCCGCTTTTCCTCCTTGTGGTAAGCACGAAGCACCGTTCGCACAAACATGGGCCTCAGTGCTATTTTAGACAGAGTGGTGACGAAGAAAAAAATCCCTTCCTACAGCCGGGAATCAAACGCGTCTGTAATTCCGTGTGCAGGCGTTTTATCAAGCTGTCGCAACTGTAATTTATTTGTAAAAACATAGATACTCTTATGTAAAAGTACCAATGTGATAATGAGCGAATCCTTCCTCTTCATATATTAGTGGGCGTTTTGTGTGACATATCTTATCGCTTACATATTAATTAGACTACTAAACGTTACTGTTACTGTCATGACTTAAAAGGCATGTATGCTACATTCAAGTACTAAGACCTGAACTTCACCCAAATTTTTTTCAAAATAAGTTTACCCAACGGAATCATGACGGTATAATTACTGCATCTGGCGAGGAGGGAATGCCACCACCTGCACCGAGAAAACCGAGTCACGGTGACATAACCACTCAGAATGGAAGTGTGGTACGAGGAACATGACACTGCCAAATTTATGCCAAGTTATTTTAGGTTTAGTAATCAAATTTTCGTTTTGGTATGTGACAGAGGCCCATGTGAACAGACGAGCATAACCACTGTAGTTCACCGACCTGTAGACCTACTAATTACCTCTCCGGAAAAGGAGTTTTATCAAGAAAACAACCTGCATGACAAGGCTGGCGATTTATTTACTACTTATCAGCTGCATAAAAGGTAAGGGAGCCAAGATAGCGCAGTCTGTACAGTCCAGTTCCGACGCGCTAGACAACCGCGGACTCGTGGCGGTAAAATATTTTTCTCTTCTCCAAAGCGTTCACAAGGGCTCTGGGGCTCACCCAGCCTCATGTTCAAAAGGCACTGGGGGCTCTTTGCCCAAAGAAACAGCGGCCGAGACGCGAAGTTGACCACGCACCTCCATCTGGTGCCACTGGTTAAGAACGAGCGAGTCATGCCTCTCTCCCGCATGTGCCTTCATGGAATGCACAGAAACCTCTTTGCCTTTACCCTACCAGTACGTAACTACCTACATTGAGAAGAATCCGTGAGAAGCTAACAGTTCCTCAGATAGTCAAAATATTCATCGCATTTTATACAACATGAATGTTTATTACCGTGTTCACAAGAGCACACCTCTTGTCCCTACCGTGAGTCACATGAATCCAGTCCACGCTCTCCCATTATATACTCTTCTTTTTAGTGATACATTTTATTTCTATCCTCGCATCTAGGTCTAGTCCCCACGGCATGGCACGTCCTCAGGTTGCGGTTGGAGGCAGCCACCTGATATGGGGGGCAGCTGCGAATACACAGATAAGCAGTCGCAGACAGCAGACAAGGGGTAGTCCTCCAACATGTGAGGTAAGCAAGGGGCTAACAACTCCTCGCCGTAAAAAAAAATGAACATGTTATGAAATGTTACTCAGGGTCCCGGACTTCCACAGCTCCTTTGGAACCGTTCAGGTATGTTACGTGTCTAACGATATAGGCAAATCTTCGGTTAACACAAACGGCAGTAATAATCCTACGAACTACAGAGAAGAAGGGCATTTCTTGACCAGCTGAAAACTTGTCAGCGTTTCACCTTATCCGGGATGTACAGAATGACAACACTACTAGACGTGATCGATCCTGGGGGGGGTTCGTGAAAAGACACGAATGTGCCCTGTTCCAGTGTTAAGATCACAGTAATGATTTGCAGGGCTAAGGGAAAATCGGAAATCGCAGGATAGCAGGTCCTGGGACAAATATTTTAACACAATATCTCGCAACTCAGCGATTAATTTTTACTGGGCAGATTGAAGTGCGTGGGTCCCGGCTATTAATAGGGCTACTGTATGTGGTGAAGATTAACGACCGAGCAAAGAGCAACATTCTATCGCATATAGGCAATGTCAACAGTCTGCAAGTATCCCTTGACATTTCGGCCGCTGACTGCAGGAGGAGAGTTCAAGGACGAATTCCATTCACAAAAAAGAATTCAGCAGCTCTAATGTAGGTCCAACACATGTGGTCATCCGTATCAAACCAAACAAAAAAAGGGCCCCACTACGTCACTTCAAAAGTTAACTTTTCTGCAAAACAAGAAGAAATCGTGGGAAACACGAGGCCTGCTTCCCATTAAATACTTCAACGCAAATAGTGCGGCTAAGGTAAAGATAGAATTCACTCGACAACGACGCTGTTCCACACTCCACCCAAAAAACAAAACAAACAAAAGCCGCGTATTTAAACATCAGCGAGCTCTTGTCATGTCCGTACCTTAGAATGTGCGTGGCACGGAATTAGTAACTAACAAATTCATAAAAATTAGCCCACTGATCGATTCCCTATTTAATCTGTGGCGCTATATTTCAGTGCGTGGGCTTCGCAACGTAAAATGGCAGGAAAACAAACTGCACTAAGAATCAGAAGGAATGCAGACGTCAATGGTTGTGGCCTGTTTACGGCATACTTCCGGATTAGCGTGGAGATACTGATGAAAACATAGAAAATCACAGAATAATCGGTCTCGGCGAGGAAATTTGAAAGTGAGACCTTCCGAATTTGAGGAAAAGGTATACAACGGACGGACATGTTAATTCATTTCGCTTGAATCACTGCGAATGAAATTAAAACAAAAGACAGTTCATTATTAGCGCATTCTCCACACGTACTACACACGCCACTACACAGGCCCAATGAAGTACGGAAACATTCACATCTTCTCTGGTGGTACGCACTAATTCTTTGTACGACACACCGCGTTTCAAAAAATTTCGATCTGAATTTCGTGCAGAAATAAAAGTCGACACAGACAAAAGTAATTCTGCCCGAAAAGCTCTATCACACAGTGTCGGGCCCCAGGAGATATAAAAACTCTTCCCTTGGTTATATAACAGAGTACAAACGGGCCTATGTGCTTGACTAGCAAGCGCCGGGCCACGAACACTCAGGGATATGGAGGTAAAGAGCCGTACATTCTGTGAGTCAGCTGTAGATGGAAATGAGCGTTCAGACAGCTTGACGCTCTTAAATATTTAAAGCAATAGCAAACAAAAAATACCAGTATTCGATCCAAGGCCCCTCAACAATAGCCATTCCCTTCACTAACCTACCACCTGTTCATGTACAAGTGGCATTAAAGACTCAAATACTTCTGATCCCAGATCTGTTCATTACGTGATCACAACTGTTCTAGCATTTGATCCCCGTATATAGACAAATAGAAGCATACACGAAAGGTGCGTTTATGATGGATAATGAACGGACAAAATCACTGGGTTAAAACCTGCCCAGTTCACAGTATTGCTATAGGCCCCACCAGTGTTTTCCAGACAAGTATTACACCACCTGGCGAATGCTACAATTTCTCGGCGCATCAGCAAGATTCCAGTTTTGGTTTCTATTGCAAAGTTTTTCCGAATACTTATCAAACCAAGCAGTAGGTCTTATTGCAACGGAATTCTGACCATCTCAAGGCCTCCACCATCATTTCAAACATTTTAGACACACTCGCATCCATGCGGATTGTATATTAAAATCACTCTGTAGTCCGTCCGTCTGTATGTACGAATAAGCAAACCGCTAGAGGAATTGTCATGATATTTTAGATTGGAAAATTGTGCGAAAAACTGCTGAGAGATTTAAATTTTCATTACGCTCGAACACTTCTAACGAGCACTTTACATGAAAACCTGCCTGCGTTTCTGGGCGCATAAGCGTCCGCATCCCTGCTCTGCGCATACGCAGTTCCTATCACACTTTGAAGCCCTCACGGAAATTATGAAAACAGACTTTGTGCCATATAAGCCGCGTGTGCCAAGAAAGGAAATCTGGTGCTCCGGATTCTTTGTGCCTTCCCCGCATACCAGCAACAGCGCTACAACCGTGCGTGACTGTAACTCAGATAGGGGAAACCATAAAAATTTGCTTCATCGGGCTTCTAGAGGAACAAAAGTGTCATCCTATTCCTGAATCTCAGTCACACTCGAGCTCGGTACCCTCCACTGCAGAGTCGACATTTCCTAAATCCATATTAAAAGTACTTTTTTCACAACCAGTGGGTGCAAAATGTCGAATGAGGTTAAGGTTGGACGCATAAAGTTGTCCCTGCGCACGATATGAAGGCGAGTGGAGGTACAGCACCACACTATCTTAACCTCGGCATTAGATGGAAGTGTGTGGTCACCTTCATGCCCCGACCAGTAGAGGTAAAGTTAAAATTCACCCCAGAACAGCCCACGAAGGCCCAGACGGGGAGTACAGGTATAGCGCTATTCTTTCCTTAACCTCGGCGCTAGATGGGGGTGGGTGGTCTAGGCCACGACCCGGCCGCTTTACCCCCGGGAAAGTGACCCGGTACCCACTGTAAAGAAGAATGGGTGGGCCCCAGGGCCGGTCTGGACGGGCGCGAAAAATCTCGCCCCCACCGGTATTCGATCCAAGGAACGTCCAACCCGTAGCGAGTCGCTATACCAACTGAGCTATCCCGGTCCCGGTACCGTCTGCATAAGGGGCTGAGTGAGCCCCATACCCGGTCTGAATATTGATGAAGACATAAATCTCTTGCCCTTCACGAAATAGAATGAAGCATCTCAGGAAACAAAGAGCAGATATCGGTAAATACTCCTATGTAAATACAACTGCCTGCCCCTGTAAATCACATACTTTTAGAAAGAGGGTTAGGAAAGTAATTAAGATTGCGGAGAAATGAAGGGTTTTTGAAGCGTGGTGACGAAACGTCCAAAAGTGGAGGGAAGTGAAAAATGGGGAGTGAAGTGTAGTGAAGAGCAGTGAAGTGAAGTGGTGAATTATCATTGATCTATAGTTGTGTAGCTGTATGTAGTTTCTGTGCAGTACGCTGTCTCATTATTATTTGCTTCCCCTTGTTATTTTCTAATTACGTATGTTTTTAATATTATTTTTATGTATGCTTACTTGTTTTGTATGTTTGTCTTCTATTTTGTGTATTTTGTCCTTTTTGTATTGTTTTGTGTATTGTTTCCCTTTTGTATATAGCTATCTCTTCCCTAATTTTGTACAAGTTTACCGACCAATGCCAACGGCTAGAAACCCAACTGCAGTCAACAAATATTATATCATACACCCAGCCCGCGGCCTAGTCACTACACCGACTGCGCTGTTCCGGCTGAGCCTGTGTTAAATAGAGAGTAAGCTGGCAATAAACGGTTATGAAATTAGTATCTCAGGATTGGGCTGGAAGGAACCCAAAGGACTAGAGTAACGACAACCTGTGGGATCTGGAACATGGTACAGGGTAAACCGAATGCTATATGAAATAGACGGGTGTCGCTTGGTACGAATATTCGGTTCATGTACGCCTAATACATCAGCAGCCTTTCCCAAACTATATTCCGCGTAACGCTGGTGTTCCGCGAGAAGAGGTGTTCCGTGGGGGAAGAAAAAAGAGAGAGAGTGGGAAACCAAAACAACCACAGATTTTTTTTTATTAAATCTGAATTTAGCATACTTTATCATAGCTGAATATACCGTTCATAATCAGAATTTTTGTAAGAACCGTTCCTTCTGTTACTAACAGATCTCGTTGCGCTGACTTCTATTTGATAAATGGACCACAAAACATGTGTTCCATAAATATCAATAAGTTAAAAAGGGTCCCATGACCAAAAAATTTTAGAATGATCCGCTTTATAGCAAAATGTTAACTAAATGCACTAATTACGCTCAAAAACTCGACACGTCTCTTGCAAGCGGTGTTTAAAGTTTTCTGTTGCTTCCTAAAATAAGCAGCGACTGTGACCACAATCATAGAACGACTAATCTTTTCAACGGAGATGAGACGTTTTCTTGGAAGAAGAAACGTTGTATTATGCCGACATCTCTCTCAAACAAAATAATGACTCACGAATCTTCAACCAGTAAGTCTATCAGTGCTCATTCCGGACGCCCAAACTATCCCCCTTTCCTTTCACAAAACAGCCGATATGTCAAAAGACACGTAGTCACTTCCCAAGCATGTCACATTAACATCCGTAGCCTTGCAGGAAATGTCACCTGAAGACCTCGCAACAGAGGTCATCGGGCGTTCTCCCTGTTCTGTCGTGATAGGTTTCGATGTCCCCCTCCACCCCGGCGCTCTACTACCAAATTGGAGTCAAACGTTGCCGTGTGGTCCATCCAACTGTGGACTTTCAGATTCGTCTGTAATCTCCAAAGCCGGCTTTCCGAGGATTTTTTTTTCTCTCTCTCTACCGCGCAGAATCCACTTTGAAACAGCCCTTCCAGGTCCAAGTTAACAGGAAGGAATGCATTAAAACTGGTAACATGGAATGAACAAGGTAAAAGGAAGGAATGAAGTTACGAATAGTTTTCTGAAGAAGACAATGAATTATGAGATCACAAAGAAATAAAAACGTACTGTTTACCTTCTGCTTGTACTTCTACTCCACTTCCTACACCATTTTCTTTACCTCCCACCTTGTCATCTTTTCCTTGTTTCTCCTCCTATGCAGTCAAGGAAGGGTCAGGCCGCGCGACCTTTTCGCTCCGTATTGTAATCAATAGATTTTAGGTTTTTTTTTAAGTACAGGACATCCCGTTATGTTTGAAATACGTTAATACAAATAAAATACATATGTACTCAGTCTAACGCAACAATGTTTTATTGCATTAATAGCTACCAGTTTCGGTCGTTACGGCCATCATCAGGCCAATGCTATACGAAACTTAAAAAGGCTGGTTACATGTAGTGCGTAAAATGTCAAGTTGTATGAGATCCCAGGTACATCAATGTCAATATTTGTTAGCAGCCTCAAATTTGTTATAATATGATATATCGAGGTTCTTATTGTAGAGAGCTGTAAGTAAATGTAAAATATATAACTGTCACACTGATATGCTGTGTTAGAACAGATTAAAATATACAATAAGAATCTGGATACATCAAATTACAGCAAATTTAAGGCTGCTAACAAATAATGATATTGATACAAATGGGATCCCATACAACTTGACATTTTACGCACTACATGTAACCAGCCTTTTAAGTTTTGTACAGCATTGGCCTGATGGTGGCCGTAACGACCGAAACTGGTAGCCACTAATGCAATAAAAACATTGTTGTGTTCGTCGACTGAGAACATAAATATTTTATGTTTATTAACATTATTAGGCGTTCGTTACAAAGTAAAATAAAACAACTTACGTGAAGATCACGCCGGTCCACCTGTTAGCTAATTCCTTCATTGGATTTTCGTGAAATTCGGTAAACAGACGTTCGTACAGAACGTTGTCGAGCACGCATGACTTTCGTGAAAATCGGTGCAGTAGTGTCAAGTCATACTTTAAGTAACGGCGTAAATAAGTTTCTACCGTGAATTTCCAGACTTTTGGCCGCTTTGGGTAAAATTTGGGATCCCTATATGACGCTGTTCAGCAGCATTGAGTACCATGAAAATCCGTACAGCGAAAGGCACGGGCAGAATTTTCTTTACGTTCGTGAGTTTCGTAAAAATCGGAGCTGGGAAGGCTATACCTTTCTTACAGGCATAAATTTTAGTATGTGCCGTGAAAACGTACGGTATTTACAAAGCAGAGAACGCCTTGGTGAAATCTTGATACTACATCAGGCGGTACAGTTTGCCGCCTTTTTCGTATCGGCAGCACTATATGATTCAGCTCTGTATCAATATTTACGTTTGACGTTACAGTAACTATAAGGATTGTTTGTGTGCATGTTGCAATGTTATTACAACTGAATGACTGAAGGTACTGTAAAATGCGCAGCAATTGTTTCCACACCTCGTCGTTTTCTAAGAATTATGACCTTTGGCAGAGGCACTGCTAACACAGTTACCATACATCCTCTTTTTTTATCCACCTTGTCCACTTCTGAAACACAATTTACGTCCGGGAGTATTTTTCAAAGGCAAAACTGTCCTGGTTTCTAGCCAACAATCTCGCCACTATTATTATTATTATTATTATTATTATTACGGTTTATGAGCGAAGAACTATTTTTTCCGGGTTCATAAATGTAGGTTGCAACACTGGTGTTCCCATGAAAAATGCATTCCAACGCAATATGCACTTTAATCTTGCCATTTTACTTTTCAGTACATGTTTCTTTGGGTTTCCCAATAATATTACTATTTTTCCTCTTACAAAGTTCTACGAGCAATTGAAAGAGAGAGAAATTCACATAGGCCAAGGGCAATCGCATTTGGCATTTTAATACACACTGAAGCAAACGTGATCTTATTGCAGATTTCTGCAAAATATTACACTGTTAAAATCTGCCAGACCACGCCCCTGTTTGTACATCATCATATCAAGAAAACGGATTCTGTGTCCGATCTCAAAATGTTAGCGCTGCTCACCTACTATATCAGTGTCGTCAAAGAGACCTCTCAGGAATCACGAAAAATAATCTCAGTAATTATATGCCGATCGTTTGTCGCCTGTCCAGCTATCATTAAAGAAACTTACAGCACTCAGCGAAAGGTGGACAAAAGTTTCTGGTACTTGTTTATTAGTTTTTACGCAAGTTAAATGCGATTAGAAGATTATCATAAACAGTGAAATGGAAATACTGAAGGCGAGTAACTTAATGGTACTATCCCGGGAACCTAAGGAAAGACGGCGAAACAGCGAATAACTTCATTCACATACCCTGTATATCGGCCGACACACAAACCGGGTACCTTCTTAAAAGAAATCATAAGCGCAGTTTGTGATATTGGAAATTTTTTCTCTGCCACTATCGCGTCTCGTGCCTAGCTGCAACGTGAAAATATTTCTCTGGCGGAAATCTTGCGGTTGGGACGATCTGAAAATGTCTACCGTCTCTTCCTTTTCCGGTTCTTGGCCTTTCAGACTTCAGGGTTATCGCATGGCCCTTAAATACCCGTCCGGAAATTCCAAGTTTGGAAAACGGATAGGCCGAATGCCATCTATATTTCATCGGCAATAGGGGCGTCATTTGGTTGTGCACTCCAAAGTAGATTACATTCCGAACATCGTGGTACCTTACAGTCCATAATCGAACGTCCGTTCCGACACCGGTTATTCTTCATCAGCACTCAAGACCAATTCCATACACGAGTCCGGAGGTTTACACAGCGGTGTGGTTGAGATGGGGCACGACGCCACGTCACAGGTGCACTCTCCAACCTCTAGACACTTGAAGATGAAGGCACTATAAACCTTCGAAATGTCGAGAATCAGTTACCCAGTGAAACGGCGTTGTATCTCAGAAAAGCGTCACGTCCCTGAAGAATGGAGCCCTTCTGGTTCAATGCAGTTCACATTATCAAAAGAATTCTTCAAAGTAAATTTTAATATTGCCATTTCATGCGCCCTTAACGTCTTTCTTCCATGTGAGTGTTTCGACCAAGATTTTTTACAAATTCTGGCGTACAAGCTGCTATACAATGTATATTAACAAATCACCCAAGTCCCTCGGCACTGTGGCCTCACATAAGCCTTGCTGTACGTACTAGCCCTCGATGACAGATGAGTGTGAACTACTGGAATGACAACTAGCAGGAAACACCGAAGTGCTCAAAGACAAACCTAACACAGTGCCACCCTCTCCTCCACAAATCCCACATGGACCACCTAGGGGGTGGACTACCACCACGTCCGTGGATCTGTCCCCCTAAGGATATTCATGACACCCAATGTGGACATCATCTCATTGTATGTGATCTGAATTTGTGACCCAATTTTTAAATTCTGCACATCAGTACCAACACGGAAGCTGTGAGAATGTCAGAGGTGGAAACAAAAATACCACCACTTAGTGCAGGATTCTGAAATTTGTTGCCGATATCGGAAAAATGCGCAAATTTCGTAAAAGGAATCCTTTTTGAATGGCGTAAAAGCAATATGGTGGCCCCAACATGATGACCTCACGAATTCTGTGGGGCGCATTTTTCTTTTTCGGTTCGACACGACAACTAATAAACAGGGCATGCTAAATTTTGTACACAGTCGTGTAAACATACACAATATAAGTTCTGTGTGAGTTTCTACAAACAAACAGTGACCATCTTGGAGGACCGATAGTGAGGAAACTTGTTGCATTTAAGGAATCCACAATATGCAATGGTGGAAATTATGCACATAAACAAACAATAACATTGTAAGACTTACAATTTATAGCTGGTATCATTATCGACTGAAGCATCTACAAGAAAGCATTTATCCTACGCTCTTTCTATAGCCTGTTATTTCAGACACATCGTCTTAATACAGCCCCGTGCCTGCCCTTCCGAGATCGCGATCCTTCTAATAGCGATTTTAGTCTGGTTGTGAAGTATGAGGTTAGAGGTCACAAACATGGAGAATGAACTTAAAACAGACCGCAATCATACTACGCGCGCTACCACCAAAAGCCAAGACATTACGTGCGACAATAATCACGGTGACAATGCCAAAATGTTGTCAGCCTTGGAACTAGTTGGAACGTGTAGTTGGAACGTGGCCACACACGTGGTGTAATGGCCGGATGGGCCCAGTGATTTCATAAAACACAACTTGCCTTGAAAGAAGGCATCACGGAGTGCTAGAATGAATGTACAATAAAATTAATTATATACGTCAGCACTACCTTTTTATTTGTACATAAGGCTACACGTTTCGACCCATCAGTCGGTCATCTTCAGGCTTAACTTTTGCGTAACCTTAGAGGCAGGTGAGGTGTACGGGATTTTGATCTGAGCATACTTAGGGATAACACCTTAAGACACTGGCGATTAAAATATATATTTGCACAGCACCTCTGGACTTCGACTCTTAGGTTTTTACGTAGATGGATGCACTTAGCTTGACTAGCTACGAACTTGAAAGAAGGCATCACGAAGTGCTAGAATGAATGCCTGAAGATGACTGATGGGTCGAAACATGTAGCCTTATGTATAAATAAAAAAGTAGTTCTGACGTATATAATTAATTTTATTATACAACGTGCCTGATTTAAAGAAGGAGGCGAACCGAGGTCCTGCGTTTTACCTAGTCCTAATAGATACGCAAGAGAAAAGATGTCCTCCAGCGGAGAACACACGTCATCCAAATACGTTCTGTGCTATTCTGTCTACGTCATTTGTCTTCATGTTCATTATTTCATAGCAATACGAATTCAATTTCTAATCGCACTACATGTCGCACTGAAAGAAACCACGCGTTTTCTTAAATTTGGTCAAACATCCACCACACTGAAAATGTTTCGAAGGTTCCAAATCCTAACCGGCGCACAAGTTTTTGCACGATGAATTTTTCAGTAAATTTCAGCTACATGGGAAATGTAGCCCTTTATTATAAAGATCAATGTACGGTAAGGCTGTCCTTTAATTAGTCATTCGCCATGCCATGAAGACGTAATGGGGAGGATAGACAGGTTCACGCATTCTTATGCTCGGCACTTGAATGGTCAGTAGCAAGCTCCGACCGCTTTATCGCCGGGGAAAGTTCTAATACCAATTCAGCCAGTCTTAACGCGATGAACATTAAAAATTTCTACCTCTGCCTAGAACCAAACCCCGTTCAGTTCCCACCATAAAAATACAGAAATGTTCATGGAATAACTACTATTTAAGCATTATCTGTAGATACAGAAACTGAACTGTGAGCCGCTAATTAAGAGCGACCGCAAAATTGGCATAAGAATTCTGAATACGGAGCTTTTCGCGTCAGGTTACCGTCGTGCTACTGTAAATATATTGCGACGTTTGACCGTCGATTCGTGGATTCATACAGATCATGGTGGTTCACACATGCTGATTTGAATATCAGCGCCCCCGGAAATCGATTACTTGCACATTCTTACCACTTCCACTTTTCTCCACTACCATCAGATTCCCAGTATGTTAATAGCCGATATGCAACTTGCCAGCAACTGTACCAATAATAACTTTAACTCTGTAGGGAGAAAATAAATTACTTACTTTGTCCAGCAGAAAATAACCAGCGTTATTGGAACAAATGCATAACTAAATAAATAAACAACAAATAAGTTATAGCTGCAACTCATAAACCTATTCCACCGACTCCTACTATTACCCACCGCGTAATGTAATGTCATATTTAAGGTAAATTTACAATCCAACAATAAAATTCTGTATTCATCACATCAGCCAGCATTATTAACTGATGCCTAATGTCTATAAAATCGAATTTTGAACGTAAAAGAAGAGGGCAGCCGTGCGAAAATTTTTGTTCCTTGTAGGTCCGATTGTAGTAAAAAATGAACCGTTGGAACTAAACACGCGAAATTTGGCAATAATGTATTTCATAAATACGTAACTAAATATTATATACGATCTCGTTTGCGCGCCAAAAATTCTAAACAGGGTGACGATGCGAAACTTTGAAGTTACATCCGACAAATTTAACCTAGTCAGAACCTGAAATTAGGGCCGCCGAGAGCGGGTTTGGGCCCCCGTGGAAAAATATTTTTGTTCCACCATGCAAGGGCGAGCCGGCCGAAAAAAAGTCGCAAAGACACTCTCGGATGCACAGTGGCTTGGGGTTGATCTGAAAGGGTTAATTTGTACAGGCGACAAATAATACCGCCGAGAAAGACAAAAACATACGCAACACAGTCAAGCCCTGACTGCCGGTCCCCGGTAATTTGTATCGGTTTCCAACCCCTCGGCCCCCCGTCCCCGTCCCAATCCCCGTCCCCGTCTCGTCGGCACTGCCTAAAATTCAAGTAATAATATACCCGATCTCTTGAAAATCCGTCAACTGATTCTAAATTTTACATGGGGACACCGGCAACATGGCGACGTCTTTCGTTCTTCGTTTTTCTTTTATTTTATTTAACGACGGTGTCTATTACTAAGACCATACGAGTACAGCGTCGTTGGAAGATCATTGAAATAGTCTCGAGAACCGAGCATTGGTTCAATGAAACGAAATGAAAATACGCAGTACTCGAAGAAACGCCTCTCCCAGTGCCACTCTGTCCACCATAATACCCATATGGACTGGCCCGAAATCGAATGCGGGTCTCCGTGGTGACAGGCTGGAAACGTGGAGATCCCACTTTTGCATTTGCTATCTTTAACGACGGAAATGGTTTACAAACTCCAACCTTGAAGCCTGTACAACAAGTGGGCTTTGCACCAGAGTTCCCTGCCCCCGAGGCAGCCTGTCAGTAAGATGTCAACAAGCTAAGCACACTGCATCAAGGTTGAGCCTATGAAATTCTGACGCATTGACGCCAACGCGGTCACTTACGTACAGGGAACCCACTAATATTGAAGTTGTCATACCCACAGTTCTTAAAACAAGCCACGACTACTTCTATTCAGCACTACCCGGTTCATCGTATATGCTTTTACTATCATCTTGTTCGCCACTACGTAATTAACTAGCATACTACATGGAGTTTTCATTAGCGTCTCCAGGCAAAAATCCTGGCTGTTACCTACAAACAAGTCGAGAAACTCCATTCTGAATTGCCACTTATCCCATCAAACAATTACATGCTGCATAATCGATATAATTAAAACATCACTGTTAAATCCTCAGAATCGGCCACTCCGTTGATTCAGAGTCATTAAATAACAAACAACCAGAGCCACATTCCGGCTGGCAATTGGCTATTCAACCAAATCCTCCTGGATTTCTTTTCGGCCATAAAATTAAATACCGAACAGCTATTTTAAAATGTCACAACCACTCCCTGAACAATTATTGTTAACAATTCATCGTTCAAACCCATACCTTCACACACTAACAGTTGGTTCATCATCTCAGCAACCGATATATCACCGTGAGCATCACCGCTGATTGGAATATTCTGACGCCACGCGTTATTAGGCTACAACAAAAAAAAAAAACATTCAACACAATAGTCACAACGGGGATCAAACTCCGCCCTGTTTCTTGACCAACGTCAGTCCACAGCAAATGACACATTATAACCCGTCAAGCATGCCCGAATGACACACAGCCTGGGGTGCACTTTCACTTGCGTGTGACCCACCCATGTGTAATGCTGGAGCACGCGACGGATCCCACGCTGGTGCTACGGGCTTCTGGGCATAATGATGGGTTTATACACTGTAAAACAAGAAAGAAAGGAAAGCCGCCCGTGAATGACCGGACTGCATTCAAAATCCCACGAGTACCGCACCACAGTGTCAAGACCACCAGCATCTACAACGGTACCATCGGTCCTTAACCGCGGGAGTACAGCCGCAGCGTTACCACTCACGTCCAATCCATTAATAAAGAAATAAACAAAATTGCTCACCATGAAAACTCTTAAGCTCTCCAGTTTTAATGTATTCGGTTCAGGCCACCTGTCTTACTGAGACGCTTAGCACACTTCCCTTTCTATAGAAAGGTGGGCTTAATACATCACGACCACGTGTTTGTGTCTTGCTGTTCCCTGTCACCGACTGGTAAACAAAGTGACGAATTCTCTTACACATTAATATAAACAGCGTGGTACCTGTCCGAAGACGTTGGATCTGTTCAGTCGAACGTTTCATTGCCGAAACTGCTAGATGATTTTTCAAATCATGTCACGTTACATACACTGCAAGCAGCTGGGTGAACTTAATTACGAATTATATTGGCCCAACGAAACATCCACAATACATGAAGATAACTCCGCGTTTGTTTAATTTCTGCAATAAGTTTTTACACGAGAAAGATAGCATGGCACAGCCAACACAACTCTATCCAGTTTACAGCTTACATTTATAACATATTCTGATGTAACAGTCATTTAGCGACGTGCAAGAGAAAACGTATGTTGCAACCAAACGCCCATGCAAAGACGGTAAACAAACAACGCACCTGCAAAATAAGTGTCATCTACACTACAACAGGGGCACTCGGTGGCGCAGTTGGTTGAGGCATTGCGCTACAAGCCGGAAGGTCGCGGGTTCGATTCTCGGTGGTGTCATTGGAATTTTTCATTGGCATAACCCTTCCGGCCGCACTATGGCCCTGGGGTTAACTCAGCCTCTAACAGAAATGAGTACCAGGAATATTTCCTGGGGGGGTAAAGGCGGCCGGTGCGTATGGTTGACAACTTTACCGCCTTCATGTGCCGACTGTCTTGAAATCTGGGAGTCTCAACCTCCTGGAGCCCTCAGGGCCTGTCCAGGCCTGCAAAAGGATTGCTTTACCCTTACGCTACAACAGGTGATGAGCATCATGCATTTCGTATCTGGGGGGAGGGGGAAAAGAAATTATCCCGGAAGTTTATGTAGGGCAGACGCTATTAGGTTCCCTGGAAATGGATATAAGCGTAAATGGTCCAAAATCACAACCAGTGTGGAAACGTACACATTTCGTAACAATTCTGGCACGCTCGCAGCCTCTTACCGGAAAAACGAAAGACGTTGGAAGAAAGTGTACTGGGCGTGAACGATCTCATTTATCTTTACAACTTTCCTTCGAAACATTTTTGTCCTTGTCGTGATGGCGTACTCAGAAATGGAGGTATAACTGCACTTGGTACTAGATAAGGTAAATGGTGACCTACATGCTTAAACAGCTTTACTCCGTGGGAAATGCCTCCGGTATTCATGGCTTTGGAGGCTTGGAGAGCTCAGGAGACGGGCTGGTCACTTGTAACAAGAGGAAAATCCCTTGCCCCTTTCGCCTCCTGGCTGACAGGCTGTGTACTAGTGACAATTCCTACTATCCCGATGCCTCAACTGAACTTGTGCTGTTAAATTTTGGTCACTACCGTCGACATGTAGGCATGAACAACGCAAACAGAAGCCTACAGCTTGTAAGCCAGAGTGGTCGATATTTGTACCATGCCCAAACAAGCAGTAACATTAAAATAACATCCGAATTCCCTACAGCCTGCTTCGAGTCCCATTGAGGATACTACAGGTGGCGTAGTCAGGCACATCTAAAAACAGAGTGCGGTATCTTGGACTATTTAACGAGGACGTGGGCTATAACCCGTATCGTGAGACATTTGATTAATAAGGAAAGCCTGCACAGTGGGTATGTCAAACACGAACATCTTAATCAATATACCTTTAACTACCATTAACAAATTTCCACAAATAACTTACCGGTGTTAGCGTGAAGAAAATCCTGTTCGCGCCAATTTTGGTTCTAACCTGCCACAACTGAATGCGGCAGCAGGAAGTATTTGTTTGTTTGTCCCTTGGTCCATACAACACTGTCTAGCTCCAATCGTTTTGCAAGAAGGGAAACAATTCTCCGTTATTCTGGATTTGTTGCACGGGGACACACTAAAGACTGGGCACATCGATTTTACCAGGTAAACGCGTCTTAAAAAGAACCTAAAATCACATGCACTATTCTGCTTCATGCCCCGTTTATGCATTTTCATTGGATTGTGGGTGGGAACATTATTATTTTCACAGCTTTAAATGATTCCGTGACATAAGCGTTCCAGTTACGGATGTGCTGGGTTCTCAAACCCTTTGACTATTCGGTTCGTTGTCGCTAAGCGATTCATTGACGTACTGGACACCTTCCCCCCACCCCCCCCCCCCCCCCCCCCCCCTCTTTACCCACACCACAAACACAACAACCACC
>Ga0123357_10002600_pt1 | contig 20282 bp, 18 predicted proteins | sample TergutEmb28metaG_FD_89873 | JGI IMG/M metagenome (GOLD analysis project Ga0123357, IMG submission 89873) | Embiratermes neotenicus P4 segment gut microbial communities from Petit-Saut dam, French Guiana - Emb289 P4 | ecosystem: Host-associated > Arthropoda: Insects > Digestive system > Gut ... | reverse complement strand
TAAGCATGGGGAAGGGGGGGGAGCAAATTTCCCGGATTTTATAAGCACGGGGGGGGGAGGGGCGAAACCCCCCCCCCCCCTCAAATATTAGACACTGGTCAAACCTTTCTAGAATTTTTTTTTTTTTGAACTACGCACAAGAATATTAAAAGGTTAGTATCAGTCAGCTATGAGTCTGCTGTATGTAGAAAATCTTTTCAGACGCTTTTCACGGCCGTGCCGCTCTGTACGCAGGCAACCTGAATATTCGTTCTACACGCAAATTGTGTGTGCCTCACCAGTGACTTGCGCGAGCAGCGTTGTGGTCACCCCTGTTTTATCCTTTATTTCCTAACAATCGACCCATGCTCTGTGCCTCACAGAACTCAGTACAGTGATTGTTGCTATAATAATGTGTCTAACCAAATGTGGGTATAAGGCTGTCAGTCTGCACTAAGAACTTCCCAGATCCGCAATCAGGACCGCTGCCACACAGGCGGACCAAGCGGTCGCATCGCGTGGCATATTTTGTATTCTTTGTTTGTGTTATATGCAGATAAATTTCTGCTGCAGTTTGATTCATATCGTGGCGATTAATCAGCAGTCATATGGGCATGTTACATATCAGTGTAAATAAATCTGGTGCTTGTGGTGGACAGGAGAATTTCTTACAGGGTTCTGGTAGGGAAGTCTAACGGAACGAAACAACTTAGAAGGCCTAGGCGTAGATGGTAGCATAATATTAAAGTTTAGTAAGTTAGTTTTTAAACATTTATGACCAATTTTGTCACGCTGTGTTATTATTTTGAGGGCTGTTTAGCAAAGTTGAGCACTTTAGAGAATGTAACATTTTTAATCGAACAATGACTTCTCGTCGTCAGGGACAAAACTATGCATGTTCCGGCTCCGATTAATTTAATGCAGACAGCGCTGAAGACTAAGAGAAGACTTCGCAATTTAACCAAAACTTATTTAAGGCAAAATGCTACTAATTCATTCAGTAACACCAGATCAGCAGAAAGGATATTCCAGTGGTGTATAGCCCACTTTTCAATTTCGCGCTGTATAATACGTGTTTCCGTGGCTATTATCACTCTTTTTTTCTCGTCTCCAACGCTTGTCCTTGGAGTTCTGACTGGTAGCAACTTAGGACAACAAAGTCTTTAAACGAAGTGACTACTTGTGTAGTAATTCAAATGCCACGTCTCGTTAGCATAATGAAAAAGAATCGAGACACTTGGCTGAAAATGCTTTGTTCTTTAATTACGGAAAGAAAGACTTAAGAATTGTGAGTTCTGTACTTTTTGGTACGTTAAATAATTTGACCTACAAACATGAAAAAATGTGGGTCTGAAATATGTCAAAACAGATTTCTTGACACGTTATGGCACAATAAATCTTTCTTTTCTCCCCCACTGCATTCACAAAAGCTCTAGAACTCACCCAGTCGCCCAGTCGCCCTGTCGCCCATTCAAGCAGTTCCCTGTTCAGTCTGGGGGGAGGTCGTTTTCATGGGGAGTGAAGTGCCAAGTGCCAGACCTGACCCCTCACCTCCACCTAGTGCCAAGGTTAAGAATGACTGGAGCTGTATCTCCACTCCCCAATATGCCTTAATGGCCTGCACGGAGACAATCTTATTTTACATAACCGTTCCTTTGCTTAGTTACGTCTGCGAAGTTTGAGTTTATCACAGCAGGTCTGTTGAGGATTTCACTATTCTGGGATGTGAAGCCATGCAGATTGGTATATAGGCCAGAATTTTGGATGAGTTTTCTACCTCTATCTTCAAATTACCACCGTATCCCAAAGACGGAGGCAAGAAGCTCCTCCCAATTGTAGACACCTGTGCGCCAATCCACGTGACATTTTACCAGAATGCTGGAATCTTCTGTAAGTCTATGTGTAACATCAAACCTTGATTTTTTTCACGTTATATCAAGCACATAGTTGCGAGTAAGAAATTCACAACATGTAAGCCTACTCCTAACCGAATATTATTAGAATTATAAAATTATTAGAATGGTTTTGACGGGATATATTGCATGCATGGGAGAGAAAATAAATTCATGAAGATGGTTGATTAGAAAACATAAAAACCCGCTGGGAAGAAATAGGCACAGATGGGAGGATAATATTAAAATGGATATCAAGGAAATAGTTTAATAGAGTGTGGATGGGAGTCATCTGTCTCTAGGCACGTACCAGTGGCAGGCTGTTCTGAACACTAATAAATTTTAGGATCTCACAGAATGTGGGAAATTCTTGACTAGGTGAGTGCTTCCTAGCTTCTAAAATAGAGCATTCTTCCATGGTATTACATATACATTTGGTAGGATTGCCTGGACGAGCAATGGGTTCGTAGCAACGCGTCCACCAGTGAAGGGAGAAAGAAACACGGACAAGGAAAACATGACTGTCAATGTACGTAAAACGTAATATTGAGGCTTTTCGCGTTTACCATTTTTGTCGTGGACAAGCAAAAGTGTTACATATTCTGAATGTGAGTGTGTAGCTTTAGTTATCCAGCATACAAAGCGCATGTACCATATATCCGCCATCTGTGGCCTGTCCAGCTGTACTGTACAATATTTTTCAAGATTATGTCACAAACGGAAAGACTTTCGGAAAAACGTTATTGAACATACAATGTGTGTTTTGATTTTCTCTAACCTTTGTATGCAATATTTCTCATTCTCTAAATAATTCAGCCAAATACTATTGCAAATATACCTAGGGCGTCATGTGAAGCACCCGTTATTCTTGTAGAATTTTGAACGGAAAAAATTCGTACAACCATCCTGGCCATCTCATGAACTAAGGCCTTGGCCCAATGTCAGGATAGTGGATTTTGGATTTTGGATTTCTTATCGACAAAATTGCACTAGGACAGCAATTGCCAGATTACTTCCGTTTTCCTGCCAGCATTATTAAACACACACTCATTAGTCATAATTCATTCTTTTACCATCAAAGCTACAATCTTAGCCAGTGAAAACAAATTTCAATGAAACACCAATAAAACAAGATAAGCAATTACATAATTGTTAAGTGACTTCGAGGCGCTTTCGCGTAACCATTGTAGTAGTGGTACAGCAATAATTATTACGTATTCTGAATGCATGTCTGTATTCTTGCCTTCGGTATCCAACATGCAACGCGCATGCACTATGTTGTCATCTGTAGCCTGTCTGGCTGTCCAGTATTTTCCCACGTTGCGTCACAAAAACCGATTTTTGGAAAAAAAAAGTTATTTAACATGAAGTGTGTGTTTTGATTTACTGTATTTACAACTTTTGTCCGAAACATTCCTTATTCTAGAAGATTTCAGCGATAAACCATCATAAATGCACACACGTGCTCGTATAAAGTACCCGTTATTCTTTAAAGATATTAATGAAACTTGAGTTTCCTTGGCAGATTTTCGAAAATTCTTCATATATCAAATTTTACGAAAATCTGTTTAGTGGGAGACAAACTGTTACATCTGAACGGGCAGGCGGTCATGTGAACAGACAGAGAGACAGAGAGATAGAAATGACGATGCTAAAAGTCGATCTTCGCAATTTTGAGGACGTGCCTAAAAGCCCAATGTAGAGATTGCACAATGTACCAAATTTTCGGTAGCTACGCAGCTGCAAATTAGAGAAGATTGCAGTGTTCATCGACACCTCTTTGCGAACCTTAAATCTAGCACAGTCAGTTGCGTAGTTTTATTAATTTGTCACCACTTGTATCTGTTTTAATTTGCTGTCGAGATTTGCAGGCAAGGAGCGTTGTTTTTTGAAGCTGGCCTTGGATTTAAAACTGTCGGTTTGAACAAGTGAAGCTTTAAATTCTGTCTTCTTTAAACAGAGAAATTTTATACCTGTGACAATGGTCTGTTTTATTGTTGTTGACTGTGTGCACTGAATAGGGAGACAATAATGCTGTTTCTGTGGTTGAACATGTGATATTGCATTAATCTTTTTTGTTTAACTCACAGCACTTCTTGGCGAACCTTAAATCTCGCACAATGAGTTGCGTAATTTTATTAATTTGTCACTAGTTTGTATTTGTTTTAATTTGCCGTCGAGATTTGCAAACAAGGGATTTTGTCTTTTGATGCTGGACTTGGGTTGCAAGCTGTCGGTTTTAACAAGCAAGGAAAAACTGTTTGTTACACAGAAGCTCTAAACTCTGTCTTCTTTAGACAGAGTAATTTTATACCTGTAAAAAATTCTGTTTGATTGTTGCTGAATGTATGTACTGAGTAGCGAGACAATAATGCTCTTTCAATGGTTCAACGTGTTATCTTGCATAAATCTTTTGTTTGTTTGACTTACAACAATGATTTCCACACAAGTGACAAGTTTAAAAAATTACACCTTTGTTGCTCTGTTTCTGAGCGTGGAAGAAAACATCTCAGCCCCACTAATCGAAGCTTATACAGTTGTCAGTCAGTGGCAGTTAGAGGTTTCGTTCGGAGGTGCATTGGCAGAAAACTCTTTTCATAGTACTTCAGTTATCAAGTTTACAAATAGTCTAAGAATTACAGTCAGGATCCAGAGGTGTAAATGGCGTCTTCAGTTGAAAGTCTTTATGCATTAGGTTATCCAAAACCAGCAAAAACAGAGGAAGATCCAACCGTGGATAACGCCACTTTAAAAGACGCTACAACGGGCCTGCTTCGGTTATTAGAGAGAACAGGATATCAGCTGATACAGATTAATGGGCAGCGTCTATATGGGGGACCACCACCTAACTGGAAGGGGCCACAACCACCTAGAGGAAGTGAAATATTCGTAGGGAAGATTCCACGCAATTGTTTCGAGGATGAAATCGTCCCAGTTTTTGAGAAGATTGGCCAGATCTATGAAATGCGACTGATGATGGATTTTAGTGGGTCTAACCGCGGGTTTGGCTTTGTGATGTACTTATCGCCCGAAATTGCGACCCTTGCTATTAATACACTGAATAATTATGAGATCAGAGAAGGTCGACGAATTGGAGTCGTAAGATCCGCTAACAACTGCAGGCTTAGCATCGGAAATATTCCTTCTGATAAAAATGAAGAAGACATCAAATCTGTGAGTACTGCATTTACTAGTGAAAATATAATTTAACAAAATATTATAAGGAATGGGGGCTAATAGTAGTACGCTCTTTCCAAGCTTTGAACCAGCACATAGCAATGCAATATATACAAACCAATTTCTGTCATTGTGTGATTGGAATTTTTTTGGTTTATTTTCCATGATTATGATAAAGATTTCTTTTATTTCCTTCTTTTCACCCCTACTGACTATCTGTTGAAGTATGAAAAGAGTTTCGAAAATATACATAAAGATTATTCGACGCACTAATTGTAAACATGCATAACATGGTAAACATAATATCCAGGAAATGTTATTGATAAAAGTGTAGCATTCAATTGTTTAAATAACCCACAAATGAGAATTTTCCTAGGCAATAACGCCGTTCTTTGAAGAATCATCTTAGGGCCGGCAAATGAGAGGTACCATCTCCATATAGCACTTACGCAAAGGTTATACGTTCATAAGGGCAAACATTGGAATATTTAGGACACTATTTTGAAGAACTTTTTCTTGCAGAACTTACATGTTGCCCTGCCAGGTGCCAGAAATACTAATGAGTAATAGAATATATAAATAAATATTGTTGTCAGTCGACACAACTTTGTATTCAGGGGGAATAAAGACCTTTATTCTTCCTGAACACAATGTTGTGTCGACTGACAGAAATATTTATTTTTATGTAATAACAAAACGTCGACGTGTACCTCAAGTAATCAAAATATTAGTGTACAAGCACCAAGTCAAAGACCAATTTTAAAGAAGAGCAGAATTTTAAATCATAGTAATATTTATTCAGACATTCTCGTCATTAATATAAGCTTCTTATACGTAACAAGACAGTCGAGGTACGTATAACGTAACATAGAGGAGCGTTCGTGCAACCAATGTTGCAGTGGAAAAGCAATAAATATTGCGTATTCTGAGAGTGTGCTTTAGCCTTAGGCATCCAGCATGAAATGCGAAGGCGCCATATTGTCATCTGTGGCCTGCCCAGACCCGCAGTATTTTTCCACATTATCTCATATAGGTATGATTTTCGAAGAATAAAATTTACTGAACATAAAATGTGTGTTTTGATTTTATCTACAAATTTGTTTGAAACATTTCTCATTCAAAGAATAACTGAGCTAGATATGATAAAGTACCCATTATTCTTATCAGATTTTAACGATACTCGATTTTTCTCGACAGATGTTCGAAAAATAATCAAATATCAATTATCATGAAAATCCGTCCAATGGAACCGAGTTGTTCTATGAGAACTGATGCAGACCGTAAGACAAGACGAAGCTAGTAGTCGCTTTTCGCAATTTTGCGAACGCGCCTAAAATCGGAGTTATTTATGTCTGTTTCTAGTTGTTTGATTTTATTTCATCGGGAATAAAATGTATTGTATTACTTGTTAGTTGCTACTCCGTCATTTTTGACGACTAAACGCAGTACCAATAATTGATAAGTGGATCCCTGTCACCATGGCATGCCGCGTTCTCAGGCTGCGGATGGAGAAACGGCCTCAAATATGGAGGCTAGCTGCGAATGTATTGAATAAGCAGTCGCGGACCGCCGACAAGGGGCGGTCCTCCAGCTTGGGGATTGGGCGAGATACTACAAATTTCTCAATCATGAAAGCTTGCAGAGTTACGAAACATAAATAGATGCCTCGGACCTGGACTGATCCTCTGGTATGACCTAAGCAACGGAAAAGGGACGTTAGATTCGATACATGGAATTTCAGGAGCCTGGGGGTGAGGGTCACTTACAACAACAGTCAGGGAATTAGCAAGGTACAACTTAGATTTAGTGGGTGTAGAGGAAGTTCGGTGGGACAAAGGGGGCATGGTAAGAGAAGGGGATTGTATTATTTTGTATTTCAAAGGAAATGAAAATCATCAGTTGGACAAGATTTTTGTACACCACAAATTAGTATCAACAGTTCAGTGGGCAGAGTTTGTTAGTGATAGTATGTCATATATATTTCTGAGAGGTCGCTGATGCAATATCATTGTTTTGAATGTTCGTGCATCAAGTGAGGAGAAAAGTGATGATTCAAAATACAGTTTTATGAGGAACTAGAGCAGGTTTTTGATCATTTTCCTACGTACAATGTGAAAATTTTAGTAGGAGATTTGAATGCAAAAGTGGGTAGAGAGAATATTTTCAAACCGACAATTGGGAATGTTAGTCTACATCAGGTTATTAATGATAATGATGATATAATAGTAAACTTTGTCACATCAAAAAACCTAGTTGTTAAAAGGCCGATGTTCCCGCCCCAAAACATTCATAAGTACACCTGGACCTCTCCTGATGGGAAGACTCACAAACAGACTGATCACATATTGATAGACATTCGAGTACAATGTACTGTTGGAGGAATTTTTTTTTATTTAAGTAAGGCCTTTGACTGTGTAAACCACAAAATCCTACTGTCGAAATTAGAGCACTATGGAATAAGAGGAACATTTGGAGCCTTAATTAATCCTGCCTCATGGAGAGATATCAAAGAGTTGCATTCAAGGATGAAATTAATACCGTTAACCACTCAAACTGGGAACTTGTTAAACATGGGGTACCACAAGGTTCGATTCAAGGCCCTTTATTTTTTTTTTTTATTGTACCTAAATGATTTGCCTACAGTAACAGCTGAAAATGCTAAATTAGTGCTGTATGCTGATGATACCAGTTTCATAATTACCAAACCCAGTCCTATAGAATTTGCTGATAAATTAAATAAATTTGTGACTAATGTAAATGAATGGTATATGAATAATTTGCCATTTTTAAATTTTAACAAAACTACTTACTTGCAATTTTGAACAAAGAACAGCCAAAAATTAAGTTCAAACATTAAATGGCTGAATAACCAAATTACCAACAGCACAATCACAACATTTCTCGGCTTAACTATTTGGGCCTAAGAGGGATGAGGTAATAAGGGAGTGGAGAAAACTTTATAATTAGGAGCTTAATGATCTGTATTCCTCACCCAATATAGTTTGGGTGATCAAATCGAGAAGAATGAGATGGGCAGGGAATGTAGCACGTATAAGAGAGCAGAGGCATATACAGGGTATTTGGTGGGAATTCTGAGGGAAAGTGACACCTTGGAAGACAAAGGTGTAGATAGAAGGATAATATTAAGATGGATATTCAGGAAGTGGGATGTGGAGAATGGACTGGCTCGATCTGGTGCAGGATAGGGAGAGATGGCGGGCACTTGGGAATGCAGTAATGAACCTTCGGGTTCCATAAAATGTGGGGGAATTTCTTTACTAGCTGAGAACCGGTTAGCTTCTCAAGAAGGATTCTATTCCTTGGAGTGAGTAAGTAAATGAAGTACTACTACATATTTCTCAAATTAATTGGTATTTAAATTGTGACTATGTGGATTTCCTTTATGTACAGGCACTGGGTAGTATCACAGAGGGGGTTATGAAGGTGTGGTTCCCCAAGAAAAGCAGATCTTCCACCAAGCACTGTTTCCTGAATTCCAGTGTACAGAATGCCGTTGTTGAATACGACTCCCACAGATCCGCTGCACTGGCCAGGAGGCGCCTGATTCCAAACAAAGTTGTACTGTGGGGAAAGGAGATAACTGTGGATTGGGCCACACCACAGCGTTTCCGCCAGGTAAGCTCCCCCTTTCCAATCACAAAGTCACAAATAATTTTCTAAGAAATGCAGGAACATACCGCTTATAGGGGATTTCAAATTATAATGCCCTGACCATGCCTCTTAAAGCATAAGTGAACAGACTTTTGGACTCAGGAGTGATCTGCTCTGAAGACAGAAAATCTTTTGGGATTTACCATAGTACATAACGTAGTGATATTAGGTCAACTAAGCAAGCAATGTAAAATAGCATAATAACATAAAAAATATAAAAGTACAATTGTTTCATTTATTAAAAATTAATCTTTTCAAACTGAAACAATTTGCCATAATTTAAAGGTGTTTTTCATTAAACTTTCTACTGTGAAGTTCACACAGAACACTGCATATCTTGCCATAACTTGCTGAAAGAGGGTTTGTAGTTGCTTAGGCACACAAGAATGCAGAATTTTAAATGTTCGTCAGTCAGACGATTTTGGTAGCTTGATTTAATTATCTTCGTCTTCGTCTTTGCAGAGGTAGGTTGATCCGAACAATGCTGTCAAACAAATAGCTATTGATGGTACTGAGGCAGCAAATAAATTCTAATAGACACCAAAAAGCGGTCGTGATTGACCAAACAACTGGCCACCCCTGTCAGGCCTGGCTTTTGCAGAGTAATATACTGAAACCTCTGTAGTTGTGGAAAGACTTCTAAAGGTTAACATTTCAGTCTGACATGTTTATATCTTTGCTTGGAAACATGGTTACAAAATTTGACAGGACTAATAAGTGGAGTTGGATTTAAACGTAATGTAATAATCCTGTGTAACAAAATGTGACAGCCTCATACCTCAAATAATAGATACATTTTTTCAAAATTATAGAAACAGAGATAATAAGACATAACATCCACTTGGCCACCATCACTGCTTAAATTCTACAATTCTACTGGGAAGCACCAATTTCAATAATTTTAATAATTTCAATAACTTATAATCCACATTATTATGATAATGACTATAATTATTCTTCAACTTTTAATACATTGCTATTATTTATATTTATTTTGTACCCAACAATTTTCAACTCATATATATATATATATATATATATATATATGATATACAATTTGAGACCTTGACGCAAGTCATAGTAAAACTGCACAAGATGTAACACATGCATAACCTTTCCTTTGTATCCTACTGCCCGATGATTGCTGTTTAATAGGTGAGCTGAAATGTGTGGCTTAATAAATTTCAACTTAATGTACGAAGATAGTTGTGACTGATGATGCTGTCCTGACCTTTCCATAATGAAGTCCTTGTTGTTATAATAATAACCATCATTTTATGGTTGTGTCATATATAACCATCACTATGAAGCAGGGTCCTTCTTCAGGAGTGAATAATTCCTCAGCTAGTAAAGAATTCCAGGCATTTTATTGAACCTGATGGTTTAATACCATGTGTCTACAGACGGCCTCCACCGGTCCCAATCTGCAGCCAATTGAATCCAGTACATACTCTTCCATCCTAGTGATTTAACATTTATTTTAATTCTTCTCTCCTATCTACACTTTGGTCTTTGAAACGGTCTCGTTTCAGATTTCCTTACCTAAACCCTTCTTGTTCACTACTTATCTCTTCGTGGTTGCATTATGTGAAATCGAACTATGGTGATACGCCGTGGGAAAAGAGTGCACTTCGTATGGGGAACGTAACCTTGCAAACATTGAAAAGTAATGGGGACGTGTGAAAAATTCTCAGGAGTGACAACATTTTGGACTCATGCTTTTCTTATCAGACACGGAGGTTATAGTTCGGTGTCATAACCTGTGTTATAAAGACGGCCCTTGTATTGCTTCTGTATTATGTCTGATAGCCTTAAGATCCGGTACGGACAGGGTCAACCGGGGTATCTTACGTCATTATATTCGATTGCGGCGGGTAAAGAGCGATCAACACGCAATTGGTAGGGTTGCCAATAGTACCATTCTGAGTACATAAAAAACCGATACTTATTGGCGAGATTCATTTGTGCATTAATAGTGTGAAATATCGGAGATTTTCTTTCTTTGTTAGATAGCATTTTATTCAACAAATAAGACGAAAGGGTTGTTTATATATATTGAATGAACGAAGGAACTCAGCTTCACAAGTTGGAGGTGTTAGCAGTGATGTGTTAGCTCAATTGTCGGAAGGAGGGGGAGGGGGTTTTCTGCACGAGAAGCTGTACAGTGATCAGGTTTGACTTGGTTAGTGGCAGTGGTTAAAAATGAATGAGGGCTACAAAGAGAATAATGAATTCTGTATTTACCGATCCCCACTTTCTACTAGGTACGCATCAACGGAGATGCGGTACAATTTTAGTGAAATGAAGAAATTTTCTACCTGGCGCTTGCTGTGGGTGTACCTTGCTAAAGCACAGAAGGTATGATTAAGATTTCTTTTTTATTACTTAAACAAAAATTGCCAACTATGTTTGGCGTCGGGAAAGTTGGATGTTCCGAGTATTTTTTTATTCTGGAATATTCTTTATGATTGAAATTTTGTTTGTAATATTTACGTAATAATTACGATGTAACTATTTGAAGCACAAATTTCACGTAATAGGTATGAAACAAATGGAAAATGTACGTATAACGTAACATTGAGTAGCGGTGGGTTCTTTGCATCCGGGAGTCAGCTCAGGTAGTCACACAATTTAAGTCACTGGGGTCACACGTTTTGTTGTTGTTCTCAGTCTGTACGCATATTATAGAATGTTATTACTGTTAGTAAGGTGTGCTGTTGTATTTATTTCTTAAACTTAATATATGTTTACGATTTGTTTTCGTTAAATTTATCCATCGTACATAACCTCAAAGTTTAAGCCCTACGAAAGGTTTTGCAATTTCTCAGGCGCCATAATATGATGTAGGTATAATCACGAGCACAGAAATAAGTCTTAAATATTATGATTGTGTTTTTGCCTTAATTATTCTTAGTGAAAAGTGCATGAACGTCAATATTTCGTCCGGCCGAAAGCAATAAGTATTAAATATTATTACTCCACGTATTTGTGGTTTAAATCTTATCTTCTTCGCGCCGTGTTGTGTTCGATGATGATGATGATGATGGCCCGTCTTGCTATGCTGTATTTTTCGTATCTCATAAACGTCACTATTTCGAAATGAAGATTGGTGTGACATGTGTATTTTGATTTTCCCTACAACTGTTATCCACTACTTCATTTCTGGAATAAATCAGCGAGATATTATGAAAGCATATAGGTTTTTATGTAATGTGCCTGATATTTTTTCTGGATTTCAACAAGCATGAATTGTTTTGGTCATATTTGAAGAAAAATCCCCAATATAAAATTTCCTCAAAATCTATTAAGTGGGAGTTGAGTTGTTCTATGTGGGTGGACAGGCAGATGGACAGATATGACAAAGCCATTAGTCATTTTTCAAAACTTTGCGAATACACCCAAAACAGAGTAACTGTGTCACATTAAGCACACTGTGTCACCATTTCAAGTCCTGCAGTTTAATGTGGTATAGGATAACAACCACTGTTTATGCTGAGAATTGTAGCAGACATATAAGTACATGTTGGCTTCATGTAGGTTTCTAATGTTAAAACAGGTGGACTGTATTGTGACCACATAATTTTAAAGGGTCAGTTGTTTGAATGATAATTTCCATTTAACCTGGATAAAAGCCATCCTGGCTCAGGTTTATGCCATTTTTCTTGGTCCTTTCTGGCAAGTGCAATTGAAAGCATCACTCATCAAACCAAGAAAAACACAGATGAGCCACAAAACTATAATGTGAAGGTGTGGACTGGGTTAAATTATCTCAGGATGTGCTGCAGTGGCAGTGGGGTTCAATAAAATCAAGATCTTCGTGTATCTTAAAATTCAAGCCTTCTGGAATGTTATGCCATGTGGGCGACTAAGTGGTTGCTGACGTTTCAAAAGGATCATAGTACCTTCACATTTAGGGTCAAGCAGACCAAGAACACTTTTTTCTTCTTTTGGTTGATCCTTTGAAATGTTGGTAATTTTTTAACAGCTGATACATGTTAACATCTCAGGAAGACCTGAAGTTTCATCAGCACTGATGTGAGAATTTCAAGAATCGCATTTTTGTACCTGATTGAATACCAGTAAATTTTTTAAAGGAAGAACATGTCAAGCTATCTGGGGAGTGTAGTCTTATCCAGGGCTTTGGCATTTAATGTTAGCTAGCTACATGTAGTGTAATATAATATAATATTAAAAAAGGTAAAGTGCACCTTTGTACAGACACTGAGACTCTGTACAGGCCATACAGCCCATAGGGGGAGTAGTGGTGTAGCTCTACTCTTTCTTGACCATGGCACTAGAAGGGGGTGAGGGGTCATCATCATGCTCCGGTCGCTCTTTACCCCCGGGAAAGACCCGGTACCCATTGTACAGGAGGCTGGGTGGGCCCCAGGGTCGGTATGGACAGGTGCAGAAAATCTCGTCCCCACTGGGATTCGATCCCCGGACCGTCCAGCCCATAGCCAGTCGCTAAACTGACTATGCTACCCGGCCCACATAATATAATATAATGTGCTTATAAAATACCTGTAACAACCAACTATGCATTTATATTACTTGTCTTTTGGGATGTGCTGCTGCATAGTCATGCTGCCTTGTACTGGATTTCAGTAATCATCATAGTTACCGTAGTGATGATGTCAAATATGAACTGTCATGTACAGTAAATTTGCATTATGCAGGACCACTGGGTTGCTGGATATTGTAGTTCTTCAGATATTTCAACTCCTTACCTGGCAACTTCATGGTCAGACCTAATTACCTAATTTTTCACTTGATATTGTTTCCTGCTTTTCTCTGTGTTACTTTCTGTTCATTTATTATCACTACTTATGTCACAGTGTGTGTACTGAATCTCAAGACCTAACAGGTGACCCAATAATTAGGTGCTGAACTCTCAGAATTGGTGCTGGATGGTGCCAGTTGATGTAAGAGTGGTATGTAATGGACCTCTTGGCCAGCTGGCACTTGATAGATCTTGCTAGATATCACAGCTTTTAGGCCTGCTATACGTACACTTCACTTGCATCAGAGCAGTACCACTTCAGCATTTATGCAACCAATGAATGCTCTGGTTTCTTTTAAATAAGTGCCTACATATTTCCTACACAGTGAGAAGATTATGCCTGCTATACTTAATTTTGTTCAGTGTTCTCATTTATGGAATGTAACTGCAATTTTCTTTGTGTTGTAATCCTTGCAATGTTTTTACTCACTGGACAGGTAGTGACAAAGAGTGTGATAAAATTCTGTAAAAAGTGAAGTTGTTTTTCACTTTTGATGAAGTACAGGTGCTAGTCTCATTGTCAGAGATGTGGTGGTGTTGTGGTGGTGGTGGTGGTGGTGGTGGTGGTGGTGGTGGTGATGGTGGCAGCGGCGGCGGCGGCAGTGGTGGTGGTGGTGGTGGTGGTGGTGGTGGTGCTGGTAGTGGTGGTTAACAGAGTGATATCCTGGAAGGAGACTTTTGTGTCTGTTATGGCCAGTGGAACTGAAACTCATTAACAAAAGAAACTTGTTAGTGCTCTAAAGGATGTGTATACTCATTTTAAGTGAACTATACTGATATGGGTTTGGGGTTGTCAGGATTTGATAACCTGTGCTCTAGAAACTGTGTCCTGGGTGGATTAGGTGGACCCACTGTGTGTGTGTGTGTGTGTTGTCTACTTATCTCTCCAGCTGTCATCACAGTCAGCAATTATGATCTGCAGTCCTGCTACTTGGAGCTGTTTCTGTAGTGAATGCAGGAATTTTTTGACTAGTCAGAACTGAGAGCAGTTCTTGAGTATATTTTTTAAGAAAATTATATGGGAACTCTTGCATACAAACAGCAGTTAACAATGGACGAAGACATCCTGTAGGCCCTACTAAAGTCCAGGGATGACTGAATTGACATATTAATAGATAAAGTATCATCTGTATAATTACATTCCTTTATCACTTCCAGCAAAGTAATTTCTCACTGAGTTGAAATCTGCTATTGAACCAGCTGAATGTATGGTGCTACCCAGTTGTGCCAAGAATTATTCTTTTGTTGTGGAAGACTCAGCTGAAGTATGTAGTGTATGTCTGGAGCAATGGTCAAGTTGCAGTTTAGTTCTTTGCCATTTACTTTAATGAGGGCATTTCAGCTAAGTTACCCATGAAATTTAACTGGCTGTTGTTTCAAACTGCTTCAAACATGATACAGGCACAGTTCACCATTTCCTTTGGAACTTGATCACTTTTGTTTGTCTGTCCTGAAGAGGGTAGTATACTCCAATGATGGTTCTACAGCTCAGATTCAAAATCAGAAATATTTTCTAAACCTCACATTACACCAGAAGGTCTTTGGGCTTCCAGCAGGCAGAGGAAAATTGTATGTGATGTCCTTGGTGTAACTCTTAAAAAACATGAGCCACTTTGTGCATTGACCTTATTCAAACTTAATTGTCACTCCAAAACAGCTTATTAATTGGGTGTGTAATTTAACAAACATATAAATTGCTTGCAACAGAAGAATGATACATTTAAAATTTATTAGATTGTCTACAGCCAGCCCAGTCATTGAAACCCAGAAAGTGTCATCTCTTTGCCAGTTAGGTGTGGTGTTTTTGTAGCAAGAACATTTTCTTTCTTGTCAGGATTTACGGCGTGTCTGTAACATCTGACTTGAAAACATTACTAGGCTTGTCACTTTGATTCTGTGGTGCCTTTTGGTGTATAGGTCATGTGCTGATTCTAGATGAGAACTTATTATTTACTTACTTAATTACTTACTTATTTACTTGCTTGCTTGCTTACTTACTTACTTACTTACTTACTTACTTACTCACTCCATGGAGCAGAGTCCTTCTTGAGAAGCTAATCAGTTTTCAGCTATCAAGAAATTCCCCGCATTTTATGGAACCTGAAGGTTCATTACCACATTCACAAGTGCCCACCACCTGTCCCTATCGTGAACCAGCTCAATCCACTCAATACCCTCACATCCCACTTTCTAAGATCCATCGTAATATTATCCCCACATCTATGCCTGGTTCTCCCAAATGGTCTTTTTCACTCAGCTTTCTCCACCAAAACCCTGTATATGCCTCTCCTCCATACATGCTACATGCCTCGTCCATTTCATTCTTCTCGAATTTATCACCCGAACAGTATTGGGTGAGGAGTACAGATCATTAAGCTCCTCATTACGTAGTTTTCTCCAATTCCCTCTTACCACATCCCTCTTAGGCCCAAATATTCGTAACACCCTATTCTCAAACACCCTCATTCTAGATGCGAACACAAATTGAAAATTACTTTCTCTCATCTGTGCAGTTTAGCACCGTCTTTTGTTCATCCTTTCTGCACACATATCCTAAATATTTCTCACAATGACAATGGACTCGGGAACTGCACTGGGTCATACATTGACTGATATTGAGGTCAAATGATGACCTTTTATGGTGAATCAGTCACAGGCATAGCAGTGTAACTAAGTGAAGCACTGTGCAGGTAATCAGCTTGTGTTTAATTGCACAGCGGAATTAATAACTTGTCAGTAGTCTTTTATCCTCCTCTCATTAATGTTTTTTTTATGTGTGCAGAGCAAAAGTATGTAGTTGTTAATTATAATACCGTATAACAGCAGTCAGCAAAATGTGGCCCTGCTGTCTTTGCAGTGTGGCCTGTGATCTAATTTCACAAACATGAAACATAAAGATATGAAATGTGATGAATAATTATTTTATCCATATTCAAACAAAAATATTTTGAAATATGTTCTATTATTGACAGTGAAACATTATTTCTACCAAAATGTGGATAGACATTTCATCTCACATGAACGTGACTATTGCACTGCTTGGCTTCAGTGCTTCTGGATGTAGAAATCTGGAAAGTAATGTTGTTGCTGAACGAAAGTGTGTGGCAGAACAGCATGTTTCTTAAAGTTCTTCTATCGTAGAAGTCTGTATCTTTTGTTCCTGTTGTTGTTTTGTTAATCACCTTATGGGACTAAATGTGAAAGGTCATTGACAGTAGAGACAGAATTAAGGACTTAAACTTTTTACCACCCAAATAATGTCACTGATGACAGGGTATTGCCATTAATGATATGTAAGTACAGAATACAGATATTATTTATAATGTGGCCCACAGGCATTTTATGTCTTGATTTGACCTTCATGTGCAAAAGATTGCTCACCACTGTCTGTAACTTCTGTATACATGATGGTGCCAGATTGAATTTTTTACTATGATATTAAATGGCACATGAAATGTATTTATATTTGATATATTATTATATATTTATATGTTATACGTATTTACAAAACGAAGGTCCACATTTTTAGCTATTCGAAATAAACATGGACATTTACAGTTTTTCTAATAATAAAACTATGTGGCATATTGCTGTACAGAGCTTGTAATCAGTTTTTGAACTTTGAATTAGCTCTTTGGACACATTGGGACCAAAATTATGGCAATTCAAAATTACACCTTTGCCTAAAATTTTATGATTTTGGAAATTTAAAATCACCACTATTTCAGAACAGTTAACATTAACAGCACTTGAAGTGAGTGTGGATACTTTTGTTCATGTGTATCAAGTAACTTCAATTGTCATGAAAACTTTGGGAGGTTGGTTTGTGAACTGTGTTGGTAAGATGTGCAGTGACGTGATATTTGGTAGTGGTGAAACTGTGGTGCAAGTTGCTGTACATTTTGTTTTGTTCTCTTATCATTTAGAGGTAAGTTTTGGATTGGTGTTACTTAGTCATGAAATACTGTGTGTTGAAAATGAATTTAGTCCTGTGATGGATTTAATGTGTGTTAATATTCCTTGAATTTTCAATTATTTTTTTTCTTTCATTGTGTTTCTTACATTTATTGGAAGGAAGAGAATGTAATACATGAAACCAGTACCCTGAATATAGTGTTTTGATCTGGATAAGTTATTACTATTCATCTGGTCATGTTTGTAATTTGGAACTGATGACTGGGTTAAGTTGGAATTAATTTTATGTACTGAAAGTCATAAATATAGGTGATCCTGATCTTTACAGCAAGATGAGAAATTAACTTTCAAGTAATTATGTATTGATAGAGAACTGTTTTTAGTTTACAAAATTAGAACTTTGTTTTATGGTTACTAATTTTTATTTCCTTCTACTTCATTTAATTTAGGCAAGTAACAAAGACTACTCTGAAGCAAAGGTAAATCAGGAGCATATACAAACATCTCCTGCTATTACACAGTACAGTGGTAACAACATACAATGTTACAGTAACAGTAATACTGGGACTCTTTCTTCATGCAATTCCAACACTTGGAGTCTGGAACAAATGATTGATCATCTTATTTACGGCAACTCCAGCACTGACTCAGCTCTTTTACATATGAAGGATCCCTTACAACCTTTGATAGCTGGCCTGCCAAATGTAACTAACATATCAGCTGGTGCCACTTCTGCCATATTAAAACCTCGTGGAATTACTTCGGTGACATTTTCTGCTGTTGATGCAAATGGAGCAGCAGGTGAGCCTGGAACTGAAGCTGTTTCAGGATTTGAAACTGGAGGAACAATAATGTCAGGAATGAGAAATTTTGGAGTTGAGATGGGAAGGAACCCCAGAGCTTATCATCTTTATCAAGGAAACTGCCATAATGGTGATTCATTTGGTCCAGGACAAAAATTTGATTGCTCTGCTGGGTTGCTAAAACCACAAATCAGTAACTACTCAGATGGAGATTATAGACCACAAATGCAAAGGTATTTGCATGGGGCAAACCTGACCCCCATATTTGTCTTAGGTGATGTCAGATCTAATGAGCATGTGGAGGGCACACAACTGTCACTACAAGGAAGAGCTGCTCAGTCTGAACTATTTTATGATCAGACCCTTGGCGCATTCAACAGACTCAAGGTTGGCAGACCTATAAGAGGGTCCGCATTAGGACTGGATAGTATTCCAGCTACTGGCAGCATAAGAGCTGAACTTGCATTACCAAGGAATCAGAATTTTGTTGCCCAGAAGTTTTTACAGGAATCAAAATGTGATGAAAATTTGTCACCAGTCAGTTGCATTGGAGGTATGAACATGCGGGCTGGAGAGGATCGGGCTTTGTCATTTGGACATTGTATGCCAAATATAAAATGTCATGGTGCATCAGGTAATGTTGCAGCAAACATGTGTAATGCAACTTCTTGGAAAGGGAAATGGAATGTCAGGAAAGAATCATCGCCTGCTTTAGACTCGCACATTACTGTGTTAATGAACTGTAAAAAAACAGATGTGCCTGTTTCATCCTTTGGAGGAAAACAAGAAGTTTTACCAAAGTCACATGTGAGCAGTACCTTACGAGCACCCATAGCTAGGTCTGGTGTTTTCAAAAGAAATGCAGCTACTGGCATACAGTACCATACCAGTAATTTTAACAAGGCTCCAGGAAGTGCAGTTGACCTGGCTGGAAGGTACTGTTATGTTAACCAACCAAGCAAAATGCTTTAGGATCCTCGTTTCATGAAATCATTCTAAATGGATTTAAGGTATTCCAGCACTGTATTTGACATCAAGTATTTGTTGAGTTTTTTTGCAGCTTCTGTTGTCATGTATCACATCAAAGAAAAACAAAAAGGGGCAGTTTTTGACATAACTTTAATAATACAGTTTTGGGTACTGGTGCAACATATTGTGTAAGTATTGAGGTGTTAAAAATCATTATATTTAAGTGTAACTTTGTTCAGATAGGATTGTAGTAATTTTTCCCTTATCCAAAAGGTCAGTAAGAGATTGATAATACTGCATCGTCTTTAATTTTTTGGCATCTGTTTGTAGGGTGAATGAAGTTTCAATACTATTCCTTTTAATTTAGTCTTTTTGGTTATTTTTAGTAAATTTAATTTAAAGTTATTGGTACCCTCAGCAGAATGAAAGAAAATGGTTTGGCATTTTACATACTTTTCATTTTATTATGCTTTTATTATGCTTTTATTATGCTTAACATGTTTAGAGAGTAAAGTTTGCTTGTAAGTTAGTAAATTAATTGACTGTTGAAGAAATACTGCAGTACATAAATGCAATGAAAGGATCTCCTCTATTTTAGTTCTTCCAGATCATCTACAAGATGTGCTACGTTTCATTATTCAGTTTTTCTCCAGCTAGAGCCACAGAATCACTAGAAACTTGAATATGCCACCAGTATAATAGAAAAGTTTCTTTAGAGTTCATGTGTGCAAAATTCTGTCAGGATGGAGAATATGTGAACCTGGACTAGTGTGTTGGTTCTACATATATGTGTGTGTATGTATGTATGTATGTGTGCATATATACATGTGCTGTAGGCAGTAAGACACATCATCCAGTATTAATGTACGGTTCAGTTCCTGTAGCATTTGTATTTACAAAAGGATGTTTTCTGTAGCTGGATTTTATACAGTTTTCCTCTGTGTCTGCTTCCTTCAGGATATTGATGGCTGTATTGATGAAAAAGAATGAAACTTGCTGCAAAATGGGGGGGGGGGGGGGGGTGACAAAAAAAGATGGGTGTGTGAGTAGGGTTTTTTTAACACAAAAAAAAAAACAAAAAATTTTTTTTAT